>TARA_B110000495_G_scaffold203939_1_pt1 | contig 9656 bp, 6 predicted proteins | sample TARA_B110000495 | Tara Oceans TARA_B110000495 (sample SAMEA4398219) | marine metagenome | biome: Polar Biome; feature: [MES] marine water layer (ENVO:01000295) within the mesopelagic zone...; material: water (ENVO:00002006), including particulate matter (ENVO:01000060) such as...... | reverse complement strand
GAACGGGATGTCATCTCACTTCGATTTGGATTTAGCGATGGGAATGGGAGATCATTTTCGGAGGTTGGCCGAGAGATGGGTTTGACTCGCCAACGCGTTTGTCAGGTCGAAAAGCAGGCTTTGGCCAAATTGGAACAGGTAACTGAAAAATGGGTCGCAGCCACCGCGTAGAATTTAAGCTTGATTTCAACGGGAGTCGGATAGAAATTTGAGTTCAGAGGCAAACTGAGTTAGTATGCGATAGCCAATTTTAATTCCTATCGCCGATGTAATTTCTATGATGAAAATAGACACGTGGATTTTGACAGTGGCCTTCTTGTTGCCTCTGTTGACCGAAATTTCGTATGCGGAAAAGCCTAACATCATCGTCATTTATACCGATGACCAAGGGTACGGTGATGCCAGTTGTTTGAATCCGGATGCTAAGTTTTTGACGCCCAATCTGGATAAGTTAGCGCGAGAGGGCATCGCTTTTACCAACGGACATTCGAGCGATACGGTTTGCACTCCATCGCGTTATGGCCTGCTGACGGGTCGGTATTGTTGGCGGACGTCGAAAAAGACGGGCGTGATGCAGGCAGAAGGGGACTGCCTGATTGCAGCCGGACGGATGACGCTTGCGTCAATGCTTCGCGATCAAGGTTACGACACTGCCATGGTGGGCAAGTGGCATCTGGGCATGGACTTCCCCGGAACCTCGAAGGCTCGCGATTGGAGCCAACCGGTCCAAGATATGCCGCTCGACAAGGGGTTTGATTACTTCTATGGGATTCCAGCGTCTTTAAATTACGGTGTTTTAGCTTGGTTTGAAGGCCGGCACGCGAAAATTCCACCGACGGTTTACACGGCCAAAAAACCGAACAAGCGTCATATGGATTACCGGATCGAGCCGCCCTATCAAGACTCCCCCGCGGGAACTCAAAAAGCCCTCGGTAAACCGGGAATGGAGATTGCCTCGGATTTTATTGACAACCAGTGTTTAACGCGATTTACAGACACCGCGATTAGCTGGATGGATGCGAAACAGGATCGCACAGAATCGGGCAAGCCATTCTTTTTGTACCTCCCGTTTACCTCGCCGCATTATCCAGTTTGCCCGCTGCCTGAATTTTGGGGCCAAGGCGACTGTGGAGGGTATGGCGAGTTTGTGATCGAGACCGATCACCATGTCGGTCGGATTTTGTCGTTTCTAAAAAAATCGGGACTCGATCAAAATACGATGGTAATTTTTACCAGCGACAATGGTCCGGAGAATTCGTGGAAAAAACGAATTACCGATTTCAACCATCGCAGTAACGGTAATTATCGCGGTGGCAAAAGAGATATTTACGAAGGCGGGCATCGCGTGCCGTTCTTTATACGCTGGCCCGAGGGCATTAAGAATCCGGGCCGCACCACGAATGAGTTGGTGGGACAAGTCGATATTTTGGCGACCATCGCAGAACTAATTGGAGCTGAATTGCCTTTTAATGCTGGCGAGGATAGTCAGAGTTTTGCGTCAATCTTGACGCAACCCAAAACAGCTCATCAACGTGTGCCCCTAATCAATCACTCTGCTTCCGGACGTTTTTCGATTACCGAAGGTGATTGGAAATTAATTTTGCCCCATCGAAAAAACAAACGAGAACTCTATCAGTTAACGGTAGATCCAAGTGAGCAGAATAATGTGTTGGAAGATCATCCGGAGATAGCACAAAGTCTCGAAAAGAAAATAACACAAATCGTTTGTCAGGGTCGGTCCACGCCAGGCTTGCGGCAGTCTAACGATACGGGTTATTGGAAGGATCTGAATTGGATTCAGCCGAAAAAATACGGCCAGTGAAGAGTAGATCGCGGCGATCCTACGCAATTTAAATCAAACCTAAATTGAGAAATTTGTCATGCACCTAGTTGCTCGAGACTGCCAACGGTTGATTGCCGGAACCTATTTGCGACCCGGTTGGCTGTTGGTCTGTTTTCTGTTGCTCGTGTCGTGGATTCCCTCTGCATCCGGGCAGCTGAATTTAAAACTCCGAGAAGGGCAGTTGGGTGCTGGGACAACGTGGGAAACACGCTGGCACGTTATTGAAACGGGAGTTCCCGGTCCTACGGTTCTCGTCGTTGGCGGGATTCACGGAAATGAACCGGCAGGTTTTCGGGCGGCCGATCAAATTCGTCACTGGCCGGTTGAGCGTGGCAAATTAATCGTGATTCCTAAAGTGAATCGTTTGGGAGTGGAAGCGAATACAAGATGGGCGCCTGACCATCGCAATGACCGCGAAGCTCGTGATCTTAACCGAAATTTTGGTTCTCTGGAGCAGCCGGAACCGCGAACCGATCATTGTCGCGCGCTGTGGAAATTTGTTGAAGAGGAGCGACCGGAATGGATTTTTGATTTGCACGAGGGTTTTGATTTTCATCGAGTCAATCCCAAGTCGGTGGGTTCGAGCGTTATTGCATTTCCGGATCAATCGGATTTTGCGGCCAAGCTACAGAGGGCGGTGAATCAGAACATTCCCGAAGCGCTGCACTTCGATTTATTAGATCGCTCCGGCCCGGTTGTTGGCAGCCTTGCTCGGGCGGGTCGAGAAAAAATCGGAGCCAATAGTTTTATTCTCGAAACGACGTTTAAAAATCAATCGGTCTCCAAACGCTCTCGCCAACATCGAATTATGGTTTCGACTGCGTTGGTAGAACTGGGGATGCTCCGGGGAATCCAGGCGGATTGTTTGATGCCTTCGACTGGTCTCAGTCGCATTCGAGTGGGAGTGTTTGATGATGCCGGCGCAAGCGAGGCGAAGGTGATGCGGGTTTTAGATTCATCTCAAGGATTGCTCGCGACGGTACTCGGCCCGGAGGATGTCAAAGCGGAGGTATTGTCGCAATTGGATGTGCTTATTTTTCCCGGGGGATCAGGCAGCGCTCAGGGAAAGGCAATCGGAGCGAAAGGGCGAGAGGTCATTCGCAACTATGTTGAGTCAGGAGGCGGCGTCATCGGGATCTGCGCCGGGGCCTATCTTTGTTCATCTCATTATCAATGGTCACTAAATCTGATGAATGCGAAGGTGTTTAATGAGATGGTTGAGGTCCCCGAGGTTGGCCCCAAGTCGATGTGGTATCGGGGAAAAGCGACGGATGTCGAGGTTGAGGTAAGCGCACAGGGTAATCCGATTTTGGGGATCTCGGGAATCCATTCAATCCGTTACCAGAACGGACCGATCCTTTCCCCGGGCAACCGTCCGGATCTACCTGAGTATTCCACGCTCGCGTATTTTCGAACTGAAAATGGTATTTACGAAGCCCAAAAAAACACGATGGTGAACGCGCCGGCGGTTGTGGTGTCTCAGTTTGGAAAAGGACGTGTGCTCGCGATCAGTCCGCACTTTGAGTCAACCAAGGGTCAGGGGAAAGTGATTCTAGACGCGATCAAGTATGTCGGTCGCCGTTGAAATTACTTCAGCTCGCTTCGTTTGACCGTGATCGAGTGTGGTTTTTCCCCATCAATGTTGACTATTTCGTAGGTTACTTGCGGATCATTAAGCGTCGTGTCGAAAGTAACCAACCCGAAGGATTGCGGCTTATTGTAGCTAAAAATAGCTCCGGCTTTCTCCATGGTTGGATGAATGTGTTGATTGGTGAGGCGAGAGGAATTGAATTCATAAAGATCATATCCATTAGGGCGTTCAATCTTCCACGCATCGGACCGGTGCCGGTCAGCGGATACCAACACGACTCCTTCGATTTTGTTTGATTCGATAAAACTCAATAACTCTTCGTGTTCCTTTTTGTACCCGTTCCACGTGTCTTTACTATCTCCTTTGGTGCGGAAATCAAACGGGACCGAAGAACAAATGACTTTAAAAGTACCGCGAGATTTTAGGAGTTGTTTTTTCAGCCACTTTTTTTGTACCTCACCGAGCATGGAGCGAGGTTTAGTTTTTGGCGAGGTTCGATAATAGCGGCAGTCGAGCATAATAAAATCGACGTCGGCGATAGAAAACGAGTACCAACAACCCGGCTGTTGATCCCCGCCGCCGTATCCGGGATTGGCCCAGTTCTGACGAAAAATTGGAAAGACCCAGTCTTTTTTCCAAAAGGGCGCGTCGATATCAGCTCCTCCCCAACTGTCATTGGTGCTGAAATCGTGATCATCCCAAATCGTGAAAACGGGTGATCTGGCGGTTAGTTTTCTCCATTCGGGACGAGATTGGCGTCGCTGGTAAGTGTACTGTTGCATGATGACAGATTCAGGGTCATCGATATAAACATTGTCGCCAAGCAAGAGGATTGCTTGAGGGTCAAATGCGCCGATCGTATTCCACATTCGTTCGTTTTCAGGTACGTAACCCGCCCCGCCGCCGAAGGCGATTACGAATTTCGACGGTTGTGCTTTGGGTGGTAACGTCCGAAACGAGTATTTTTTCTTGCCAGGTTGGCCGTCGATCAGGACGGAATATTGATACTCATGATTCGGTTTCAATTGGGAGACGTCAACAACAGCGGTAAAGTCTTCGCTCGTGAGCGATTTAACATCGTCACTTTGGCCGACTTTTTTTCCAGAACTAGGGTTGGTAATTAGCACGTTAACATTCGATGGTTTGCCAGTCCGAACCCAAAACGAAGCGGTGGAGTCGGTTACATTCCCAACGAGCGGTCCATGAATTGGTTCGTGGGCATATTGAGCCGCCAGCGTTTTCATGAGCGCCGAGTCGGCCAGCGGTTTTAGCATTTCCCGTGGCCCGGCGATGAGTCGTCCTTCGGGAAGGCCAGCCGCGATCGCGCGCTTCATGTAGTCTTCGGATTTAGCTAATTGATTTCGTTGACCGTGAAGAATCCCGAGCATGTAAAGTGTTTCCGCGTCGCCAGGGTGTTCGGTCAGGTACTGCTCTAAAAAGGTTTGTGTTTTATCGAGTTGGCCTCGAAGAATAAGCCGCAAGGACGACTGATGGACGCGCTTGTACTGATTTTCTTTGCGAAACGAAAGATCCGGTTTCGGCTTGCTCGCCCCCGCTAAATCGTAGTCGGGAAGAACTTGGCCAAATGCAGGCGTGGCGATTCCCCAGCAAATAAACAATAACAACAACTTGAATTTCATGATCGACTCAGCGAAAGTGGATTTTACGGAATAGCTCTATTTTCCATTTCCAAATGGCAAATGCAATGGAATAAAAAAAAACAGCCTGTGTTGAGAGCCAGAATATCAAAATTTCGATCGGGTGTTGGCGAGCAATCCCGAAGTTCTTTATTACTAGCTACGCGGTGATCAGGTTAAAAAAATATTGTGATTATGAAAAATCGCTTCCCATTGCTTGAGTGGAGATTCAATGGGCGACTAAAATTGAACCACGGGATGATTGATAAAACCTGCCAAAATTAATAAATAGAATGAAGATAAATTTCAAATATTGCCATCGCTGTCTTGTTTGTTTGCGAGTTTATTTGTTGGTCGGGCTATTTTTAGTTTCGATTAATTTTCGCGTCGGCGCTCAGGAGCTGGGCCCGAAGGGGCGGTCTGGTGCTCAAGATCTGTTTTTTCCAAATAGCGATCAGGACTGGGAGCGATTGACACCGGCAGCGGCGAAATGGGATGAAGTGGCGTTAAAAAGTACGTTGAAATATGTGGGTGAGCAAAAATCATCGGCATTGGTCATCTTATGGCGCGGGCGGATCGTGGCTGAGCAATATTGGGACCTGGACGGTTCGCGAAGGTATCAGGCAATGGTGTACGGGAAAGATGAACGGGGGCATGCTCTAGAAGATGTGGCCTCGGTGCAGAAGAGTTTGGCGGCGGTGTTGTTGGGAATAGCGCTAGATAAAGAACTAGTCGAGCTTAACGATTCAGTAACGAAACATCTAGGAAGCGGCTGGTCCAATGCGCCCGTGTTGGCAGAGGCCGAAATAACGTTGGAACATCTGATTTCAATGTCATCAGGTTTGAACGATCAATTGGAATTTCGATCGAAGCCGGAATTAAAATGGAAATACAACACCAATGCTTATTCGCGAGTTGTGAATGTGCTTGAGTCTGCCGCCGGCCTCAATCGCAATGAACTAACTGAACAGTGGCTGTCGCCACTGCAGATGAAAAATTCGGTTTGGAAAGTACGCCGGTTCGCAAAGTCCGACCCCCAGACGAATCGCCACGGCTGGGTCACGTCGGCTCGGGATTTAGCGCGGCTGGGATTACTGGTTTCTGCCAACGGCGACTGGAAGGATCGCGCTGTGATCCAGAACAAAGATTATGTTCGACATATGCTTCAATCATCGCAACGGCTCAATCCAGCCTACGGATACTTATGGTGGCTTAACGGACAGTCACATGCACTTCGGGCCGGTCGTCGCCGGGCAGGCCCTCTAAACCCGAACGCCCCCGAAGATATGGTTGCCGGCCGGGGTGCTCTAGGTCGAAAATTATATGTTGTGCCCAGTCTTCAGCTAGTGATTGTTCGACTCGGCGAAGAGCCGGAGGTTGGATTTGATCGAAAGTTTTGGGGCCATTTTAATGTTGTATTAGGACGTTAAAACACGGATTCGCTGGGCAATGGCAGGTGGTCGGAGGTAGCGAGATCGGGGAATTCGATTTGCAATGGTCGGGAACGGATGCCACATTGAATCAGCAAAATAAAGTTCATCTTAACAGGGGGCGAAATGGATCGTCGAAGTGTTTTAAAGTTGGGTGTGGTTTCGAGCGTTACATGGCTCGCTTCGTCGCGGCTGCCAGCGCAGTGTAAATTTTTAAATTTCCCGAGCATGGCTGTGGCGGAGTGGCTGACGCTGGCAGTGCAACAGTATTCATTTAACCGCCAACTCCGATCGGGTGAGATGAATATTCTTGATTTTCCCAAGACGGTCGTCGAAGGTACCGGGATCAAGGCGCTGGAATATTTTAATGGCCACATCGAAGACAAGGTAAAAGACGCTTCGTTTTTTAAACAGCTTAGGAAACGCTGTGACGATTTGGGTGCGGTCAATACAATGATGTTGTGTCGAAGCAAAAACGCGGTTGATTCACCGGATGGGAAAATCCGAAAATTAGCGGTCGAGGGTTATCGACCTTGGTTGGAGGCGACCCGGGTACTCGGTGGAAAATATATTCGGGTTGATACTCGGCATCAGGGCAATGCGGAAAAGCAAAAAGGATTTGCGGTCACTGGCCTGCGATCACTTTGTAAGGTCGCGGATGAATATGAAATGGGCATCCTCGTTGAAAACCATGGAAACCATTCTGGGAACGGCGCTTGGCTTGCGGATGTGATGAAAAAAGTTGATCTGGCAAATTGTGGAACCCTACCTGATTTTCAAAATTTCAAGGAATACGATCCCTACCAGGGAGTCACGGAGATGATGCCCTGGGCGAAAATTCTTTGCGCTAAATCAAAATCATTTGATAACAATGGTGATGAAGAAAATGTTGACTATCGAAAGATGTTGAAAATTGCTAAGGCTGCTGGATTTCGAGGGTACATAGGAATCGAATTTGAAGGCCATGGCGTCGATCCAGTTGAGGGAATTAATGCGACCAAGAAATTGATTCAAAAAGTAATGCGTGAATTGAAGCAGGCTTAAGCTTACGGTTGGTCGAGTAATCGAGCAATCGAGCAGAGAAGGGGGGCTGACGTGTCAATTTGAGAAGGTTGGTTCAAAGGGTGAACCGTGTGGATGATATGTGTTATGATTGCCGTCGCTGATTTTTGAATTCCCTTCTCATAGCGACGGGTTAAGTTATGACCATTATTATTACCTTCCTCTTTTTTACGACCCTTGTCATTGGTTTGACTTGGTGGGTAACCCGCGGCACGAATCTGGATACCGACGAAGGTTATTTTTTGGCAGGTCGGAGCCTGACCGGAATTTTCATTGCCGGCTCGCTATTGTTGACGAATTTATCGACTGAGCAGTTGATCGGGCTTAATGCCGGTTCATTCAACGAAGGGCTTTCGGTCATGTGCTGGGAAGTCGTAGCCGGCATGTCGCTGGTGGTGCTCGCGCTGGTTTTTCTTCCGAGGTATCTCAAGTCTGGGATCGCAACGATTCCTCAGTTTCTTGAAGAGCGATACGACTCATCTGTCCGGGCAATCACCGCGGGTATTTTTATCGTTGCCTACATGTTGATTTTATTACCATTTGTTTTGTATCTCGGAGCGAGAGGGCTCAACGGCATGTTGGGCTTAGAGGCGGTTTTTGGTTTTACCGAGTTGCAAACGATCTGGGCCGTAATCACATTTATCGCGGTACTTGGAGGAGGCTATGCGATTTGGGGCGGAATGCGGGCGATTGCTGTCTCGGATACTTTCAACGGGGCAGGATTGTTGGTTGGCGGTTTGATGATCACGTTCTTCTCACTGCGTGTTGTCGCCGGTGACGAAGGCGGATTTGCGGGAGCGTTTGAAAAAATTAAGTTGGCCGATACAGATGCATTTCAATCGCTTGGGACAGCAGACGAAGGGACGCATTGGCCAACTCTGTTTACCGGCGTGCTGTTGCTGAATTTTTTCTATTGGTGCACCAATCAGCAGATTATTCAAAGGACTTTTGGTGCCAAAAATCTCGCTGAAGGCCAAAAGGGTGTTCTTTTAGCTGCGTTTTTTAAGATCTTAGCACCGTTGGTGCTTATTTTGCCAGGAATCATGGCTGCCTATTTGGTGATTGGCGCTCAGGATGCTGAGATGATGGCAGCCGTTGGAACCAATGAAAAGGGAAACTGGATAGCTGATCGAGCCTACGGGGCATTGGTTACCCGAGTGCTTCCCGAATGGTTGTTGGGATTCTTTGCGGCTGTTGTGGTCGGGTCAATCCTGTCTACGTTTAACTCGGTGCTAAACTCAGCAGCGACGTTATTTTCACTGGATGTCTACAAGCAGTATCTGAATCCTCAGGCTTCAACAAAAACAGTTGTTCGTTCGGGCCAGGTATGCAGTTTTGTGGTTGCCGTATTTGCAGTGGTTGCAGCGCCAAATATTTTCTATGGCCGCGAGAGCGTTTTTGGATTCTTTCAAACTCTCAACGGTGTTTATTTTATCCCGCTCCTCGCCATCATTATGATTGGAATGTTTAATCGCTACGCCGACGGGAAATCGGCTTTGATCACGTTGCTGGTGGGCTTGGGGCTCATGGTCATCGGGACTTTCTTTACCGGCGAGGTCAAGGAAACGGAAACAGCCGGATGGTTGATGGAATATTTCGGTTCTCCATTTCATTACATGGGCGCAGTATTTGTCTTGTTAATTGTTCTGCAACTCGTGCTGAGCAACGCAGGGATGAAGCGAGCCGAACCCTACGTTCAAGTGGATGCGGGGCTCGTTGATTTGACACCCTGGAAGCCAGCACCTTATGTGGGAGCGGCGTTGATCATGTTGGTGATTGGGATTTACGTCTATTTCGCAATATAACAAAACGGACGCTCAAACAGGCTCACGCGTTGGGGTTGGCAAGTGCGGCCTCAAAGTGTTTTCCATTCGCATCGACCCATTCATCAGCAGTGGCGATGGTCGCAAACCCGCTAGCCAATAAAATTAGAATTCCAATTTATTTCATTTCAATTTTTCCAAAAGCAATTGTGATTGACTGGTGGCAAGTGATGGCTTGTTTTCCTCTGGGTGCATGGAAGCTTGAGGAAATTCTAAAAATTAATTATTGCCGGAGAGCAGTCGGCTGTTGAGTTTTTAGTGTTTTGGCCG
>TARA_B110000495_G_scaffold171823_1_pt1 | contig 9663 bp, 15 predicted proteins | sample TARA_B110000495 | Tara Oceans TARA_B110000495 (sample SAMEA4398219) | marine metagenome | biome: Polar Biome; feature: [MES] marine water layer (ENVO:01000295) within the mesopelagic zone...; material: water (ENVO:00002006), including particulate matter (ENVO:01000060) such as...... | reverse complement strand
TAGTGATTTCACTCTGTAAAATTTCATACTTCAATGGCTTTTCCTTTCCCCATGATTTGATCAAGGAGGTTTTTGATAGCTTGTTTATGCTGGCTTCCAAGAAGTGGGTTTGGGCCTTTGAGTGATTCCCTAATCTGCTTTTTAAGGAAAGCCTCATCAAGATAACCATGCCTCCCTGAATCTTTGAGCTTTTTGCATAGCTTGACCACCTTTGAGTCTTCCACCTTAAGGATGATATTTACGATATTATTCCCGTGGTAGAAATTAACCTCCGCGTTAGCATTAGCGAATGGATTGGGTTTCTTCTTTAACGCCTCAATAGCATATTGCTTGCATTCGTCGTTAATGTCTTCACGAAGCTTACTTTTTCTGGCCTCTTCCTCATTAAAGTTAGCTTTAGCTTGTTGGAAGAGGGCATCTACGAGTTGTGCCTTGGTTGGCTTTGGTTGGCTTTCGCTAATTTTAGTTGGTATTGTTAGTTCGTTCATTTTTGGTTCCTTTTTTGTTTGTTTGTTTGGTGAATTAAAGACGGGGTTTAGAATCTTGATACAATGATCCCTTCTGAAAACTCGATCAGTTTGCCGTGGTCCTTTATGTGGGAGCGGATAAGATCGTTCGTTTCGTCTTCGTCTTCGTCCCCCTCCATGTCTATTCCTGCGGACTTCAGAGCTTCGGCGAGCGTTTCCCTGTGAAATTCTTTGATCCAATCTTGAAGGCTGGCAAACTCGCTGAAATCGCAACTAATCGCCACAACGTCTAATTCCATTTCTTCGCCGGTATCTTCCTCCCATTCCTCTAGCCATTCAGCTAGTGCAAGGGAACCGGAGCGTGTCCAATTGGCATATTCATCGGCTAAAAGGGCGTCCGCAACTTGGTGCGTGCTAAGTATCATTTTCATATTTTTGGTTTCTTGTTGATTCTGTGTGTGTTGATTTCTCTCAGCATATCCTTGCTGTCATCTATTGCCTTTTTGACTGTCTTTAGGTCGTCTCCGGTAACATGTTTTTCAGCTATCAATAGGGCTATTGTAGCCCATCGGAGCGATGAATGAAGGGTGTTTGCTAGTCGAGTGACTGTCTCCTTCCTTCGCTTCTCTCTCTCTCTAGTCATTAACATTTGTTTGTGTTTTTGGGTAAAAAAAAGCCAGAGGTGGAGATTTAACCCGACCCTCTGGCTTAATTGATTGTTGATATTCAACTGGCTATCGCACTGCGAGCTATTGCCCTACGCACTCTAACTACTTTTGCGATAGCATTTAGGGGTGAGGGAGTCAAGTATTTTTATCTAGTTATTTTAATTTGACAGTAGTATAGTTGATTTACCATTGTTCACAACCCTTTGTGAAGGAGGATTGGTAAATATCCGATCAGGAGAGGAAAGAAGGTCATCAAAACTTCTTGTTACACTCCTGATAAGCCGTAAAGCTTTACCCCACGCTATAAAAAGAGTGAAGACAATCATTAAGGTTATCCAAATCATGACGCCTCCCCATCCACAAGACCCATAGACATTATGCCTACACGGTTACACTGTTTCGGGTCGAATGGAAGCAGTCCATGTGTCACCCTTCTCCACGCAAGTTCCAACTTTCTCATATTGGTAGCAAAGATAGCAAAACTTTCCTCTCCGCTAGTGTTAACGACAGTGGAAAATCCTTTTACGGTTTCTTTCTTTTTCATGATTGTTTTCCTAGTTCAACACACATCGCCCAAATAGCGGGTGCTTCTTTGATGCTGCGTGAGGTGTTCCAGACGGTTGTGACATCTCCCCTCAGGAGAGTGCCAAAGGAGTTATAGAAGGCTGTCACCGAGCTTCCCTCGGTTAGCCATAGAGCAGTGATACCACTGAGAGTGAATCCTTCCTTTGATATTTCTTTAGTCATCTGGGAGAGCTGTGAATGAGGTGACTGCTTTCATGTGGATTGTAGCTGCCTCTGAGGTTGAATGAAGAAGGCCTAGTTGAAAGCGTTTGATTTCAAGAGCGCTTCCCTGCCACAAGAATTTCGTATAATTATTTAACGCTCCGAGAGTGTAGCAGACAGCTCCATAATTCGGCTCTTTACGGAGAGGTTCAGGCACTTCAAAGCCATTGATGTTGATCGTTGGTGGCGGGGTTGGGATGCGGCGGTATTGGAAGGCCTCAACCCAATTAGGATGTCCATCTTTGAGTGATGTCCATTCGGCACAATTGTATCCATCACACATTATCTCCCACCGTTCCCAAGGAGTTTGAGTTTCTGCCCAGTCCTTAGCATATTCCAGCATCAGCTCTGCATGAGGGTGTCCTGTTGATTTCTCATTATCGAACATCGCTTTGTTCAGCTTGTAGATACCGGAACCGATCCGGATGGAGTGGAATACACCCTCCGCTGCACTATGGCCTTGCCATCCAGTGCCTAGCCATCGTCCATTCTCAATCCTAGCTACATCCCATTCTTCTGAGCCTCTAGCCTGAACGAATAGTGATCCTACAGGATCACTGAATCCTTCAGGGATTTCATCTTTCATACTTTCTACGTTCATAATATTAGTCGTCTAGGATTGATCTGCCCGAGATAATGAGAATGGCAAAATAAGGATTTTCTAGCTGTCGGCTATCTGCCACCATCACTCCTTGCAAGAAGGAGCATTCAGCTGTCTTGAACATTTCAGTTCCTTTTTTGTATCTATTGGTTTTTACAATTTGCTCAAAGCTCTTTTTGATTTCCTCTCTTGAGACCATTTCGCGTTCTTCTGTTTTTGTGTCATTCATTGTTTTGTGTGTTAAATGTGGGTTGAAAATAATTCTTAGAAGGTTGACTAGACTGTTGAGGTTTGCTACAGGTCAGAAGCTTCAGGCGAATACAGCTAGAAAATAACGACTGATTTATGAGTAAATTTAAGAAATTCATTGTAGCCGCAGACAACCACGGGGAGCTAGGCTGTCCCGAGGCAATCAAGAAAATCCTCGATTTCAACAAGACATGGAAGGCAAATTATCGAATCCATCTTGGTGATGTGTGGGATTTTGGATGCCTACGCAGAGGCGCTAGCCCAGAAGACAAAGCGCATGGAATTACTGACGACTATTCCAGAGGGATGGAGTTTCTTGAGGCATACCGTCCAACCCAACTCTGCCTTGGAAATCATGATGACCGCATTTGGATGAACGTGGACAAGTGTGCGGACGGCATCCTTCGGGAGCGGTGTCAGGAACTTGCAGCGGGAGCCGAGCGCCGATTCAAGCAACTCAAAATTGACTGGATTCCCTACAGCGTCGATCAGGCACTCAGGATGCCCGAGGGTGGTCCACGTTTGGTTCACGGTTTTGCATCAGGTCAGAACTGCACCAAGAAGCATCACTACCATTATGGTGCTTGCCTGCATGGCCATGTCCACAGACCCGGAACTTTTACCGCCGACACCCTTGACGGATCTCAGTCACTCTCCGTTGGTTGCCTTGGTGACATCAAGCAGATGTCCTACGCCAACCGCTACCTCGCTAAACAGGGATGGCGGCAGGGATTCGCCTACGGAATAATCAACACAAAAACAGGAGCATGGAACGCATGGAACGTAACAAAAGAAAACGAGGACTGGATAAGTCCACAAGGAATTCTCTAAGCGCACTGGACGCGCTCATTCTTGAGACTATCGAGGATGTGCGCCCACCGGGGGATGGTGAGTTCACTCTTGATGAATACATCGGAGGTCTGAGTTCAAACGGAATTCAAATCACTATGGATTCTGCTTACAAACGGCTTGCTCGCAAGGTTCAAGCCGGGGGAATCAGCAAACGAAAAGCAACATTGAACGGCGCAATTATCAATGTCTACGGCTCGGCAAAGCCGTAAGTCATTAGCCTGACTAAATTGGCTCCTTGAACCTCTTGGAGCTGTGCATAATCACTTGATCCAGTAGGTAGTTTTGAAATCCTCGTGAGTAGTCATCATGTCCCACTGTGTGAAGGTGCTCTTCAAGCAAGGTGGTAACAAAGAAGAACATCCCCTTATCAAAGATTCTTTCAGTGAGGTAGATCATATTCTGATGAACGTAAGCAATCACGTTTTCATCATCATTATCTACAATCTTGATCGGGGCGGTGACGGAATACCCAAACTTCTTTAACAACTCAACTCCACGGTCAATAACCATCTGTTGATCCTCTGTTGCTGGGAGGAGTTCCCATTCAGTTTCAGGTTTCCGCTTCTTTCTCAATTGCTGAAGTGGTTTGGTGAGTTTGGTAGGGCATTTTAACCAGATGTCCTCCACTACTTCCATAAACTCATCACTCCAATTGTGATCCATCGGGATGTCATACTCAAATGTTCCCTCTCTAGCCATTGCAAACTGACGGAGGATGGCTTTATCCTTAATCTTTTCTGAAATATACCTTCCAATATCAGACTTTACTGCAAATTCATATTTGATCGACCTGTCTTCCGTAAGAGTGATGTAGTTCAGCTCGAAAGAGTAGCTGGCTGATTCCATCACTCCAACCTTCACTCCACGATAGTAGACGGTTCCTTTCCCATCGTAAATCTTCATGCTATCACATTTAGCAATCGGCTCACGATCATGAGTGAAGTAGTCTGCATGATTTTCCATGCACTTCACAAAGGCTTCGTCCTCTACAATAATTGAGGTTCCTTCATCCATTGGCTCACCAATGAAGTGAAGACCGTCCTCATCCGATGTGTTAGAGTAGAGTTCTCGATAGGCTTGCCACAATTCCCAGCCCTTACCGTATTCAGTGGTGAATGGTAGCGCCTTCCCATTGCAGGTAATTTGATCAAAGCTTTTATCACGGAACTTGATTGTTTCAGATGAAAACTTGTAGGTTTCATTGTGATTCTTGATTGTGATTTTGCCACCTGTCCTAAGGATTACGGCAATTGCGTATTTAAGTCCGGTGCCAAATGTTCCAATACATTCATCACTTACTTTCGCAGAGATTCCCATTAGCTCCCAACTTAACGGACTCATATCAGTGTTCGTGTGAAATATCGCTTTTCGTGTTTCAGTTTCAGTCATTTTGTTCCTTTGTTGTTTGTTTGTAATACTCCCTCATTTGAGAGAGTCTTTGTTCTCTTCTTTTTTCGTAGTAGCGCTTTGATCTTTTCTTGGTGCATGACGCACACTCAGAGCGACCTTCGTAGGCGTAGCTCTTCTGTCCACATTTGCAGGTGACAATGTTGATCATTGCTCTTCTCTCAGCTCATCACTCCGCTTCTCTGCAATCTCATAGAGACGCTCCATCTTTTCTTCTAAATCGGTGCAACCTTCAAGGTCGTCCTCTTCATCATCTCCTAGTATATCTAATGGTTTCATAATCAATCCTCAAGCGCGATAGCGCTACGGGCGAACAGTATGTCGTCGTCCATCCTCATTGTTGGGCTTGTTGGCGTTCACAGTCTTGGTGGGTGCAGTTTATGGCGTTATATTGGTTATTTAAGTAGTTCACGGACAAATATTGCTATGACGGCTACAATTAGCCACTTTAGAACTCCGAAAGCTCCATCTTTATCTCTTTGATTGTTTTCATCTGGCATGTTAGAGTCTTTGATTATTGGATGGGTTGCATCTAAGTTAGCGTCCCACTCTGGTCAACGCCAGAATTGATCTGGTTAAAAAAAGTGAAACAGACATCCTAGAATGGTAGCTAGAGCTAGACCGAAAGAGAGGGTGAACGCTACGATCATTATTATATTGTCTTTCATGATTTGTTTTTTGATTATTTCCCATGGCGCATCATGTGCTCCATCGCAGCTAATGTTTTGGCCACTTTGGCTAGCTTGTGATCTATGGTTATGACAATTAGCGGCATAATTATGGCTGCAATTAAGAGGGTTATGAAGAGTATTACTCCAATGGTGGGTATGATTTTAATTAGGGCTTCCATTATGTTGTTTAGTTGGGGTTTAGTGGTTTATGGCCACAATTCTATTCTGGTTGAGACTGAAATTGATCGTTCAAAAACTCAAACCAACTCACAATCGGGGTTTCTCGGATGGCGCGTTCCGGTCACTTTTCCTATTGCGATTGCGAGCTGGTTTGAACATTGATCGTTTTACTGGTTCGCTTTTGCGTTAGTCGGACTAAAATTGATCGTTCAAAAAGAGAAAGCCAGCAAGTCCGTTAAGACTTGCTGGCTTGGGTTGACTTAGAAGTCAGAGCTTATTTCTTCCTCCACTTCATCTGCTTTAGTGAATGCTGCGATAAAGTCTGGATTGTCCTTCAGCTTGGCGTATGCCTCAGGATTCACGATCTTGCCTGCGTAGAAATCAGCAGGTGGGATGGAACCTTGTGACTTGGAACCGTCTGCTTTTTCGGTGCTCCATGCACGAACAACCGTAACCTCTCCAAGAGAAGCAGTGATGTCGAGTGGAAGTCCGGTGGTGACGATGCGTTGCCCTTTAATGGAGGCGATCATCAAGGCTTTCTGAGCTTCCATGCCCAGTCCGGTGATGTATTGCGGCTTACCCATCTTGCTGACGTTAAAATTCTCATTGAGAACCTTGCGATCATCTTCATTGCGGGTGTGCACCAAGATTTTTTGCGTTGGTGTTTCTACTGCTGCTGTGTCTGTGTTTTCTGTGTTCATTCTTTGTATTCCTTTGTTTGTGTTTGTTGTTGTTTTGTCTGAGAGTGGTCGAATCCCCTGCCTCCCATTTCAGGAGACAAGAGATTCTACTTAATACCAAGGCGCGATAGCGCTAAACGAAGCGACCTTTGATGATGCGCTCAAGTGTGCGGGTTAATGCGGGAGAGGCTGTCTTTGGTGTGACATACGCCTTTCTTGAGGATTTTGTGTAGCGTGTGGCGTAAGTGCCATCAGATAGCTTGCACACTCCCACAGTGCCGTTCTGAAGGTTAGCTAAGGTCGGACGGAATAGCGTCTGAGCTGGCACAATTTGCTCAACCTCAGTGAGGATGGGCTTGCGAACCTGAATCTGGTTCAGGGGAAGCTCACTCGCTCCCTTAATCACTTCAGGGATAGCTCTACGGCTACGATCTGGTGTGGATTTCGTCTCATCGTCATTACGGTGAAACTCCTGAAGCATCTCCCTTGTCTTGAGCATACGCTTAAACTTAGGAAGTTGCCATTTCTTCAGATTTGTGAGTTCTTCGGAAAACCTTATATACTCATCCCCGTCTTCTGTTTCGAGAAGGTAGGCGCTGGTTTCCCTTATTTCTTGGTAGCAACCTTTGATGCCGCCTTTCCAGTTGTTCGGAGTAACTTCAATGCCAATTAAGGCTTCACGCGCCATCGAACCGTCGAGGTGACTCAAGTGAATCACATCCAGTTCACCAAAGAACATGAGGAACATGAGCAATTCACGTTCATCATCATCCTCAGCAAACTGATTCATGTCTATTCCCTCAGGGACAGAATCACGGTTCATTCCGACCATGTAGGACTCATCGTCCTCGTAGTCATAGCGAATTTCCTCACCATCCTCAATCTTGAGGTCTGAGTAGTCAGTGAACAACGAGTAGTCAAACTCACTCACTGTCATCGCATCGTCACCTGAAACAGGCTGCATACGGTCATTCACTAGACCAAAACTGGACTTAGCAATTTTAGGATCAAGCTGCCAAGCAACCAGAACCAACCAACGCTCTTTGCGCCAGATCGTCCTGTAAGACGGAATTATGTCCTTACGTCCGACTAACTTCTGAAGGATGGTGTGTGAACCACCTTTCAGCTTCAATCCAAGACGCTTTGCTATGGACTGCATCGCTGCATCTGGTGCATCACGCAATACCGGAGCGAAATACTCCCGCTCTGGATGTGACGCTCTCAACATCTTCATGTGTTGCTCCATCGCAACGCCACGTTGACGCTTGCTGACTTCGTTGTGCAACTTACCTTCAGAACGATACTGAACCCTCAAGAGGTCAACTACCGTGCCGTCTGGATGCTTAAACGCATACTGCGCCTCGTGATGGCGTAGTGACTTGCCTGCTGACTGCTGGAGGGGTGGCAACTCATACACAACTGCGTCATGCCACTTCCCATCAATCTTTTCGGTGCTAACACGCTCATGTGTCGTGTAGTAACGCTTGGTGGTGTTCTTACCATCCTTGCGTTCCACCGTCCTGTAGAACGGCTCCCAAAGCCTTCCAGCTCTCACCTTACGCTGTTCCACCTTCCATTTCTCCAAGTCAGTTAGACGTTGGATGATGGAGACATGACAAGCAAGACGCTCTTCAGCACTCACTTCCCATCCTCGCTCTTCAGCTTCAGCCTCAAGCTCGGCATACGCCTTCTCCTTCTGGCCTTCATAGCCCTTAGGTGCATACTTACCAAACGCTCCCTTCACCATCTCCTCTGTCCGTGAGGTCATAAGGTTGGTGATGTAGCTAGGACTAGGCACTAAGCCCTCAATGTCCGGTGTCAATGCCACTTCGTCCAACATCATGACAATGTCGGATGGAAGGGTGAATTTACTCTCACAACGCTCAGGGTCTAGTCCTGAATACGATTTTACTGATGTCATCGTGTATTCCTTTCGTTAAGCCAAACCATTCCATCTACCGATTTGCAGATGGTATAGCTTGGTCATTTCACTGAACACTACCGCCCGAAGGGCTTTAGCGACCAGCCTCGGAGCCTCAAGTTGCCTTGAGACTGCTAGGCTGATTAGTCGGACTAATCCGCAAAGGTGGGGTTTGGTAACTCCTCTTCATCCATTGCTGGCTCTGGTGTCTGATCACACCATTTCGATACTTCTGTAGCCATGTCTCCTGTGGCAAATCCACTGAATACATTATACGCTATCGCTTTACCGTTCTCGATAAATTGCACCTTATAGGCTGTTCCTTGCTTTTTTATTCTTACTGTTCTCATATCATCGTGTGTAGTGAGTGGGTTCACGCTCACTTCGTGTTTGCTCATACGAGCGAAATCTTGTATTCGTTTTGCATGGACGAATTACCATCTACCAACTCCACAGCCGAAGACTCCCAACCTATGATGAGAGTCGATCCAACCATGAAGGTCAGTAAGGAACAATGGGCTACCATCAAGGCTCTCGCTGAAGCTGGTAAACCCTACGACTCCATCGCTAAGGACTACCCCATCACCACCTCAACCATCAAGGCCAGATCAACTGATGAACGCTGGGTTACACCCCGTAGACTAGCTAGAGCCGCCAAAGGGAAACTAGCCGCTGACGATCCCGCCACTGCCGTAGCCAACCTATGGAAGGAACGGGGAACCAAAAGCAGGGAGAAAACCTTCACTGGAGCTTCCAAAGCACTAGAGCGTTTCTTCGCACTATCCCCTGTCCCCGATAACTTCCAAGAAGCCGCCGTAGCAGCAAAACTAATGAACGAGGCCATCTCTCCTCCCTCCGAATCCGACAACTCAACCCAAGTCAACCTCGCCATCCTCACCACTCAAGACTTTGAACCCTCCCTCTCTCCCGTAGTCGATGTAGAGCAAGTCGATTAACCTCTTTAGTCCGACTAAACCACAACCTCTCATCTCACCCACTTCATCCTCATAACACCCCTCCTGTGGCGTAATCACCCTGAGATGCTCTCTGAAGCGGAATGTTAACACCCCTAAAGCTCCCCTAAAGCTCCCGTAAACCTCCCCTAAAGCCTTGCCTGAGAGATTTTAATTACTCAGAACGCCAAATTAGTATCTTAACGCGTGCGGAAGAGGTAGACTTAA
>TARA_B110000495_G_C23042906_1_pt1 | contig 9679 bp, 6 predicted proteins | sample TARA_B110000495 | Tara Oceans TARA_B110000495 (sample SAMEA4398219) | marine metagenome | biome: Polar Biome; feature: [MES] marine water layer (ENVO:01000295) within the mesopelagic zone...; material: water (ENVO:00002006), including particulate matter (ENVO:01000060) such as...... | reverse complement strand
AAGTCAGCACCTGGATAATCTAAACCATCATCATCTACAGTCCAGACATCACTGAATTGGCATTCATCCGGCGTGCCATCGTTATCATAATCCGCACATGAATCTGCTAAGCAGTTAGTTCCATCGTCTGTATGCACACCGCTGATATTGTCTGGTACGTTTTCACAAAAAGTGGAACTCGTTATAGAAGGCCCAGTCCCGTTAATACTTCTAATACCTCCGCCAGTGGCTGCTGAATTGTTTAGGAATTGACAATCTTGCACTTGTGGAGTTGAACTCCAGTTATATATCCCGCCACCATTTGAGTTTGCGGTATTAGACTCAAAAATACAACTTAGTAACTGTGGATTTGAACTATCGTTATACAAACCACCACCACTACCTTGACCATCATTGAGTCCTGTTGCAGTGTTGTTAACGAAATAACACGATTGAAATAAACTATCGGTAGTAGAATTATTTACTACACCGCCTCCAAGTGACGAAGCTGTATTGTTTTGAAAATAGCAGGTATCAAAAGTGCTTGAAAGTCCATTCAAATTCGCTTGAAAATGTCCTGCGCCTCCGCGAGAAGCTGTATTGTTACTAAAACTACAGTTACTAAAGTACCCGGAAATTTGATATCCGCGTATGGCCCCGCCTCGCTCCGAAGCATTATTTGAAAGGAAAAAACATGAATCAAATTCGGGGCTTCCATCTTTGCAATAAACTCCAGCACCATATGGAGCGGTTCCATTATTAAAATTGCAACCTGCACTAAAAACTGGATTGCCAGAGAGTACATACACGTTGCCTCCTGCAGAAATGGCATTATTATTCATGATCCAACAGGTTTTAACTTCTGGATTTCCTTCCATCCAGAGACCACCACCATTTTCAGCAAGACAGTTTTGTATCCATAGATTCTCTATCACTACATTGGATTGAGAAGTCGACCTACATGTAATGCCGCGCCTTACATTTTCACCGTTAATTATTGTTGAATCTACGCTTTGTCCCCTGAGCGTAATTGCTTTACCTAGAGTATCCACGACCTGATCGCCAGCCCCAGTGTACGTGCCAGGCATAATAATAATTTCATCGCCATCACTGGCTGCATTTATTGCAGATTGAATATCACTGAAATCAGCTTTGCCATCGTCATCAACTGTCCATGTAGTGGCAAGAGATGCTTCAGTTACTAATAGTATTAATAGAAATGTATATTGCTTCATATTGATTCCCTCATTTGTTTATTACATTAGACAGTATTTACACCCAAATTCCAAGACAAAAATAATCATCAATATCGTTCTAATAATAGGGATATGATGTATTTGGAACTTGACGAGGTTCTTTTTTTGTGGTGAAGTAGTTATATGACTGATAAAGATCATCCAACTGATCCAGATGCCGTAACAATAGATGAAACGGCTGATACTTCAGATGGGGATAGTGGCCTTACTAATTGGTGGTTCGGCGATAAGCCCAGCAAAGACAATTTATTAGAACCAGTAAATACATCGTCTATGGGAATGCCGAGTCAGATTGGCAAGTACAAAATTATAAGTGTTATTGGACAAGGCGGAATGGGCTGTGTATTTGAAGCTATGCAGGAATCTCCAAGACGAAGGGTTGCTCTGAAAGTTATCAAGCCAGGTTCTACAAGTAAGATGGCACTTCGACGTTTTGAATTTGAGGCGCAAACACTTGCGAAGCTACAGCATCCTAATATTGCACAAATTTATGAATCTGGAACATGGGATAGTCCAAATGGCAATGTTCCTTTTTTTGCAATGGAGTACATACAAGGCAATCGCACCTTGCTTGAATACGCACGCGGGAAAAAACTTTCTACTAGTGATTGCTTAAACTTATTTGACAAAGTTTGTAATGCTGTGCATCACGGACATCAAAAAGGAGTAATACATCGAGATTTAAAACCAGACAATATTTTGGTAAGCAAAAATGGCGAACCAAAAATAATTGACTTTGGTGTTGCTCGAGCAACTGATGCAGATATGGCTGTTGCGACCATGCAAACAACAATGGGCCAACTTGTTGGGACATTGCAATATATGAGTCCAGAGCAATGTGATGCGGATCCAGATCTTATTGATATACGAAGTGATGTGTATTCGCTTGGCATCATACTTTTTCAACTTCTTTCAGGAAAATTGCCTTATAACTTGCATCGCCAAGCGATACATGAAGCTGTTCGAGTAATCAAGGAAGAGCGCCCAGATTCAATGGGTACAATTAGCGCAAATTTACGTGGTGATATTGATACGATTACATCAAAGGCCCTCGAAAAAGATTGTGAAATGCGTTATCAGTCCGCGTCTGAGTTAGCGAATGATATTAATCGTTATTTAAATAATGAGCCAATTATTGCACGGCCTGCCAGTATTACATATCAATTAAAAATGTTTATTAAGAAATACAAACGAACTTGTGTAGCGATGTTTCTTCTTACATTTTCAGTTGTATTAGGAACAATTGGAACTACTTTAGGCTGGGCTGAAGCCGCTCGTCAATTAGATCGAGTTAACACAAGGAATGAAGCACTTAACCAATCAGTCACATCGCTGCTAGAGGTAGTGGTCGGCGTTGTGGATAAATTAGGCGATTCCGCCGAAGCACAGAGGCAGTTACTAGAAATAGCTAAAGAAACAATGTTGGCAATTCAAATTGATCAAGATCCAACTCCAGAGGAACAAATTCAAGTCGCCAAACTTTTACTTAAAAATGCTCACTCGCATATGAGTGTTTCTGGCGTAGGCTTCGGAGATCTGGATCTAGCTGAACAGTCATTAGCTGAATCTAAGGAGGTGCTTAAATCAATTGAAATTGATTCAAATGATAAACCGAATCTTGCTCTTGGGCTCATGTTTCTTGAACTCAGTCGATATAAATATCTTGCAGAACTAGCTCAAACCAAAGCTGAATCATTGACTGGTGATGCTCGCGATTCAAAGTATAAAGAAGCGATTGCACTGTGGACTGAGCGCGACTCTATTGCAAAGAAATATTATGAAGCCACTAATGATTCAAGATTTTTAACTCGTCAGTGGAGTTCAGCGCAGGGCATCGGTAATGCTTATATTGAATTAGAAGATTTTGAATCTGCAAAGAATGCCGGCAATATGGGTTTAGAATATTTAACCCATATTGAATCCCTCGAAACTGAAACAAGTTTGCGGACTAAGCGCAATATTGCAGTTACTCATTTTCTATTAGCGCAGGCTAGCGATGCTGCTGAATCAATCTCGCATCTCCAAATATCTATACCGATATCTAGAGAACTCGTGGCACTAGAATCGGATAATGCTAGGCGGCCCAGAGATCTAGCGCTTATGTTATCTCTACGAGGTGCCGAGCGAATTGGTAATGGAATAGACGCTGAGCAAGGGCTTCAGGATTTTACAGAATCTGTGGATTTGTTGACTGTTCGTGCACTCAAGAGTCCAAGGGAAACAGCTAGTCGAGTAGATTTCAAACGTGAAGTTGCTAACATCTCGATGACATTAATAAATGCAGACATGTTTACTGAAGCTGAAATGATTTGCAACGGAGCTATTGATCAAATGGAGTGTGTCGCAAATGCCGGTTCCCTTGAAGGCGATGATACTTGGAATTCTATTATCTCTGAATTACGTCAGACTATTAATAAGTAATAAGGGCTGACAAGGGGTACATTCACCATCAATAATCGTCACCCTACTTTATGATGGTAAATTCGCCGGTTGCTAAATCTTGAACTCCAGAGACAATCTCTAAATCCCCTGCCTCCACTGCATTTGCAATTACTTCTGAACCTGTCATTAGAACATGTATACCATGCTGAGCATTGCATGCTATTGCATCTGAAAGGGTGTAGTTGGGGTGTTGCTTAACTGAAGGTAATTGCACTTGACCAATTAATAGCCGCAACGGCTGAGGAAGTTCTGAGGTATCGCCCATAGCCGCATCAACAGCGCCACAAGCAGAATGCCCCATAACTACAATGACTTTACTTCCTAGAACAGCAACGGCATATTCAATGCTTCCAATAATTTCTGGTGTTGGCACATTTCCTGCAACACCGCAAACGAATAAATCACCTAATTCTTGATCAAATACTATTTCTGGTGCAACGCGTGAATCAGCGCAACGAATAACAACTACATCAGGAGATTGACCAGCGGCGAGTGCGGCCCTATCTTCTGGGAGATTGGCTGATCTTGTTTCGCCCGAAACATATCGCGCATTTCCATCAAGGAGATTACTTAATATTAATGAGGGAGTCGCATGAACTGCGGAAATAGAATCATATTGCCCAGTAACTGATACACCAATAAAAATAGCAATACCGACTATTACAAAACTAACATATTTCATATTAAAAATCCTTTTAGAGAAACTATTATTGAGATAAACATATGGAATCGACTACAGTGATTCGTTCCTAGAACGGTTATTTTAGCATAGATTTAGCGGTGCGTAAGCACAAGACAGGAGGAGGAGGAGAAAGATGAGGAGGTCGTGGTCGTCACCTGAACAGAACCTGCGCCGATCCAAAAATATATTAAAAACAAGAAACAGAATTGCAGTCTGTGCCATCACCCATGTACCAGCCGCCTGCGGAATAGCAGTCTTCTTCGGTTATGAATTCGCACCAACCCCACTTCATATCGCCAAAACAACAAGCGGCAAGTTGCGGTGGAGAGCAATCGTTGCCCCAAACAGAAACAATAAACAGTATGTCCTCAACATCGACAATCCCATCAAGTGTTACATCACCATCTATGTCAGATGTATTCCAATTTTTGATGATGATAAGTAAGTCTCCTACATTCACGATGTTGTCGCCATTAATATCCCCGCAACCACTTTCGCATGTTTCAGAAATCAAGCAGTCATCATCTACGTACGCACCATATGTCTGTCCATTTGTATTTGAGCACACAGCGGTATTCACAAGGCCAACACTGCAGCAATACACGTAAACTCCACCGACGATGTTTGCGACATTATCACGGACAAGGCAATCAGTCACCCAGAAATTTCCCATATCACAAAAAATAGCGCCGCCATGACTAAACGCTTCGTTATTTTTGAATACGCAGTTGATGATCTCTCCCATATCGGTGCTTGGACCTAGCCAAGCAACTCCTCCCCCATGGAAGGCAGAATTATTAACAATACGGCAATTTTCAATTCTTGGCGATGACACTTCACATCTGATACCTCCACCCTGACTCCCAGACCCTTGGGTGATTGTAAATCCTGAAATTATTGTTGAGAGAGTTACGCCACTTCCGCAGAAGAAGACGGTTCGCTGATTCTGTCCGCTGACTATTGTTGCTTGTGGGCCTTCTTGACTTCTCAGCAAAACCTCTTTGCCATTCATATTGACAACATAACTGCCACTGCCCGTATACGTCCCAGGCAGCACAATAATCTCATCACCATTACTTGCGGCATCTACTGCTGATTGAATGTTATCGAAGTCTGCCTTGCCATCGTCATCAACAGTCCATGTGTCAGCCATAGCTCCGCTTGTGATAAAAAACAAGATAAGCAAGAGACGGTAGATATTCAGATGACACATTAGCTACTCGACCAATTGCCGATGACTACAAGAAGATCAGTCACATTTACAGTGCCGTCATGGTTAATATCTTCTACACAATTGTCGCACGTTCCCCACACTGCTATGAGTGCGAGTAAGTCGTTCACGCCAACATACCCATCCCCGTCGACATCACCTGGAATTCCAACTTCAGCACTTGCGTCAAAATGTAGGTTTACAATTGTGTCCAACGTAGCGGTTTCCGCTGATGCACTTAACAAAATGGAAGCAAGCTCGCCTGCAGGAATTATTGTCGGTATATCCATCGGCATGTTCTCGAAATCAATTGGAGGATTATCTATGGTATCGTTCGATTCCCAAGAAGATTCGCCTGTAAGCTGGATATGCGAAGCAGTTTGCTCAACGACTCCTTGCAATTGTAAGACGCCGCCGCCAACTAGTGGCCCTGATGGAGTGCCTACTATGTCCGCTTCGAATGTGATTGTAACTGGAATAGTTGCGGAATACGACCACACACCAGAGCTTATTGGTACGAGAGAAATATCCTGCGGCATAAGTTGCTCGAACCGAAGTGACGTTAGCGAACCTTCACCTAGGGGGATTTCGAATGGAATATCGCCTGGAAAAAGAGAACTTGGTTGGGTGGTACGAAACGTTCCATACACCATGCCAAGTGTCAACGGAAATGCTGAAGGGGAATTTTCAAATGCCACAATGCTTAATCCAGACATTGACATTGAATCTTGTTCGCTATGTAATTCAATTTCTAGCCCGCCTGAACAAGAAGAGTCAAATGGCCCTCCAAACGAAGGTGTTAACTCACAATCGATCAAATTATTGCCACTTCCACCCCAGTAACCAGGAAGTGTAGTTGTTCCATCCGGAGCCGTTTTAGCATTCCAATTACCGATCAAAGTGCCGGGTAAAAAAGTCGACTGCAGAAAGGTACCGTCGACATTGCTGTCTGCGGGGTGTATCTCAAGTGGTGTAGATACAAGAATGAAGGCAATACATGGAGTAATAATCATCTCACTAAAGTACCACAGTAGAAACGTAATGCAATGAAATTAGGTGTAAAGATGCAATAGAACTCAGTTATTGGGGTGTAACTGCCGATACAAGCCAGACATGGACTCTGGGGCAATGGAGACACCTGAACCTCATGAGTGATGAAACCAACTCAAAAACCAACGAGAAGAACATGAAGGTAATCATCTTGAACCAGTATTTCGTTCCAGATGTTGCATCTACGGGTCATCTTCTGTACGAACTAGCTGAAAATATTGCAAGCCAGGGTGCAGATGTAAAAGTCATTACTTGCAGACCATCGTATGGCCCGAAAGAAACATGGCAAGAATGCCCTCGCAAGGAAGAAAAGAATGGCGTCAAGGTGCACCGAATGTTTACCACTCGATACAGCAAAGATTCCATCATTGGGCGAATCGTGAATTCAGTAACTTTTCTAGTACCCCTTGCGTTCTTTCATGTCTTGCCAAAAAATAAAAACGAAGTATTTCTATACACAACAAATCCACCTTACTTAGGATTCGTGGGTGGATTCATGTCCTTTATACGACCGCACAAATATGTTGTTCTTTTGCATGATTCGTATCCTGAGCTTGCTGTTTGGGTCGGGAAGATTCGCGAAGGTGGTGCAATAGATAAGATTTGGCGATGGTGTAATAAAATTATGTACCGCCGGGCGAAGCAAGTCATAGTCTTAAGCGAAGCTGCCAAGGAACTTGTAGTTACTAATTACAACGCGGACCCAGACAGAGTTCATGTAATTCCGAATTGGGCAGACCCCAAGGAATTACAACCAAAACCAAAAGAAGAAAGTCAATTCGCAAAAGAGCATGGATTGATAGAACCATTTACACTTTTATACTCGGGTAATCTTGGGCTGTATTATGAATTTGGCATGCTGCTTGAAGGCGCTAAACTACTCGAAAATGAGAACTTCCGCCTAGTCTTTACTGGTGCTGGAGGACAGCGTGATTCGATAGCGAAGAAAATCGAGGACCTCAAACTAACGAATACTTTGCTACTCCCCTATACGCCACAAGATACATTCAATGATGCTTTAAACGGTTGCGACGGATTGCTGGTCACTATTGCAAATGGCATTGATGGAATTAGTTTCCCTTCAAAACTGTACACGTGTTTATCTGTGGGCAAACCAATCATTGCCTTTTCTTCCCCTACTTCGGAATTGCGTTCAAAAGTAGAATCTAATGGCGTCGGAAAGTGGATCGAACTTGGCGATGCTGAAGGATTTGCATCTTGCGTACGCAAACTTATCGCAGACCCTGCTGGAACTAAAGCAATGGGCGTGAAAGCACGCGAAGTCCTTGAAACAGAATATTCAATTGCTGTTGCTGGAAAAAAATATTTTGATGTTTTGACCCTTGGCGACAAAGGGATTTAATCGCACTGCTTCTCGTCAGCCACGCATTGCACTGGGTTGTTGCGATACCACTCGACTGTCTCACGAATGCCTTCTGCGAGTGAAATTTTCGCTTCAAATCCAAGTAACTTCTTAGCACGGGAAACGTCAAGATATCGCTTCGGTTGCCCATCCGGTTTAGAGGTATCCCAGAATACCTCGCCGTTGTACCCAACTGTGTTTGCAATAAGTTCCGTTAACTCAGCAATTGATGTTTCAATACCCGTGCCAAGATTTATCGGTACACACTCAACGTCTTTTTCCACAGCAAGCGCAATCGCCTCAGCGGCATCGGCAACATGCAAGAATTCTCTAGTGGGCGTACCAGACCCCCAATTAGATACTTGTTCAAGCCCAGCGTCTTGCGCTTCGACATACCGACGAATAATTGCAGGAATAACGTGGCTTTTTTCTTCTTCGAAGTGATCTTCTGGCCCATACAAATTTGCAGGTACAAGCACAGCGCAAGGCAAATCGTATTGCCGACCGTATGTTTCACATGCCTCGTGCAATAAACGTTTCGCCATACCGTAGGGACCAGTTGCTCCAACTGGCTTACCAGTCCAAATACTATCCTCTTGCAAGGGCAGCGGAGCATCTTTCGGATACGAGCACGTTGTGCTAATCAACACAAACTTCTTCAACCCATGTTGTCGCCCTTCTTCTAAAAGCATCAATCCCATCATGGCGTTTTCGTACAAAAATCGTGCAGGGTTTTCAACGTTAGCTCCAATGCCGCCGCAAGCAGCAGCAAGGTGCACCACGGTATCTGGAGTTTGTTCACTGTACAAACAAGCCACATCATCTTGCTGAATCAAGTTGTACTCTGCACTACCAATAGCAGTAACTGTGGCCCCGCGGCCTTCTAGTGCTCTGCAAACATAACCGCCAAGGAAGCCTCGTCCACCAGTTACAACTACTTTTTTACCTTCTAATGACATTTACGTTTTTGCTTTTGCCGAATGGTACTCAACATACCATGTAACACATCGTTCAACGAGTTGCTCAAAGTTGTACTTTGGTTCAAATCCAAGTTTCTTCAACTTGCCGATTGCAGGGCAACGCCGCGGTGTACCGCCAGCTCGCAGTTCACCCGGCACTACATTTACTTTGACGCCACAGTACTTACCGATTGTCTCTACCAAATGCTTGATTGACACTTCTTCTTCAGTACCAACATGATAAATGTTTCCATTTTCACCTAATTCGCCCGCCAGAAAACAACCGCGACCGCCATCTGTTACATCGCAGAAAGAACGTGTCTCAGAACCATCGCCTTGAATTGGCAAATCGATTTCTTTCTTGCTCAAGCCGTCAGACATTTCAAAAATACGCCCAGTGATTTCTGGGATGACATGTTCAAAACCCATGTCTGGACCAATAAAGTTATGTGGGCGGAAAATAACTGTTTCTAATCCTCTGAATCCACCTACATGCAACGCAAGTAACTCGCATGCAATTTTACCGCCACCGTAACTGAACCTAGGGTTTGTTACATCTGGAATCATGAGTCGCTCTGACTCTGTGGTAGGAACGTGCGTGGGCTCGTTGTACGTTTCGCTTGTACTAGCCAACACATACCGACGAACGCCTGCATCGAGTGCCGCTTTAATCGTGTTTTGTGTACCTTCTATACCTACTTCAAGTACTAAGTCGGGTTTTTCATAGAAGTACCGAGT
>TARA_B110000495_G_scaffold199984_1_pt1 | contig 9716 bp, 9 predicted proteins | sample TARA_B110000495 | Tara Oceans TARA_B110000495 (sample SAMEA4398219) | marine metagenome | biome: Polar Biome; feature: [MES] marine water layer (ENVO:01000295) within the mesopelagic zone...; material: water (ENVO:00002006), including particulate matter (ENVO:01000060) such as...... | reverse complement strand
ATCCGGGCCATGACATAAAAAGCAGGTGTCCGACATGATCGGTCGTACATCGCGATTGAATAAAATTTCGCGTTGTTCTTCGGCTTGGCCGGAAGCGGATTGGCTAGAGACCAAGATAGCTAAAAGAGGTATTCGATATCTCATCGATCGATTCATTAGGAAGTCATAGGTAGTGTAGAATTGAAGTGACCTTGGGTTAAATCATATTCTTTTCCGATTTAGCCTGGATAAAGCACGCTGAGATCAAAGTGCATTTACCCTGAACAATTGTCCAGTTCTACAAATGGAAATATTGTCATGGGCCTTTAAATCGCCTGGACGTTTAAATGAACCTGTCGTCATTGCTTTCTCGAAACTACGTTTGTCTCCTTTGTTGCCTCCCTGCGGTGTTGCGCCTGGAGGCTGAAGCTTCCGAGCGTATCTGAGATATCGACCGAAATGGATTAATTATAGATAGCCTGGGCGCGCCAAACCTCCTGGCGATGTTTTGGCCGTATAGTGTATCCAGCCGCTCATTTCCCTCCTGACAAATGATCCGCGAAGGAGACTGGAAGTACATCCACTTTCCAAAATTCAGGGGTGCCGACGAACTCTATCACCTTGCGAGTGATCCACACGAGATGCACAATCGTATCGAAGATCCTAACGCTGCGCAATTAGTCAAAAAACTGAAGCGCCGGATCGACTCGGAAATCGGTATTTTTAGCAAAGCCCGCTCCAACGACTACTAGACGACCTACAAAACCAAACTATTCAGAATCTACCGTATTGGGTTTCAATTGTAGTGTTCATTCCTATTTATTTAGCAGTCTCTTAGATGTTATAGGTACATGCATCGCAAATCTCAGGTCACAAACGTAGGGTGAAAGGGGTGCTACGGACCGGATACATAGCTTACAGTTAATGAAGCGTTATCCCTTGGAAAACTGTAGAGCTGATGGATCTTTTGAGGAAACCGTCTAGACGGCACTCGAGCTACGCGAAGATAAAATTAAGATTTGCCGTGCCGCATCCTTTGTTCCATAAAGCACTTGACAATTAGTAACTCATGTTACTAGTTTGACGGACTATTATGCGAGCCTCTAACCCTCTTCCCTTTATTTCTGCGGTCGTCCTATGCACGCAGATGAATAACGTTCAGGCGCAACGTTCGAACAATTTTGACGATTGGGATGCGGACAAAGACGGGTTTGTCAGCAAATCCGAGTTTCCCGAACGATTTCCCCCTGCAGTATTTGGTCGAGTAGACACCAATGAGGATGGCAAGCTTTCTCGCGAAGAGGACGCTACGTTTAAGGCTAATCGCAGAGGTGGAAGCGGGCGAAGGAATCAGCCGCAGACGGTTTCGCCAGCAGCTCCAACCGTTAGCGACGGAAGCGATCCCTTGGTCCCAATGGGAACACGTGTTTCTAAGGATATTGTCTACGAACGAGTGGGAGAACGGGAGCTGCTCTTGGATCTTTATCTGCCCGCGGGCGTTGAGGAGTCGATGCCGTTGGTGATTTGGATACACGGCGGCGGCTGGAAGGGCGGGAGTAAAGATAGAATCAGGAATGGCTCTGGCGCTTTGAAGCGTGGATACGCTTTGGCCTCTGTAAGTTACCGTCTTAGCGGGGAGGCTATTTTTCCAGCAGCGATTGAAGACTGCAAAGCGGCGGTAAGTTTTCTTCGTCTCAACGCGAAAAAATTTGGCATCGATCCCGAACGGTTCGGTGTATGGGGGTCCTCGGCGGGCGGGCACCTCGTCGCATTGCTTGGCGTGACCAACGATGTGGAGGACTTCAATACGCATCCGGTTACGAAGAAGGCGTCTTCGAAGGTACAAGCAGTCTGTAATTGGTTTGGCCCTACGGATTTCTTGCGAATGAACGATGTGAAAGGAAAGATGGATCACAATGCTGCCGACAGTCCCGAATCATTGTTCATCGGGGCATTGATTCAGGACCATCCTGAGAAAACGCAAAAAGCCAATCCTATTAACTATGTATCGCCCTCGGACCCGCCAATGCTGCTTATGCATGGAGACAAGGATGGTTTGGTGATATATAATCAAAGCGAATTGCTTTTCAGCGCTCTGCAAGAAGCCTTCGTTCCTTCCTATTTTTACAGAGTGGTAAATGGCGATCATGGATTTCGCGGAGCAGACGAGAGCGCGGATGCCTTGGTTAGGCGGGCGGTTGATTTCTTTGACCGTGAATTGAGGTAGCTCTAGCCCGTTAGAGCTGGTCAATTTCTTCGCATTGGATGATGTTTACTTTTCTTCTATGACTCAATCTGCCCCTTCAAATCCCGCCGCTCCTCTTAAGGGCTGCCTAATTGCTCTAGCATCGTTTCTAGTAGTTCTGTTCCTCCCCGTATCTGAATCGCTCAGTGTGGAAGGGCACCGGTTGATGGCTCTATCGGTTGCTTGCCTAATACTGTGGGTAACGGAAGCGCTGCCCATACCGGTTACTGCGATGCTCGCTGTCGGGGGGCAGGCTCTGGTCGGTTCTGGGACGATTCGTGCGGCGACAAACAATTTCATCAGCCCGGTGTTCTTCTTTGTTCTCGCGATGTTTCTCTTCGCAGCAGTGGTGAGGCAGACGAAGCTGGACATCCGCTTCGCGCGTTGGCTGTTGGCGAAGTCAGGGACGGACACGCGTAGAATCGTACTCGCTTTCATGGTAGGCACGGCGGCGATGTCTTCGATAATGTCGGACGTTCCTGCGTGCGCGATCTGGATGGCATTGGCGGTAGGAATTCTTCAGCGGGAAAATTTGAAAGCGGGGGAATCCAATTTCGGAAAAGTATTGATGCTCGGCATCACGATAGCCGCGTTGATCGGTGGGATAGCGACTCCCGCCGGAAGTTCGATTAATATTATGGGACTGGTGATGCTGTCGGATCTTGGAGGGGGTACGGTGCCTTTTCTTAAATGGATGGCTATCGGGGTTCCCATGGTGGTTTTGCTCATTCCGATATCCTGGCTGGTGCTCATAAAGTTCTTTCCTCCGGAGATTTCAAATATATCGAGTGAGTCGGAAGATAAGGGTACTTCGAGGAGCCCCTTTAGTTCGGACGAGTTTAAGGTGATCGTTGTTTTTGGGACTGTTATCGGATTGTGGATACTTAGTAACTGGTATCCTCAGACTTTGGATGTAACGATGATCGCGTTGATCGGCGGAGTCGTTCTCTTCTTTCCCTGGATTGGGGTTCTTCGCTGGGAGGATGCTTCCCGCTCAATCGGCTGGGATGTCCTGCTAATGATTGGCGGCGTGACCTCGATTGGATTAGCCAGTCGTGACACTGGCCTTGCGACTTGGGTGGTGTCCTCGACCTTCGACTCGGCAGGAAACGTGAGCGCTCTCTGGTTGATTGTCGGTATTAGCGTTTTTACGGTTCTAATTCATCTAGTCGTACCGATTGGTCCGGTGGTGAACGCGGTTATGATCCCGCCCATCGTCGCTCTGGCTTTGGCGATAGGACAGCCGCCAATGCTATTAGCGCTTCCAGTTATTTTTACCGCATCTTGCGCGTTTCTGCTGCCTTTGGATGCTGTAGCCTTGATTACGTATTCGAAAGGCTATTACCGAATGATTGATATGCTGGCCCCCGGATTGGTTATTAGTGTTTTCTGGGTGATCATTCTGACATTCCTCATGATGTTTGTTGCCCCGGCTCTTGGACTGATCCCTTGAATTCGAATGAAATGCTCAAATATCTGACACTCTCTTTGTCCGGACTTCTGCTAGGCCTTGGCCAGGCTCAAGACTCACGGCCCAACGTCCTCTTTATTGCGGTGGACGATCTCAACGACATGGTGGGTTTTCTCGAGAATCACCCGGGAGTAAAAACTCCTAATTTGGACCGACTGGCGAAAAGAAGCGTTTCGTTCACCAATGCCCATTGCTCAGCTCCCGGATGCAATCCGTCGAGGGCGAGCGTGATGACCGGTTTGCGTCCCTCCAGTATGGGCGTTTACTCGAACGGTGATGATTGGCGGGCAATGCCGTATTCAAAAGACGTGGCCACGCTTCCCGACAGTTTTCAGTTGGCTGGCTATCTGACTAAGGGAGGCGGCAAGCTCTATCATGCCCACACGTTAAACGAAGCTGCTTTGACTGGGCATTTGGATGCGGAGCCATGGGACACGTTTTTCCCGTCGAAAGCCCAGCAGATGCCGGCCGAAGTCACGCCTGAGGAATGGCCGGTGAATTCGAACAAGAGGTTCTACCGTGGGCGATTCGACTGGTCGCCTTTGGATATCGAGGACGGGGAAATGGCGGATGAGCAGGTGGTTGCTTGGGCCGAGAAAGAGCTGTCTCAAAAACACGAGAAACCGCTCTTTCTAGCAGTCGGTGTCTACCGTCCCCACTGGCCTTGGTGGGTACCGCAATCTTACTTTGACCAGCATCCACTTGAGGACGTGCGGCTTCCAGCGTATTTGGCGAAAGACTTGGAGGATTTGCCTGAAGCAGGCAAGGCCATGGCGCGAGAGGAATGGCATAATTGGATCACGGAGAATGGGGAATGGGAAAAAGCCGTACAAGGCTACTTGGCTTCGATGACTTTTGCCGACGCGATGGTTGGCCGTTTGCTTGAAGCTCTGGAAAACGGTCCTCTTGCGGATAATACAATCATTGTTCTGTGGTCGGATCACGGCTATCATATAGGGCAGAAACGGCATTGGGAGAAATTCGCGCTTTGGGAGCAAACCACGCGCGTCCCGCTTCTCTTTTTGGATACGCGTATGGAGAAACGTTTCAGCGGCAGCGCGGTATGCAGTCAGCCGGCCAGCCTGCTGGATTTGTATCCTACATTGGTTGAGTTGTGCGGATTGGATGGGCCAGATCATTTAGAAGGGAAAAGTCTGGTTCCATTGCTTAAGAATCCGGAGAAAAAGACGGGAGATGCGGTCGTAACCACACAGGGATATAATAATCATGCGGTTAGATCGGAAGGCTGGCGCTATATTCGATACGCCGATGGAACCGAAGAGCTCTATGATCGTAGAGAAGATCCTCGGGAATACCGGAATCTTGCAGGAGACGCCCAGTATGATGGCATTAAAGTTGATATGGAAAAGTGGCTTCCAGAAACGAATATCGAGCCACAAGCTAGAAAACGCCGGTCGAAGTAGAGCCCTTATTCCTAATCGATTTTATCTTTAAGAATCGATGAGCTTGTAATTACGGTTCTCGTATTCGTGATAGGAATGGTTCAATTTAATAACAATGTCTGGGATCTCGAAAAACGATAACGCTTACTGGAAGGTGAAAGAGCTGTTTTCCTTGAAGGAGCACGTAGAGTGTATGCTTCAATTTGAAGCGGCTCTCGCTCGGGCTGAGGCGACTGTTGGTGTGATCCCGAAGGAGGCGGCGGTTGTTATTGCGGAAACTTGTGGTGAGGTCGCTTTTGATGTGGCGGCGCTCGAGATTGAGGGTGATCGAGCAGGAACGATCGTGATTCCGTTGGTTAGGGAGTTGATAGCTCGAGTAGAAGATGAATCGGAAAACGCGTCACGTTACGTTCACTTTGGAGCAACAAGCCAAGATGTTTTGGATACTGCGATCGTTTTGCAGATAAAGCAAGCGATTGCCCAGATGGTGAAAGACCTTTTGCGGATTGAAGCCGCTTTTTCGGCGCTTGCTCGAAAATATGCGAAAACGCCCATGCTTGGAAGAACGCTTATGCAAGCCGGTCCACCGATTAGCTTTGGATTAAAAGTTGCGGGTTGGAAGGCGGCGATTACGCGCGGAAGAGCTCGACTAGTGACTGCAGCGAGTAGTGCTCTGACGCTGCAATTTGGTGGGGCGGTGGGTTCATTATCTTCCCTGGACGAGAGAGGTCTTGAAGTCGCTCGCGCGTTGGCTGGGGAGCTAGGTTTGCCATTGCCTGACGCCCCCTGGCATTCTCACCGAGATCGGTTGGCTGAATTGGTATCCGCAATAGGAATACTGGTCGGGAGTTTGGGGAAAATTGCCCGTGATCTTTCATTGCAGATGCAACCAGAAGTATTCGAACTGCGCGAATGCCCTGAAGACGGGAAAGGAGGCTCTTCGGCTATGCCGCACAAGCGAAACCCGATTGGTTGCCTGCATACTCTGGCTGCGGCAAACCGGATGCCGGGAATGGTGTCCTCGTTTTTGTCGGGGATGCTCCAGGAGCATGAGAGAGGCCTAGGCGGTTGGCAGGCGGAGTGGGAGACTACCCCGAGCGTGTTTGAATGCTCGAGCCAGTCGATTTCGGCGATGGTCGAAATCTCAGAAGCGCTTGAGGTGTTTCCGAAGAGGATGCTGGGCAATCTCGTATCCACGCGTGAAGTTGTTTTCTCGGAGCGTTTGTCGATGGCTTTGGTTCCGAAGCTGGGTCGGACAGCAGCTCAGGGTTTGGTATCGGAATTGGTGGAGTATGCGAACCAATCAAATCGTACGTTGTCTGAGGTGGCTTTCGGAAATTCGACTCTCCTGTCTAATCTGAGCGTGGAGGTTATCGAGGCTGTCTTTAGTGTTGAGAAAGCCCTGGGTTCGTCCGAGCAGTTGATTGATCGACTTCTGGAAGGGAAGGGAGTTTAGACGTGGCGATTGCGACGGTCAGCGATGGAATAGCAATCCATTACGAATTAGAGGGAGATCCATCCCATCCTGTTCTCGTTTTATCGAATTCCCTTGGAACGCATTTGGGGATGTGGGAAGGTCAAGTTGCGTCCTTCTCCGATCGGTATCGAGTTTTAAGATACGATACGCGTGGGCACGGCCAATCGGACGCTCCGGAGGGCCCCTATTCTTTAAGTCGGCTAGGTCAGGATGTGGTGGACCTGCTAGATGCCCTGGGGGTTCGGCAAGCGCATTTTTGTGGTTTGTCCCTGGGTGGAATGACGGGGATGTGGCTCGGCATTAACGCAGCGGATCGATTTCGCTCTTTGACCTTGTGTTGTACTTCCGCCTATTTGCCGCCTGCAGAGCTTTGGGACAATAGAATCGAGCTCGTCGCAGCAAGCGGGATGGAGCCGATTGCGGAGTCGGTATTGCAGCGGTGGTTTACACCCTGTTTTCTCGACTCCAATTCCAGCATGATTGATTTGGTTCGCGAGCAACTCGTATTGACTCAGCCGAAGGGCTATATCGGATGCTGCGCGGCGATTCGCAATATGGATCAACGTACCTGCTTGAAGAAAATTGAGCTACCTAGCTTAGTGGTCGCGGCAGCGGATGACTTGGCGACGCCATCGGAATATGGGAAGTTTATTACCAGAGAAATTATTAATTGCGAGTATGTTGAATTGAGTGATGCTGCCCATCTTTCCAATATAGAGCAAAGGGATGCGTTCAATGCGGCATTGACGAAATTCTTGGATAGACACTGAGTATGGAAAAAGACGATACAAATGAAACGACACATACGCGTGGTACGGTAAATCGTAGAGCCGTCTTGGGCGATGCCCACGTAGATCGCGCGGTAGAAGGGACGAGTGGATTCGATGCGGATTTCCAAGATTTCATTACTCGCTATGCTTGGGGCGAGGTTTGGGATCGTCCGGGACTCGATCGTCGGACGCGCAGCCTACTGACATTGGTTCTGTTGCTCTCTCAAGGTCATGACGAAGAATTCGAAATGCATATTCGAGCGGCGATTACCAATGGCGTTAAGGTTGAGGAGATTAAGGAAACGCTTCTGCATGCTGCGGTCTATTGTGGCGTTCCGGTAGCCAATCGCGGATATAAACTGGCTAAACGGGTACTGAAAAAGCTGGGAGTAATTTGAGATTATTCCCAGACACGCACTAGAACGGCAGTCCTACGTAATTTTCAGCAAAACTGGCCGAGGCCGCCTCAGAGTTGACAAGGTAGTCCAGTTCGGCGATCTGTAATTTGCGGTCGAGGACGCTCGTTTCGCTATTAGGAAAACGATGGGTGAGATGGGTGAACCACCAGGAAAAGCGAATCGCTTTCCAAACTCGATTAAGTGCTCTTTGGGAATAGCGATCGAGGCCAAGAGAGTTTCCATTCGCGTAGTAGTCGATGAATCCTTCCGAAAGGTAGTGGATATCTGACGCGGCCAAGTTGAGGCCCTTGGCGCCTGTGGGCGGGACGATGTGGGCCGCGTCGCCGGCGATGAAGAGCGACTTGTGGCGCAGGGGTTCTGCGACGAAGCTTCTCAGAGGAGCGATGCTCTTTTCAAGCGATGGACCGGTTTTTATCCCATTTCCGATTTTAGCTCCGAATCGATGAATCAATGTGTCCCAAAAGCGGTCATCGGACCATTGATCGACCGATTCCGTGAGATCGCATTGCATGTAGTATCGACTTCTTGTTTCCGATCGCTGGCTGGCCAGGGCAAATCCTTCTCCGTGGTTGTTGTAGATAAGTTCATGCGATAAGGGAGGCACGTCGGCAAGCACGCCTAACCATCCGAAAGGGTATACCTTTTCATAGACCTTTAGGAGTGAGGTAGGAAAGTGTTTTCTGGATACGCCGTGATATCCGTCGCAACCAACGACGAATTGGCATTCCACTGTGTGCTTTTCGCCGTTATGAGTATAGGAGAGAGATGGCTTCTTGCTGTCGATACCGTCAATTTGAACATCGGCCGCCTCGTATATCGGGTCTCGAGCGCGATCCGCGTGGGCCTCCATGAGGTCCTTGGTTATTTCGGTTTGCCCGTAGACGGTCACGCTATGACCATGGTTCGATGAGTCTAAATCAATCCGATGAAGCGTATTGTTGAATTGAAGTCCGATACCTGTGTGCGCAAGCCCCTCTTTTTTAAGTCGTCCGGCGACTTGGGCTTCTTCGAGCATGTTTACGGTTCCTTGTTCGAGGATGCCTGCTCGAATGCGCCCTTCGACGTAGGAGCGCGTGTGTTTTTCGAGAATAATAGAATCGATTCCGTGGACGTACAGAATTTGCGAGAGCAGGAGGCCTGCTGGTCCTGAACCAATGATGCCTATTTGCGTTTTATGTGTCATTGGATAATGATTACGCTTAAAATTCTAGAAAGACCGTTTCGTCGTCTCCTTGCATATGAATATCGAATTGATAGACGGCCCCGAAATCGCTCTGAGCTTTTTGGGCTATCAGCGTGTGACGCCTTTTGGAGGGCAATTGCAGTAGAAGGGGATCTTTTTCGTTGGCTTCCGTTTCGTCCGAAAAATACAGGCGAGTATACGCATGGTGCATAAGCCCGCGCGAGAACAGCGTAAGAGCAATGTGAGGGGCTTGTTCGGAATCCACTCTACCGGGCTTTATTGTATGGAGGATGTAGCGATTTTCCTTATCGGTTCCCGTGCCGAATCTCCCAAATCCGGAAAACGTGTCCTTGTCGATTATTTTTGAATACTGGCCTTCGTTATTCGCCTGCCAGCTTTCCACGACCACGTTTTTCATCAGGTCTCCGGTGCCGCTTAAGATCCGCCCGACTATGGTAATGGCTTCACCTTGCGTGTCTTCTTTGAGCAGCGCCCCCGATGCCAGGCTTTTATAATCGTAGCCATATTGTTCCGGGGCTAGACCGTAGGAGAAAAACGGTCCTACGGTTTGAGAGGGGGTTGGTTTAAAGGGGTTCATCTTAGTCTTCAAAGAGTGTTGCGTTGGGGCCGCGCAAGACGATGTCCCAGCGGTAGGCCAACGCGTAAAATTCTTCCGTCAACTCCATGGAAAAATTCGCGACCATTCGATTGCGCCTCGCTTCTGGAGGACCTTGATAGATCGGGTCGAAGGCGATCAAGGGATCTCCTT
>TARA_B110000495_G_scaffold41590_1_pt1 | contig 9757 bp, 5 predicted proteins | sample TARA_B110000495 | Tara Oceans TARA_B110000495 (sample SAMEA4398219) | marine metagenome | biome: Polar Biome; feature: [MES] marine water layer (ENVO:01000295) within the mesopelagic zone...; material: water (ENVO:00002006), including particulate matter (ENVO:01000060) such as...... | reverse complement strand
GAAGAGGCTATAAAAAAAGGAGCACTAACAGTAATGATTAATAGTGGAGAGGTAAATGGTATTCCTGGACACAAAAACAAATACTTAATAACAGATGTTTTAAAGAATAAGTGGGGTTTTGCTGGCTTTACCGTTTCAGACTGGGAAGATTTTATCATGCTACATAAAGTTGCTCAAACTGACTCTAGTGTTAAGCAGGGAATTGCAAGTGCAATTAACGCAGGAGTAGACATGAGTATGGTTCCAAATAACCCTGAATATAAAAAGTATTGTAAACTTCTAATTGAGCTTGTTAATGAAGGTGCTGTGTCGAAAGACAGAATTAATGATGCTGTAAGAAGAATATTAAGGGTTAAACACCACCTGAATTTGTTTGAACAGCCTACAGTGAACTATAGTAGCTACACAGATTTTGGCTCTAAAAAGCACATAGCAAAAGCATACAGAGCGGCAGCAGAATCTGTTACCTTACTAAAAAATACAGACAACATTCTTCCTCTTAATAAAAACGCTAGAATTATGGTTATTGGCCCATCAGCAAATAGTCTTAGCTGTTTGAACGGGGCGTGGACACACACATGGCAAGGAGTAGAAGAAAAATATCATAATAATCACCCAACCATAAAGGAGGCTATAGAAAATGAAATTGGAGAAATAAGCTACTTTAAAGGCTCTATTATGAGTATGGAAAATGGAGACGAAGTAGACCTGCCCTCACAAGATCTTAAAGCTGCTGTTAATGCTTGTAAAAATCATGATGTAGCAATTGTGTGTCTTGGAGAACTTCCGTCTACAGAAAGACCTGGAGATATATACTCCTTAGACATGGCTTTGGAGCAAAGAAATATTATAAAACAATTATCAAAAACAGGCATTCCAATAGTGCTTGTTCTTGTTGAAGGAAGGCCTAAGATAATTAATGATATTGAACCTCTAAGTGCCGCGGTCTTACAAGCTTACCTTCCGGGGGATCAAGGAGGAAGAGCTGTTTCTGATATTCTTTTTGGGAAAGTTAACCCTAGTGGAAAACTACCTTACACATACCCTAGGCACAATGGTGTGGTGATGCATTATGACCACAAACAGTCAGAATTAATAAATGGAAACACTTGGCAAAATGATTTTTTTAATCCGCAATGGGAATTTGCTCATGGCCTAAGCTATACAACTTTTGAATACAGCGAACTAAGCCTAAATAAAAAAAATCTTTATAGCAATGACAAAGACTCTATTGTTGTGTCTGTAAGTATTACAAATACAGGTAAAAGAGAAGGAAAGGAAAGTGTTCAGCTTTATATTAATGATCATTATGCAACAATATCTCCTTCGCTAAAAAAACTTATTGCTTTTGATAAAATTTCACTATTACCTTCAGAAAAAAAGACCTTAACATTCAGTATAAGAAATGAAGACTTAATGTTTTATGGGGCAGACAACACTTGGCAAAGTGAAGAGGGTAGTTTTTCTGTTATAATTAAAGACCTGAAGTCAACATTTAATCTTAAAAATGACTAGATGTTTCGGCTGTTAAATAAAAAAATACTGCTTTTATTAATCTTTTCACTGTCTTTTTTAAGCTTAAAAAAACTAAGCGCCCAAGACACATTAGAAGTTGCATACAAAAGTGCAAGCTATTCAATTAAAGACCCTGTTTCTAGTATTAAACTTGGAGGGTATTTTCGGTTTTTAGGCTATGTTAGAAATCTCCCAAAGATTTACCCTTTAGATATACCAAGCTATTATTCTGGACCTTTTCCTCAGCAAACTGTTTTCTCAGTCGGAACAGGCTACCGCGAACCTATGCTATTACTTACAATATCCGGAAAAGCAAAAAAAAACATGTCCTTTGGAACAGAACTAATGCTTAATAGCCCCTTTGACGGTAATTTCTCTAATAACACTATTTCATTAAATCTAGGAACTAATTTTTATTCTACATTAAACTCAGATTTTGGGAAATTTAAAGTTCATGCTGGAGGAATCTCTTGGTATAAACAAAGTAAACTAACCGTTTGGAGCGAAGAAGGATACTTACGATATAGTCCGTTTGAAAGAGCTCCATATGACCCGCTTAACAAAGAGACTGTTGAAAGATATAGCAAATACTATGAACAAGGAGTTATTGATCAAGATATTAGGTTTGGTAATGTTGCTTTTCAAGGAATAACACTAAGCGGCTCTGCCTTTCCTTGGCAAATTACAGATGGCCTCTCTTTTCAGGCAATTTTAGGGAAAACACAAAATAATGTAGCAAAATTGGTCTCTGACAAAGCAGACGACTACTCATTTGGCTTAAAAGTTTCTAAACAAATTGATTCGAAGAAAATGGTTGCTTTAAATTTCTTTTCTTCTAAAACAGCAACAGATTCAATGTCATTGATTAAAAGAGAATTTAGTATGTCTTCATTTGAGTTTGATTATAAAACAAATGGCGTCAGACTTTTTGGGGAGCTTGGATATGGAAACTACCAAAGCAGCAAAGTTGCCATTTCAGGTGGCGAGGCAATTATCTTAAATTTAGCAACAACAAAAAAACAAACAATAATTCCTCTACAAATTCAATACTCAAGAATCTCTGCTGAAGCGGTAAATGTTAATGCTTCATTTAAAAACACTTCTGTTATAGACCTTGTTGAAACAACCGTTATTGAAGAAGGTGCTGCAGCTACAGTTATGACATCATTTGGCGGTCCAATTACTAATTTAGGGTATCTTGCAAACAACAGACAGGGATTTAGCTTAAATACTGAATTTGAAATTGGTGACTTTTCAATCTCTGGAGGTTTGGGGTTTTACTCTGAACTTGAAAGAGTAAACTCTAGCTTTTCCTACAACCATACATCAACAGGCTTAATCCTATCAAGAATATCTTACTTCAGCACTGGATACGGACCATACGGCCACCTAAACTCTTATTACAGGGGGGTTTATGAGAATGTAAGTGTAACGGACTCAAGTATGATTGATTCAACTGGAGCCCCACTGTTTGACAAGTTTTACTGCTCTTCTGATCTTCATTTAAAATACAAAACAAAAGTCTTTGAAAGAGATTTGTATGTTTTTTCACTAACAAACTACAACACGGCACAAAACTTTTATAGCGCTACTCCTGTTTTAAGTTCAAAGGCTTTGATACGACAACTTAATCACTCTCTAGATATATGTTACTCAATTAATAAGCGAGTATCCTTAGTTTTAAAGTCAAGCTATGAAAGGGTTTTAGCAAACAAATCAACTCAGCTTGATGATTATGACCCTTTTCCTATTGATGCAACTGGACAAGATTTAGGTGTTAAAAACTATGAGCCTAGCTATAAGCCGCGTAACCAAACAGGTGTGGTTAATGGTTTTGGCTTTGACATTAAACTAAATGATGGTGCTTTTTTATTTTTAAGACACAGTCAGTTTAGTTTTAAAGATAAAAACTTTGCTGAAACAAACATAAAAGGAAGCGAAACAACTCTAGAAATTAAAATCAATTTATAATGAAACATCTATATTTATACTTATTTATTCTTTTGTTTAGTCTGCCCACGTCCCTTATAGCTCAAGTTGATAATCGTGTGTGGTATGACGGAAATTCTAGAGCAATGTTTTATAGAGACGCCTTAGCGGGTGATAGCAAAAACATGGACACTACCTCGGCAAGAAGTAATGGTGAGGGGTATACGGCTATTGATCTTGGAATACACTTTAATCCTTCAAAAGAAATAGAAATATTTTCAGAAATTAGAATAAAAAATGATTTTGGCTATATGTGGGGTTCGGGAGCTTACGTTGAGCTAAGAAGACTTTCTGTAAGGGGTGTTTTAAATAATCGGGTAAGTTTCAATCTGGGGGATATTTACTTGAAGCAAAGTAAGTATACTTTATATAACAATCAGCAAGAACTATCAAAGCATGAGCCTTCTGTTTTTAACGCATATAGAGATTTAATAAACTATGAGAATTTTTATCAAGAAAATTTTTGGAGAACACAGGGAATTCAGTCAAATTATTCATATACCTTTTATAATACAATAAAGTCGGTTGAACTTGATGGCTTTGCCTCAAGAGTAAGGGGAAATCAATGGCTTGGAAAACCAGAACTTTTAATGCTCGGAGGGACTAGCGTTCTTAAATTGGAGAATAATTTAAAGTTTGCCATCAATTTTATTAACTCTTTTGAGGTGCAATCCACAAGCTTAGACTCACTTACTTATAACAACCCGGTTTATAATATCCAGAGTTCCTATTTTAAAAAATTAGATAAAAATGTTTTTATTTTAAACGTGGATGCAGGCGCGTCCTCTAGATCTTGGAGTAGAACCAATGGTTCAGAAGAAAAGATGATTGAAGAGATTGGAAATTTTTTAAATATAAAAGGAGAGTTTAAAAACACAAAAAACTCTCTTAGTTTAAACTTTAAATATACAGACCCAAACTTTAGAAGCTCCGGAGCACAAACTAGAAGAATAATTTACAACTCTTCTCTCTCTACTTACCCCTACTACACAAATAATACGACGTTAAGACCTGTTAGCTTGCTCGACATAACGACCGACCCAAGCATATATAATCAACGTCTTTCAACAACTTTGATGAGCTTTAATCCAAAATATGGAGCTGTTACTCCATATGGAGATGCCACCCCAAATAGGGTTGGCGCAAACGGAAATTATGTGTTTAAAAACAATAAAATTGAAACAAATCTAACTGCAAATTTATTCTCTGAAGTTATTGGCCAGGGAACTGTAAACAAACGGTCACTATTTTCTTCTGCAGCAAGTATAAAAGCTAAACTTGAAGAGTTTATAAAAATCAAAAATAAAACGACACTTGAGCTTAGCGCTTATTTTGAAGAGGTAAGCAGAAATGGTAATGACGTGGAGTCAATTAGTTTTAGCTCAAGTTTATTAAGCGCAGGTCTTTCTTATGAGCTATTTCAAAACCTGAAAATTATTGGTGGGGCTAAAATTTTTATTGTTAAAGGCAATGAATTTACCACAGAGAGAAATGAATATGACCAAATAATAGATTATAATATAGAAAACTATGATTCAAAAGAAAATATTTATCTAGTTGGGCTTCAGTATAATTTTACAAATGATATTTACTTTAGCCTACAGTCAAATAAAATTAATATTGTCAACAATTTAATTGATCAAGAGAAATTAAATTTAGCAAGGATTTACTTTATGTTTAATATGAATTTATAATAAAATGAAAAAAAAATACAACCTAATACTATTATGCTTTTTAATACTGTTTTCATGTAAAAAAGATGGGCTAGAAGGTCCAAACCTCAACGATTTGTATGGGGAGCTTAACTTTGAAAATGCTCTTGCAATAGTGGGAGATAGTGCAAGTTTTTCACAAAATGAAGATGTTTATTTCACTGCGAAATTTTCTAAAATTGTCGATTGGAAAATAACAATAACAGGTCTTAATTCAATGTCTGAAAAAGTAATAACTGGTAAGTCAAGCTTAATAGACAAAAACAATAGCCTTTGGAGGGGAGAGGTTACAAGCCTGCCCTTTTTTCAAGAAGAAGATTGCTCAGTCTTATTAACATTTAGAAACCATGAGGATTCTGTGTCAACCTCTTTGAATATTACAGGAACTAAAAATTATGGAAACGGTAACGAACTGTTAGTGAGTGATTTTGAGAATGGTTTTAATCCAAATTTTACAAACTTTTTTCAAACGACATGCTTAAAAAAAATAGAAACAGGAGGGGCTGGTCAGGGAGGCAAATACCTAAGGCAAGAAGGCGCTTGTGATTGGGATTGGCTTATAGGGTATGTAGACTACCCTTCAGCAAACTGGTATCAACAAGGGGTGTTAAACGCTGACCCAGAAAATATTTATTTTAATATAATGATACATGGAGACAGTACTTTATCTCCAACTAATGAAGCAAACTCACTATTTAAAATAGAGTTTTATGAAGACGAAAATCAAGATCAATACTATGATCCAAACTCTGAAGACAGACTAGATTATGAGTTTGACATTAATTGGAACGGATGGAGAATGGTCAGTGTAAGGTATAGCGACTTAATAATGGCTACAGACCCAAGTGGTGGTGGTGTAAACGGTAATTCAATTAGAGAGCCTAATAAAATTATAAAAATAAGAACCCTTCTTCTGGCAAATCCTGAATCAGGATTTGCAAAGGCAGATGTTGATTATATTATCTGGAGCGAAGAAAGCCCAATTCTAGAACAATAAAATGATTAAACAATTATTCTTTTTCTTGCTAATTTTTTCTTCCTGCTCTAATATAACACTACTTACTCTTTATGATATTGAAGTAGAGGCGGCAGAGGGAATAGATGGTTTTACCTCAACTGAAATATTTAGCAAAGGAGGAAGTGATGAGGTTTGGGGAATGGACGACGAAAACTGTAATCCTTTTAGTTTTTCGGCATATGATGCAAGTTTTGATTATTCTATGATTAATACTGATGACGAAAAAACACAAGAAAAAGAAGATCTAGAAGAAGTAAAAGGAAAGTATAACCTACCAGCTGTAAAAGTTAAAGACAGGAAATATGTGGTCAAAAATTCTATTCACTTAAAAACCTCAAAAAAACCATCTTGTGAATGGATTGGAATGGGAATTGGTTGGGACGATTGGCAAGGAAAAGATTTGAGCTCTGTTATGGAAAGCGCCGCAATTGAAATGCTTATAAGGGTAGAAAAAGGAGCTATATCAAATCTCCCTGTAGTTTTTATTTTAGAAGATTATTCGGAAAACCAATGCTACGCAACAGCAAGTTATCTTGGAATTGATGGCGGAAAAATAACTTCTAAATGGACAAGAGTAGTTGTACCTCTGCAAACGTTCTCATACAGAACAAATAAAATTAATCTTACTAATGTTAAGCAGCTAATGCTTCAGTGTTACGATGCAACAGATGTTTTTATTGATAATATTAAAATTATTAAACATGATCATCAGTATGAAAGGCTTGAAGACAATCTTACTGTTTACGATAGTCTTTCACCTATTACAATCTTTAAAGATAGCTTATTTGCAAGCTGGGGGGTGGGAATAAAAGGGTGTAAAAACTTTACTATTGCACAAAATTCTAAAAAAACATCTTCATTTATAGCTGTGGACCTAAGCTCTAACAGCTGCAACTGGAATTCATTTGGAATAAGCTGGAACAAATGGAAGTATACAGACATCAGCCATGATATAAAAAACTTTAAACTAAATCTAGATATTAAAAGAACCTTATGTAAATCTTTCACAATTACCTTTGAAGACTACAAAGGAAAAAAACTAAGCTATACAGTGGAAAAAGAGCTGCTTGTCTTTGACAAAAAAAATAGTAGCGAATGGGGTAAAGTGTCGGTTCCCTTAAACTTATTTCCAATTAGAAAGTCAAAAATAGACCTATCTAAAATAAAACAACTTATTTTTAAATTTGACAAAGACACAAGGCTTGAATTGGACAACATAACTTTAACAAAAAATTAACTCATGAAAAAATCTATTGCATTATTATTCATTCTTTTAACAGGCTCTAACTTTATTTACTCTCAAATTCTTTGGGATGACTTTGAACAAAACAGAATTGGATACTATGATTTTGTTCACGGAGGAATGACTGAAAGATATGAAAACCCAGACATTAACAGTTCTGTTAATAGCTCTCCTCTTTGCGCTCAATATGTTAGAAACCCTGGTGAAATGTGGGATGTTCTTGTTATTGTTGCTAATGGTGCTATTGATGATGTTGGTGATTATGTTAGCGGTGATAAAATTATGAGTGTTGATGTTTTTAGTCCAATGCCAGGACTTCCTGTTCAAATTACTCTTGAGGACTCTTCTTTAGCAGGCCCAACAAATTATCCAACAGGAAGACATAGTGTTTATCTAGGTCAAACAACAAAGACAAATGAGTGGGAAACAATAAACTTTATTTTTGATAATCAGCCAGACCCAGCAATGTCTTCTTCAAATTTAACCTCGGTAATTTTACTTTTTAACGGAGGCTCATTTACAAACGATACTTATTATTTTGATAATCTTTATGGTCCAGAATTTAACAACCAATGTGATGGGCTTACAAACGATCCTCTTCATGACTTTGCAGATTGGGATTGTAATTGGAACTTATCGATGTGCCCTTCACAAACTCAATGTAATGATTTTGATTACATGAGCGGTTGGCTTAACCAAAGTTATAATCCAGAAAACTCTGGAATTAACACAAGTAAGTATAGCGGAGACTATACCAGAAACCCGGACCCTAATGGAGAGGATGTTTTAATTGCATATTTCCAAGAACAAGATTTAGATGTTGGTCTATATCCTTTTTTTAATATGAAAGTTTATGGTCCTCCAACCCCATTATATATTTCATTCCAAAACAATGGTACAGAAATTATTGGCTTTGAAAAAAATATTTGGCAAAATAACACGTGGCAACAATTAAATCTTGACCTATCTAGTATTTCTGCTAGCAGCATGAGTATAAACAGAGTGGTTTTGTTTTTTGATCAAGGAATGGTTAATTGGAACACTTATTTTCTTGATGATATAGGGCTTTCTTCTGCACCTGTTTCAATAAATGAAAAAACCTACGACTTTAAGTTAATTCTATATCCAAAACCTGCAAAAGATAAAATCTCATTATCTTTAAAAATCTTTAACTCCTCATCTGTAAAAGTAGAAATAATTAATCTTCAAGGTAAAAAAATACAGACGATTGTAAATGGTAAAAATCTAGAAGCTTCGATCTATAGTTATGAAATAGACAACCTTCGCTCGGGGCTTTACCTCTTAAAAACAACAATTAATGGTGTTGAAAATGTTGAAAAATTTGAAGTTATTAGATAAAATGAAAAAAACACTTTTTCTTATTTTGTTTTCTTTTGCTTTTAACAATTGTTATTCTCAAAAAAATTATAATAAAACTCAAATTATAAAAACAACAAAAGGGTTTGAGCTTCTTCACAATGGAAAACCGTATTACGTAAAAGGGGCAGGTGGAGACAATCATTTAAAAGAACTTGCAAATATTGGAGGAAACTCAATAAGAACATGGTCTGTAGATAATGGTCAGGCTGTATTAGATAGTGCTCATAAATATGGACTAACAGTTTGTATGGGGCTTTGGGTAAATCACGAAAGACATGGTTTTGATTATAATGACGAATATTCTGTACTCGCACAACTTAAGGGTTTTGAAGAGGCTATTATAAAGTTTAAGGATCATCCAGCTTTACTGATGTGGGCTGTTGGAAATGAAGTAGATTTATTTTATTCAAATTTTAGGGTTTGGAATGCTGTTGAAGACATCGCTCGATTAATAAAAAAAACAGACCCAAACCATCCAATTATGACGGTAACTGCAGGAATTGATGTTTCTGAAGTTTATATGATAAAGAACTACTGCCCGAGTATAGATATTTTAGGAATAAACACATACGGAGGTATTGGGGGGTTATCTGATCAAGTGAAAAAATATGGATGGGAAAAACCCTATATGGTTACAGAGTGGGGGCCATATGGACATTGGGAGTCGCCTACAACATCTTGGGGGGTTTCAGTAGAGGCAAATAGCTCAGAAAAAGCAAAAATGAGATTAGACGGCTATAAACATATTCAAAAAGATAGTGAGATGTGTATGGGTAGCTATGTATTTTTATGGGGTCAGAAACAAGAACAAACCCCTACATGGTACGGAATTTTTACCGAAGATGGAAAAGCGACAGAAAGTGTTGATGTTTTAAACTCATATTGGGCAAAAAACAAATT
>TARA_B110000495_G_C23042940_1_pt1 | contig 9799 bp, 10 predicted proteins | sample TARA_B110000495 | Tara Oceans TARA_B110000495 (sample SAMEA4398219) | marine metagenome | biome: Polar Biome; feature: [MES] marine water layer (ENVO:01000295) within the mesopelagic zone...; material: water (ENVO:00002006), including particulate matter (ENVO:01000060) such as...... | reverse complement strand
TATTAAATTCAATTAGGTTTTTTATAAATGGAACAAACATATTATTTCGTCATTATTGGTGCGCTCATTTTTGATTATGCTCTTTCTTCAATCAGTTCTCTTTTGAATATGAAAAACATCACCGAAGAAATTCCGGACGGATTTGAAAATCATTATGATGGAGAAAAATATGCCAAATCTCAAGCTTATTTAAAAGATAATACACAATTTGGATTTTTCTCCGGTACCTTCAGTTTGATCTTGATGCTTGTAGTAATTCACTTTGGGCTTTTCGGTGTATTGGATATTTTTGTGAGAGAATTGACAATTCATCCATTATATGGGGGACTCATTTTTTTTGGGATCATTTTCATCATTAATGATATTATTAATTTGCCATTTTCTTTATATAGTACTTTTGTGATTGAAGAAAAATACGGGTTCAACAAAACAAATTATAAAACATTCATTTTGGATAAGTTGAAGGGATATTTATTGACCATCCTTTTGGGTGGTTCAGTATTAGGAGCCATACTTTACTTTTTTAATAGCTATGATGAAAATGGTTGGTGGATAGCATGGTGTTTGGTTACAGGGTTTATGATAGCCGTTCAGCCATTATTTGTTCATGTGATTGCGCCCATGTTTAACAAATTTACACCTTTAGAAGAAGGTGAATTGAGAACAGCAATTGAATCATTTGCAAAACGTGTGAATTTCCCAATTGCCCGAATTGATATGATGGATGGAAGTAAACGGTCCGGTCATTCTAATGCATATTTTAGTGGGTTTGGTAAATCACGAAGGATTGCCTTATTTGACACATTATTAGAAAAACATAGCACTGAAGAAATCGTTTCTGTTGTGGCTCATGAGGTGGGACATTATAAAAAGAAGCATATCATTTTAGGAACTATAATTGGAATTGTAGAGACAGGTATTATGCTTTTTGTATTCAATTTATTTATGAATGATTCTGCTTTATTTTCTGTGTTTGGCGTTTCGGCTATATCTGTCCATGCAGGATTGGTCTTTTTTGGAATGTTGTATGCACCGGTGAGTTTAGTTTTATCTATTTTTACAACAGCACTTAGCCGTAAAAATGAATTTGAAGCAGATGCATATTCATTGGAAACAACTCAAAATAAGGATGCGCTTATCAATATGTTAAGAGGATTATCTGCGAATAATTTATCTCATTTAACACCACATCCTTTGACTGTATTTTTATCCTACAGTCATCCACCAACTTTGGATAGAATTGCAGCAGTTAACAATAAATAAGACAAATATTTTAATTAACCATGGATAATCCAGCAGTCATTTTATCAATACCACTTATTCTCATTGTGGTATTGAGCCTAATAAAAATGGCAAATAAAAAGATGCCGGATGGTAAACCATGGTTTCGAATCGAAAAGGACGAGAACGATGAATAGACATTTAAGCATGCGGTCGGGAAATCCCGCATTAAAAGCATCCGCTTTTAGAAAACATTTATCAGCAGTAACTGAAGGTGCCATGACACTGGAGGGAACCGTTAATAAAACAGGCATTGCTTTGTTGCTCACAATTTTGAGTGCGGGCTATGCTTGGGGGAATCCAGCCATGCATGGTTTGGTTTTTCCTGCTGCAATCATTGGGCTAGGACTGGCAGTCTATACAGTTTTTAGACCTCAAAAAAGTGCCTTAACAGTTCCGATCTATGCTGTTGTAGAAGGGATCGTTTTGGGTGTCATTTCCATGATGTTTGAAGCCATGTACCCGGGGATTGTTGTTCAGGCGATCTTTTTAACTTTCGGAACCCTTGGGGCATTGTTGCTCGCTTACAAATCGGGATTGATTAAAGCGACAGAAAATTTTAAATTAGGTGTTGCGGCTGCTACCGGCGGAATAATGATTATGTACATGATCAATATGGTGATGGGCTTTTTTGGATCGGGAATTGGTGTGATTACGAGTAATTCTCCAATGGGAATTGCATTCAGCGGTTTTGTGGTTGTAATTGCAGCTTTGAATTTAGTTATGGATTTTGATTTTATTGAAGAGGCGGTAGAACAAGGAGCGCCAAAGTATATGGAGTGGTATAGCGCATTCGGATTACTCGTTACATTGATTTGGCTTTATTTGGAGATTCTCCGACTTTTGGCAAAGTTACAGAGCCGACGATAGTTAAATAATGCAAACACCACTCATTACAAATGATGCCGTTGTTCTTGGCATTCTCCTGTCTATTCTTGCTTTTGTATTTACAACATCAAAAAGTGAGAATCCGGTTTGGAAAAAATTCTATAAATTTATTCCAACGATTTTATTGTGTTATTTCATTCCATCTTTGTTGAATTCATTTGGAATTATTTCCGGGGAAATTTCCAATCTTTATTTTGTTGCCTCCCGATATTTGTTGCCAACAAGTTTGGTTTTGCTAACCATCAGTATTGATTTACCAGAGATCAAGAAATTGGGACCGAAAGCAATTATCATGTTTTTCACAGGAACTGTAGGAATCATCATTGGTGGTCCCATAGCAATTTTGATTGTGTCAACCTTTGCACCAGAAGTAGTTGGCGGGGTGGGTCCAGAAGCTGTTTGGCGAGGACTTACGACTGTAGCAGGAAGTTGGATTGGTGGTGGTGCAAACCAAGCCGCCATGAAGGAAATTTTTGGTGTGGGTGATAAAATATTTTCTGCAATGATTGCCGTGGATGTGATTGTTGCCAATATTTGGATGGCATTTTTATTGTATGGTGCAGGGATAAATGAACAAATAGATAAAAAGCTACAAGCGGATTCATCAGCCATATTTACTTTGAAAAATAAGATTGAAGCTTATCGAGCCCAGATTTTACGTATTCCTGATCTTACAGATACTATGAAGGTCATGGCTGTAGGTTTTGGTGTTACGGCCATTGCTCATATGGGAGCGGATTTCATCGCTCCTTGGATAAAACTCAATGCGCCGGGATTGGCAAAATTCAGTCTTACATCCGGGTTTTTCTGGCTCATCGTTTTGGCTACCACTATTGCACTTGGATTATCTTTCACAAGGGCGAGAGACCTTGAAGGTGTGGGTGCTTCACGATATGGAAGCCTGTTTCTTTACATTTTAGTCGCAACGATTGGAATGAAAATGAACATTATGGCCATTTTCGAAAACCCCGGTTTATTTTTGATTGGGCTAATTTGGATTAGTTTTCATGCAATTTTATTAATTCTTGTTGCAAAAATGATTCGCGCTCCATTTTTCTTTTTGGCAGTAGGGAGTCAAGCCAATATCGGTGGTGCAGCTTCGGCACCTATTGTAGCTTCCGCATTTCATCCGTCATTAGCACCGGTAGGTGTTTTATTAGCTGTATTGGGGTATGCTGTAGGAACGTATGGCGCATGGCTTTGTGGCATATTGATGAAAACTATATCACCTTAAAAAAATAAAGCCATCTTAAAATATTAAAAAAATTAGAGTAATTAAAAGAAAGAATATACTATGTATTACAGAATGACAATTTTTTAGGTTATTCGCTAGTACAATTAATCAGAATCACGATTTCACTCAAAACAGTAGTCACAATACCTTCACGATTTCTTAGATTCTCACCCAATTTAGAAGGATAGAAGAACCATGGACCGCAAACTCACAACCATTTTTGCTTCTGACGTTGTCGGCTTTAGTAAAATGATGGGCGAAGATGAAGTCAAAACTCTCGTTATTTTAAAAGAACGCCGTACTGAGATTGATAAAATTATAGATGAATGTGGTGGCCTCATTTTTGGGAGCGCGGGTGACAGTGTAATTGCTGAGTTTTCCAGCCCTATCAAAGCTGCAGAAGCTGCTGTGGCTACTCAACAAAAAATGAAAACGATGAATATGGATAAGACTGAATCGGATCAAATGATATTTCGAGTTGGCATCAATATTGGTGATGTCATGATTTCTGATGATAATCTATTTGGTGATGCAGTGAATATCGCGGCAAGATTGGAAGCCGCTGCCCGTCCATCGGGAATTTGCATCTCTAAAACTGTTTTTGACATGATTAACCGGAAAATTATGGTTTCATTTGAAGATGCGGGACAACTAGATTTGAAAAATATTGAATTTCCAATTAAAGCATTCCATGTTCTTCAACAAAATAAAGGAATTTCTCGGTTTACACAAGATTCTGAGACGATTCAAACTGAAGTGAAAGAAGCAGAACCCTTTTCAGTTGCAGTAATGCTATTTAAAAATTTAAGCACAGATGAAGAACAGAATTATTTTTGTGAAGGATTCTCTGAAGATCTTCTTTCTATGTTATCGCGATATAATAAATTGGTGGTGATCTCTAGTCATGCTAGTTTTTCCTACAAAGACAAATCAAAGAGTTTCAAAGAAATTGGAAAAGAACTGGGTGTTCGGTATATCATCAATGGGAGTGTAAGGAAACTTGGGCCCAAAATGCGTATTATTGTCAATCTAATTTCCACTGATAATGAAAGCACAATATGGTCAAATAATTTTGATTTGACCGTCGATGAAGTATTTGATGTCCAAGACCAAATTGCAGAAGCCATAGTTTCCACAACTGTTGGAAGAGTGGAAGAAGATTTACTCAAAGCTTTAAAAATAAAACAACCTGGAAACAAAAGTGCTTACGATTTTGTACTTCAAGGGTTGGAATATGCAAAGAAAGGCAATGTTTTAAAGGAAAATACGGAAGTTGCAGCCGAACTTTTTGAGAAAGCTATTGAAGCAGATCCAAACTACGCCCGTGCACATGCGTGGCATGCATGTACCATTGGAAATTTGATGGATTGGGAAGACGGAGACACATCGGAGTTAATGGAAAAGTGTTTTAATTCATTAAATCGTGCTATGGAGATTGATCCTAACGAACCTGAAGTACATCGAATAATGGGTGCTGTCAAATTTTATCTTGAAAAAGATTTTGATCTAGGTTTACATCACTTAGAAAAAGCACGTGAATTATGTCCCAGTGATGTTTTCATCATTACAAGATACGCACAAGCTCTAATATATTGCGGGGATTTTGAAAAAGCTTTATCCGAACTGGAACGGGCAAAACGGTTAGACCCATTTTCCCACGATTTATTATTCACCCCATTAGCTTTGTGCCATTATTGGATGGGGAATTATGAAAAAGCACTTGAATGTTTTAGAAAAATTAAAGTATTAAATTCCCAATTATTCTACCTTACTGCGACTTACGTTAAAAAAGGTGAATTAGACTTAGCCAAAGAAAAATTTAAAGAAGCGCGGGCTATTAATGATCAGGATCTTGAACAATTTATTCAGTCACAACCTTACGTAAAGGAAGAGTTGGCTAAAGAATTACAGGATACCTTAGAATCAATTCCCCAATAATTTCTCTACGTTTATATTATGAATCACTCTATCCAAAACAATGAAGTGATTTGGAATAAATGTAAATATTATTTCCTTATTTTTAAAAACGAGAAAAATATTGTCTGAAATAAAACGACGCTACAAAGCGATGAAAACCCGACAAGCTAAAGATTGGTGGACTGTCACCTTTGGCGATCCAATGAGTTGGGCGATTTTATCTATAATTGGCGATTGGAAATGGATCACACCTTCAGGAATTACCATTCTATCTTTATATGTTAGACTTGGTGGTGCCGTAACGATTGCGTTAGGAAATGGCATAACATTGATTTGGGGCGTTTTCCTAATTCAGTTGGGAATGGTGATGGATCACATGGATGGAAATCTAGCCCGATATCGGAATACGACGAGTATTACCGGCGCATTCATGGATAGGATTTTTGATGGTTTATCTTTTTTAGCTATTTTATCGGGTATGGGGTGGCACGCAGTTAAAAATGGGGCACCGACTTATTTTTTATTTCTTGCACCCTTGACCGGTGCATTTTATTTAGTAATCTGTTATATGTACTGGAGCTTTGCTTACGAAGAACTCAATGTAATAGGAAAATCTAAAGTGGTAAAACCGGGTGCAATTAAATCAGACTTGTCAAAAGTGCCTACGTGGAAGATTATCTTAAACGGCCAAAAGCGGATTCTAAAACTTCACCATATAGATTATTATTTTTGGGTCAGCTTTTTTGTATTAATTGGGAAGCCAGACATAGGTATTTGGATCATGTCTATTATTTTGGGGATTAATGTTCATCAAAGATTCAAACAACGATATAAGAGTTTGATGAATCTTGAAAAATAAATTATGGTTTCGAAGCAATAACCCGAATCACAACGGGATCAGAATCTTTATATATAGCAAGTCCTTGCTCTTCCACAACAGAATCTATTGCAAATCCAATCGATTCTAATTCAGCCAAAAAATCATCCTTAACAAGGAATCTACGACGATGATCCGTTTTGTAAATATGCTCATCCATTTTTCGACCTTCACCAAAAATAGGATCTTTAATAGATCTACTTTCAGAATAAAATTTTCCACCTTTCTTTAAATGTTCAAATGTCCACTGATAGGCTTGTCGCGCTTCATTTTCACTAAAAGCATGAAGAACAAATCGGGCATAAACCACATCAAATTCTTTGTTGGGAATTGTTGCCATGTTCTTCACATTATCTACATAGAAATGGGGTGAATTCTGTTCCAGGGTGGGTAAAGCATTTATAATAACGTCCGATTGATCGCAAGCCCAAACAGCATGTCCATTTTCGGCAAAATAAAAAGAATCCCTACCATTGCCACAGCCTAATTCCATGAGATCACATTTTATTGGGAGTAATTCTAGTATATTCTTAGCAAAACTAGTGGGCTCTCCCAAATCGTGATGTTCTGAATAATAGGTATTCCAGTAATTTTTATCCAAGTTAAATTTCCTCTTTAATCGTTAAATGGTTTGTTATTTAATACATTAAAGTTTGGGCATAATAGGACTCAGTTCAATTATTAATTATTTATAAAATATCATCCTAAAAAATCTCGAATTGAGTGTGGTTTTTAACATAAAATTTTTCAACTTCCATAGGATAAACAATTTCTAATAATATTGAATTAATGTTTTAATTGAAATTGTAGAGTCTTTATATTGGTTTTTTCTCTTTAATTTCTAACGTCATTTTTACCTATTTAAATAACCAAAAATCGAAACTTAAACACTCCCATTATGTCAAAAATCATATCATCTGAAAAGAAATCTCATATTGAATTGCAAAAACAATTACAAGATTGTTCAAAAGCTATGGGAGGAATAAATTATTTCCTTCAACTTCTGGAAGCAATTCGTGATGCACATCCGAATCCCATTATTAACAAGAATTGTGAATTTCGATATCCATTGGGATCGATAAAATGGTCAAAACCCATTTTCAGAGATAAATTGACTCTATTGTATCAAATCAGAAAATCCACTCAAGATGGAAATTTATTTCCAAATAAAGGAAATAAAGGTTTTAAAAGTGTTCTTAACCTATTGAGAACACTTCATCCAATTTCGTTTCAAATTCAACCTAAAAACCAAAAAGATGGTGAAGGTTTTTCTGTCCATCCCTTTGATATTATCGATCAAAACACTACGACTATAAATCCATTGTTTGATGCAATATTTTTTATGCCGGTACATCTTGTGAAAAAAATGTTGAAATCCAAATGATTATCAATGACTACCCTTCATAAAAATGAAATTCTTAAAATAGTAAAAAATCTTGAATTAATTCCCATTATCAAGGAAGGGTTTATTGCTTATTCAGAAGGGGAATCAGTGGTGCCGCCCGTGGGTGAACTTTCTTTTAAAGAACCGCCGGGTGATGTTCATATCAAATATGGATACATCAAGGGCGAAAAATATTATGTGATCAAGATCGCATCGGGATTTTACGAGAATGAAAAGTTGGGCTTACCTACCGGGGCTGGACTCATGTTACTCTTCGCACAGGAAACAGGCGAAATTGTAGCATTACTGGCTGATGATGCCTATCTCACGGATGTACGAACGGCGATAGCCGGTGCCATTTGCGCAGAACAATTTGCAAATCAGATTCAATGTATTGGTGTTATAGGAACAGGGTTACAGGCGAGACTACAGGTTCAGTATTTAAGACCCATTACTGAATGTCGAGATGTTCTTGTTTGGGGCAGAAACCGGGAAAAAATGGAATTATATAAAACTGACATGGCTGAATTGGGATTTTTCGTTTCACTGGCAGAAATTCCAAACGAAGTGGCAGAAAAATGCAATTTGATTATTACAACAACTGCCTCAACGAATCCAATTTTAAAAACTGAAGATATTCAGACAGGAACTCATATTACCGCCATGGGTTCCGACACGTCTTCAAAACAGGAATTGGATTCAAATATTTTGGAAATGGCAAATCTTGTAGTGGCAGATAGTATTTCACAATGTATTGAAGGTGGAGAAATCTCTCATGCAATTAAAGATCGGAAATTATTAAAAAGTGATATAATTGAATTAGGGAAAATTCTAAATAATCAACATCCTGGGCGAACATCAAAAGAGCAAATTACGGTAGCAGATCTTACAGGTGTTGCGGTTCAGGATATCCAAATTGCCACAGCAGTTTATGAAGCATACATGGAGAATAACTTATGAATTTTGAAATATTTGAATTAGAAAGAAATCAATCTCTATTTGAAAATAAAGTTGACTTTAATTTGTCTGAAAGTGGTGTTCATCCATTGAAATTGAGCGAAATATTAACCCATGACGAACAAGATGAATTATTGAATACAAATTTATTTTATGGCTACACTAATGGAACACCAGAGCTCCGTCAACGCGTGGCTGATATTTATAATGCTGATTTGTCTATTGAAAATATTTTAATTACGTCTGGCTCAGCTGAAGCAAATTTTTTAGCAATTATGACTCAACTCGATGCTGGAGATGAAATTATTTATATGATTCCAAATTATCTTCAGATTGCTCATTTAGCACGAAGTTTTGGGATTACTGTAAAAGAACTCCCCCTACGACAAGATCTTGGTTGGCAGTGGGATTTAGATGAACTCAAATCCCTGCTTACCCCAAATACAAAAATGATCTGTGCTTGTAACCCTAATAATCCAACAGGCGCTTTGATGTCTGATGAAGTGATGGATGGTGTTATTGAATTAGCACAAGAAGCAAATTGTTGGTTATTATCCGATGAAGTTTATCGCGGTGCTGAACTTGACGGTAATGAGTGCCGATCTTTTGCAGGTGCCACGAACAAAACTATTGTGAATGCAGGTTTGTCAAAAGCCTATAGTTTGCCTGGCCTTCGCTTAGGGTGGAGCGTTGGATCAAAGGAATATATTAGTCGAGCATGGTCATTCCATGATTATACCGTTATCAATGTGGCATACCTGAGTGATTGGGTTGCCAGCAGAATTTTGGAATACAATCGTAGAAAAGAGATTTTGAACCGCACCAAGGAACATTTAAATCATAATCTTAATATGTTGTGTGATTGGGCAAAAAATGCACCAGAATTTACAATTACACGTCCACAAGCAGCAGCCATCACCTTTGCAAAATTGAATATTCCTATGAGCTCGGAAGAATTTGTTTTTACTTTAAGAGATAATTACAGCGTTTTGCTGACAGCGGGGAAGTGGCATGGCATGGACGGGTTTGTGCGCTTTGGTTATGGAACGCCAGCAGATTACGTCCAAAGCGGATTGGATAGGATTTCTTCATTTTTGAAAACATTGGATTGATTCATTTATTTTTTTATTCAATCAAAGTTTTATTCAGGATTGTTATTGTAATATTCGATTAAGATAAATTAATATTGGCTAAAGAAAAAGTCCCTATCCATAAATAAACATATATCCAGAAAAACTTTTCTAATTTATCTCCTATAACT
>TARA_B110000495_G_scaffold47114_1_pt1 | contig 9805 bp, 7 predicted proteins | sample TARA_B110000495 | Tara Oceans TARA_B110000495 (sample SAMEA4398219) | marine metagenome | biome: Polar Biome; feature: [MES] marine water layer (ENVO:01000295) within the mesopelagic zone...; material: water (ENVO:00002006), including particulate matter (ENVO:01000060) such as...... | reverse complement strand
AAGATAAGGAACGTTCAAAAAAGACTTCGCTGTACCTAATAAATTTTCAGGATTACATTTAATACTCTTATCATGTATATTTTTCTGTTTTGAACATAAATAAAATGAATGAATCCAGCTTTCATAGTTGTCCCATTGCTTAACTTTATACCAATCATTTTTTTTATCTATTACTAATAGTCGTTCGCTTAATAAAGCCTGAGTAACTAACTCAGACTTAAAAGACGGCTCTTTGTAAAGACTAGCAACCCTAATACCTACTTTTTTATACTTACTTATATTATTCATAATTAATTAATTTTAAGGAACTTTCTTTTTCCAACTTTTACAATAACATTATTGTTAGGTGATATTTCTGTCTGGATATCTATAATTTTTTGATTATCAATTTTTACAGCTCCCTGCTTAATCATTCGTTTAGCCTCAGTATTACTTGATACCATATTATTTAAAACCATAATATCTATGAGTTTCATTTTTAAATCTATTTTTATTTCAGTCATAGTATCAGGATTATCTTTTTTTATAAATAAACTATCAAATTCTGTCTCTGCTTTTGTAGCTAAATCAGAATTATGATAAATAGTTACTAATTCTCTAGCTAAAAATCTTTTCATATCTCGAGGTTTTACTAAATTATTTGCCAAATCCTGATCTATTTTATTAGAATTAATACTAGTACAAAATTTAAAATATTTTGTGATTAATTCATCAGGAATAGATAAAGTCTTACCATAGATTTCGGATGGTGAGTCTGTAAAAGCTATGTAGTTATTATATGACTTAGACATTTTTTCTATTCCATCAGTACCTTCAATCAATGGAGTCGTAATTATAATTTGAGCATCTAAACCAGATTCTTTTTGTAAAGCTCTACCTACTAATAAATTAAATTTTTGATCTGTTCCTCCTAACTCAACATCTGTTTTCATATGAACGCTATCATATCCTTGAGCTAATGGGTATAAAAACTCATGTAGAGAAATTGGTGTACCAGAAGCATATCTTTTTGTAAAATCATCTCTTTCTAGCATCCTAGCAACAGTATATTTTGAGGTTAAATTAATTATATCAGTAAAATTCATTTTTGAAAGCCAATCACCATTATATAATATATTTAACGTTTTAGGATTCAGAATTAAAGATGCTTGATTCACATAAGATTTTGCATTTTCAGTAGCTTCTTTAATGGTTAATTGAGGTCTAGTTTTATTTCTTCCTGTAGGATCACCAATCATGGCAGTAAAATTTCCTATTAATAAGCTGGCTTTATGGCCTAAATCTTGAAAATCTCTTAACTTACGTAAGACTACTGAATGACCTATATGTAAATCAGGTCTGCTAGGATCACATCCACATTTAATATTAAGTGGAGTTTTTGATGAAATTGATTTTTCAATTTTTTTTACTAAATCATTTTCTGGTAAAATTTCTTCCACACCTTTAACAATTAAATCCATTTGTTCATTAAGAGAAGGAAATAAACTCATTTTTTCTGATCCTTTATATTTCTATCAATTGTTCTTTTAAGTTCTTTTTCTTTTATTGTGTACCTTTTATCCCAAAGCTTTTTACCTTGACCAAGACCAAACTCTAATTTGGCTTTTCCATTTTTAAAATACAATCTTAATGGAACTAATGTTTTACCTTTTTCATCAACTATTTTTCTTAATTTGTAAATTTCTGTTTTATGTAATAATAGTTTTCTATCTGCTGTATTTGAATGATAGGCATACCCTGAATTTTCATAATCACTAATATTCATTCCTATGATAAAAACTTCTCCTCGAATAATCCTTACATAAGCTTCTTTAATACTAACTTTATTATTCCTTATTGATTTAACTTCTGTACCTGATAACACCATACCAGATTCATATTTATCAGTAATATTATAATTATGATTAGCTTTTCTATTAGTAGCAACGACCTTTATTCCCATATTAATAATATAATATGGATTTTTTAAAAAAAGAGGGAATGTTTTAAAAAAAAATAAAGGGATTAAAATTCTGAATCAGCAATAACAGCGGTATCAAATTCTTCGTTATAGTCAAGTTCCCATTTATCAAAAATTTGCTTAACTGGAAATGAATCAAAATACTCATTATCAACATCTAATACAATTACATCAGCATCTACAGATATCTCCACCTTGTCAATATAAGTTAAAGAATTAAGGTCAATCTTTAAATTATCTTTTTTATTGATTAGATTTTCATCATTGATAGTGATTGTAATTCTTGTATTAGGATTAATACTGGACTTTGATGATGATAGAAAAAGAAACATTGCAGAAAGAGCAAATGAAAATATTAAGGTCTCTCTTAGGAAGTTATTTTTCATAATAATACAATATTTGACATGTTCTAATTTATATTATAATCAGTTGCTATACAAGCATTTAGTTAAAGTAATTTATTAGGTGAAACCTATAAGTAAATAACCACAATTGGTAGTGGTTTATTTTTTTTCATCCACAAAATGTAGTAATGATGAGCCTATAACTATAAGAAATAGAACGACAGAAATACCTGCTCTTTGTGCTATCTCATTTTCGAGCTGAAAATAATTTATGCTTATATAAGTTACCTGTGCTAAGAGAAAAGGCCCTAAAAATGCTGTGATTTTACCGGAAAAAGAAAAAAATCCAAAAAATTCATTCTGTTTTTCTTTTGGTGAAAGCCTAGACATTAGTGATCTACTAGAAGATTGATTTGGGCCACTTGAAAAGCCTACCATAGCTCCTGCTAACCAAAAAATAGTTTCGTTATTAACAAAAACTACTAAAATTGTTGAAACAGCTAAAATAATATTAGATATTTGTATCGTCATTTTAGGACCAATATAGTCATCTACGTACCCCATCAAAAAAGCTCCAAGACCTGCAGATAGACCTAAAAGGATTCCAAAAACTAGCATTTTCTGTAATTCAAATCCATATATAGTACTAGCTATAATACCACCAAATGAAAAGATTGTAATTAAAGCATCATTATAAAATAATCTTGCTACTAGAAAACGAATTATATTTTTTAGTTTTTTTATATCTTTAAACGTTGCCGAAAGCTGTTTTAGTGATGAACTTATTAAATTTTTATTATTTATTTTTCGTTTATCTCTATCAATCCATATAAATGTCGGTATGGAAAATACAAACAACCATATTGCGACGAGTATATTCATACTTCTAAAATGTTCACCATTATCAGTTGATATTCCAAACATAGGCTGTTCTGGTAAAGCAATAGTAATTAATCCAAATACCAATGCTAACAAACCGCCAAGATACCCAAAAGCATAACCATATCCAGAAATTTTACCTGTATTATCTTTTGTTGATATATCAGGTATATATGCATTACAGAACACACATCCCATTTCAAAAGCTATATTAGCGATTGAGAATAAGATAAGAGAGCTATAAATATCACCTTTTTGTGGAAAAAACAATAAAATAGAAAAAATAATGCAAACCCATGTCCAGAATATTAAAAATGTTTTTCTATAACCTCCTTGGTCAGCAACTGCTCCCATGATAGGTGATAGGATAGCTATAATAATAGCGCAAATAGTAATTGTATTACCCCAATATACCTGCCCCATCGCTTGATCATCCATAATTCCATTTGCAAAATAAGCAGAATAAATAAATGTAACAACTATTGTAGTAAATGCTGAATTAGCGAAATCATAAAAACACCAACCTAATATTGTTTTTTTATTTTTATTCATTTTTATTTCTTAATATTTGAATTATTTCTTTATAGCCTCTTACAGTAAAGATTAAAAACATTCCAATAAACGATATCATGCCTAAAATAAATATTAGTTGCCATAAGAATTTCCACATTATATAGCTACCTCTCTATCTGGAAATAATAGAGAACCAAAAATCATCATTGTAGCACTAAAAAGTAAACTTAAGAGCCCTATTTGCTCTGGAAGAAGGCTGATTGATAAATAATTTCTTATTGGTTCTAAACCAAATAAGGCAGATAAACCACCAATCAACGCACCAATAGCTCCAATTTCTGATGATTTATGCCAATATAGCCCTGAGATAAGAACTGTTATAGCACCTGAAAAATAAATAGCCCCTGTAATGCTTAAGTAACTCCATATTGAGTCATTACCTTTATAAAATAATCCCCAATAAAGAATATAAATCCCCAGCAAAAAAATTATAAAACGACTAATATTAATTTTATTTTTTGATGATATTTTTTTTCCATGGATGGGTTCAATAATATCATTTGTAATAATCGTACTCCAGCATAACAAATAACTATCATGAGTACTCATAAATGCTGACAACATACCTGCTGTTACTAAACCTAATAAACCAACGGGTAAAATGGCAGCAAGATATTTAGGCATTAACGTTAATGTGTCCATATCACTTATGTCCTGATAGTAAACAACAGCACATATTCCAATGAAGCAAGGAATCATAAATCTAATAAGAAAGGATATAGATGACCATAAATACTGTTTTTTAACTATTTCTGAATTTTTCATTGCAAGAGCTCTTGTTATAGAAGTTGGCCAAACTACAGCACTTACAAAAGCTAGAATCATTTGCCAGGCAACATAAGAACCACCTTTTGATAAAAAAGGATTATAAGGGGTTTTACTTCTATTCTCAATACTATCAAAAATATTATTCCATCCAAGATAATATATTGAATAAAAAACACAAAATATTAATCCTACAGATAATATAATAAATTGGAAGTAATCAGTAATAATAACAGATAACATACCTCCCATCATTGTGTAGATTAAAACCATAGCAAGAAGTAAAATCATAATTAATTTTAATGTATGGTCGCTTGATTCAAAAACAAAAATAGATTGGATGAATTTAGCGCCTATATTTAGGAAAATACCCATATTAAGCATTCCACCAACTACCAATAAAATAGCACCTATAATTCTTGTATTTTTACCAAATCTTTTGCCATAAAACTCAGGAATACTTTTTACATTCATATCTCTAAGCTTTGTTACAACAAAACCACTTAAGCCAACAGCTAAAGTTACAATAAAACCAAATAAACCAATATGAAAGGCGGAAAAATATTGAAGTGCACCTGTCTGCGCATTATACATAACTGTAATTAATCCAAGCTCAGTACCCAGCATACTAGTTACGCCTAATGATAATCCTAGATTTTGTCCTGCTATCATAAAACTTGAAAAATTATTAACTCGTGAACGCATTAATAGACCTACAAAAAATATTAATGCTAAATAAATAAATATTATGGTTATATCAATCCAATGCATAACTAAATCTAATACAATAAATACTTTTCTCTTATATTATTAAATTGGACTATATTATTATTCATCTCATCTAATAGCAAATTTATATTACAATCATACTTAAGGCATTCTCTAAATTTAGAACTTCCGTATAGTATATCAAAAAATGCTTCCTTAAATAAAAAATCAGTATAACTATTATAAAAATATTTCAATAAATATAAAGATAACTCTATTGGCTCTATAGAATCTTCAATATCAAATAATAATCCATTACAAATTATATTTTTATATTTTGGTTCAATTGATTTTCCTTTTATCGACCTAGGAGTAAAAGTCATTTTTTTTACATTTAGCTTGGAACCATATTTTTCTTTTTTTAATAATTGAACATAACTGTATAAACTATCTGAATTGATCCATGGAGCTCCTATTAATTTAAATGGATAATCTGTACCCCTTCCCTCTGAAATATTGGTACCCTCAAACAAACAAAAACCATTATACAATAATGCAGTTTTAATATCTGGTATGTTTGGTGACGGAGGAACCCAAGTGTTTAACCTGTTTTGAAAATAAAAAATTTTCATTTTAATAACATCTAAATCTACTTTTTGTTTACTATTTAGCCACCCTTCTCCATTTATCATTTTACATAATTCACCTAATGTCATACCATGTCTAATTGGGATTGGATGCATACCAATAAAATTAAAATAATCTTTTTCTTTAATTGGGCCATAAACATTCCTGCCAATAGGATTTGGTCTATCTAATACTATAACTGAAATATTATTTTTTGCGGCTACATTTAAAATCATAGTAACAGTACTTAAATAGGTATAGTAAGTAGAGCCAATATCTTGTAAATCAATAATAATAATATCAATATCAATTATATCTTTATTTTCTATAGTTAAAGAATTATTTCCATATAGACTAATAATGTTAATATCTCTGTACTTACTGTTTTCAACTTTCATTCCAGCATCAGCATCAGATAGAAACCCATGCTCTGGAGAAAATATTTTAATTAAATTAATTTCTTTTTTATCAATAAAAATATCAACAATATTTTTACCATAATTATTAACAGAAGACTTGTTAGCTAGTACAGCTATATTTTTATTTGTTATTGAATTAAAATTATTTTCAATTAATACATCAATTCCATATTTTATAGATTGAGATTGTCTAATGTTAGCAAACATAAATATGCAAATAATAAAAATAAATGTTAAGATCGACAGTCCTTTTAATTTATTAGTTTCTAAAAAATAAATAATCATAACAGTAGCTACTGAGGTTACAAATCCAACAAATATTAATAAAGTCCAAGCAATACCGTTATATGAAGCAATAAAAACAGTAATAAATGATATAATTATTCCTAAAATAATTGAAATTGATGAAAATTTAAATTCTAGTTTAGCAAGTATAAATAAACTTAATAAAATGCCATAAGAGAAAGATGCGATTTTAATGCCAGTAATAATTAAAGTTTCATTACTTTCGTCAAAGAATAAAGCAATTGACATTAAAATTATAGACCAAAGTATACCAATATAAAGTTTTTTATTTTTATTAAAAAAATTAAATTTTAAATCTATAATTGTTGAAGATGTTAGAGCGTTTATTGAAGAGCTCAAAGTAGACATTGCTGCAGATAAAATACCTGCAATCAATAGGCCTTTAATTCCCATAGGAAGGTTATTAACAATAAAATATGCAAACTCTCTATCTTTGTCTAGCTGAATTCCATTATCATAGTAATGAGACAAAAGAAATCCAATAAATAAAAAAATTATAAACTGTATAAAAACTAAAAAACCACTACCTATTATTGATTTCTGAGCAGATTTTATATCTTTAGTGCACAAAGCTCTTTGAACCATCATGTAATCGACCCCATGTGAGCAAAAAGAAAGTAAAATTCCACCAAAGATTGCATTAATAAAATAATAAGAATCAAAAATAAAAGAACTATCAGTATAAGTTTTAAAAATAGGTTTAATAAAAAAAGATTGTATTGTTTGCGTGCTAATATCAATATTATTAATTATAAATAAAGATGTAAATATTCCACCAAATAAATATATAAAGAATTGAATAGAATCAATATTAATTATTGTTTTTACACCGCCTAATATTGAATAAAGTAATGTAACTATACCAATAATTAGTATACATATTTCTATAGGAAGGACTAATATTTCTTTTATAATTATTGCCGTTAGCAAAAAACGGACACCATCAGCAAGAGCTCTTGTTATTAAAAATATTATAGAAGCTATTTTATGTATAAGAGGACCAAATCTTTGACCAATAATTTCATAAATGCTTATAATATTACTTTTATAAAATGTTGGAATTAAAATAATACTAGATAAATATCTGCCAATTATATAACCAAAGGCTAACTGTAAAAAAAATAAATTGTCACTTCTATATCCAATGCTTGGAAGGCTCATAAAAGTAAGGAGAGATGTTTCTGTTGCAACGATTGAAAACATTGCTTTTTTCCATGAAATAGATTTTCCACCAAGGAAATAATTCTGATCACTATCATTTTTAGTATATTGATTTAATCCGTAAATAATTAATGACACTAAAAAAGATAAAACTATTATATAATCAATAATATGGATCTTAAGACCTATCTATTAAAGTTTTCATAATTTCATTATGAAAGACTCTTCTTAATGAATGCATACCAATCTTATCTCTATTTGGATAAGTTCTATTTGTTAATAAAATAACAATAACCTTTTGTTTAGGATCAATCCACAATGATGTCCCTGTAAATCCTAAATGGCCATAAGAACCTTCAGAAAAATAATCACCTGCTGAACTATTCCCATTGTTAGATGGAGTATCCCATCCTATAGCAAAATCTGACCCTAAGGGAATATTTTGTTTTTTTGTAAATTTTTTAATATAATTTTTATCATAAACGCGTCTACCTTTATATAAACCATAATTAATCATCGTTTGAGCATACTTTGCAATATCATATGCATTAGAAAAAATGCCTGCATGACCAGAAATACCATCCATTATATATGCATTCTCATCATGAACAACACCTTGAATTGTATCTTTTCTATAAGTATTATCTATTTCAGTAGGTGCAATATCTGTCCATAATTTCTTTGAAGGGTTAAAAAAAGAGTTGTTCATTTCAAGAGGCTTAAAAACCCAACTATTAACTAATTCACCAAAATTTCTACCCAATACAATTTCAGCTATATCCATTAATAAAATCATCCCTAAATCACTGTATTTAAATTTAGAGCCTGGAATAAATAATAATTCTTGATTTTCAATTATGTCTTTAATTATATCACTTTTAGAATTGATGTTTTTATTTTTATAATAATCAATATAGGCTGGTAGTCCAGAAGAATGAGTTAGTAAATGTCTTATTGTAATACCACTTTTATCTCTAATTTTAATTTCTGGATAAAACTGTTTTAATTCATGATCTAAGTCTAAAAATTTTTTTTTTACTAATTGCATTATTACAGGAGTTGTTGCTAAAACTTTTGTAATAGAAGCAACATCATATAATGTATTTTTATCTACTTTTTTACTTCCAGATGAAAAAGTGAAATTACCAATATGTTTATCAGCCATTATTTTACCATTTTTAATAATTAAAATTTGAGCACCTGGAAATAATTTTTCGTTAATAGCTTTATCTATTATTTTCCATGAACTAGAGAAATCTATTTTAGTGTTATTCTCAAAAATTGAAGCTGATATAAATCTTTTTATTCCATCACCTCTTTTATAATTATTATTAAGATTTATAGGAAGTATACCATTAATATTTCTTCTACCAAAGATAGCGTTTGCAGCAGCTATTTGAGATACAGAGCCATAACCATAACAGCAAATATATGTATCTATAAAGCTATAGTCATCAAGATAAGGGCTACCAAAGCTAACAACAACAGGAGATATATTGCTGTCTGACAGTTTTTTAATAAACTTTAAATGAGTCTTATTTAAAGTTGACTTTCCTTTGTTCATAGAGCTTATCTTAACTAATGTTGATATAATCACCTTATCAAACATTTTTGTTTTTTCTACTAATTCATTAATCACCAAATTAGATAATTCATAATTAACAAATATATTCTTTACATTTCCATGTGTATAGTTAATATTTGATTTAAAACTTTTAAGTGTTTGATTTGCATTATCATTATCAGATAAAATGATATGAACCATATTATTATAGTTTTCTGGTTTTATAGGTATATTTTTCCTTGAATCTTTAACTAAAGTAATAGAAGATGAAGCAATCTTATCAGCAATTGATAAATTCTCTCTTGTTCCAACAATTGAAGACATTTTTTCATAATCAAACTTATAGTTAAATAAATCTAATTCTTTTTTTGATTCTAAAATTTTAAGTACGGAATGATTTATTCTTTCTTCATTAAGTCTATTGGATATTACAGCATTATATATACTTTGAATTGTTTTATCTACATTTATGGGTAAGAGAATAATATCTGAACCTGCT
>TARA_B110000495_G_scaffold29537_1_pt1 | contig 9860 bp, 5 predicted proteins | sample TARA_B110000495 | Tara Oceans TARA_B110000495 (sample SAMEA4398219) | marine metagenome | biome: Polar Biome; feature: [MES] marine water layer (ENVO:01000295) within the mesopelagic zone...; material: water (ENVO:00002006), including particulate matter (ENVO:01000060) such as...... | reverse complement strand
GGTCAGTTTAAGTTTTCATATATTGAAAAAAAGCCTTCAGTAAAAAAAGTATAGAGGCAAAAAAATATTAATAGTACTGCCAAATTGCAATAAGCCAAATTAATATATGACAAATAGTACTATTGTGGGCTGTGGAATATTGCTTGCATATTAAATTTATATGATATTTAAAATTTTTGGGGAAACAATATGTCTAAAATAATTGGAATTGATTTAGGAACTACCAACTCATGTGTATCTGTACTTGAAGGTGGAGAACCAACGGTAATAACTAATCCTGAAGGTGGTAGGACTACGCCCTCAGTTGTAGCTTTCTCTAAAGATGAGGATCGGCTAGTTGGGCAGACAGCCAAAAGACAAGCTGTCACGAACCCAGAAAACACAATATTCTCTATTAAAAGATTCATGGGGCGAATGTTTCAAGAAGTTAGCAATGAAATTTCAGAAGTTCCTTACAACGTTGATAAGAATTTAAATGGCGCTGTTATTGTTAAAGCAAATGATAAAGAATATACTCCACCTGAAATCAGTGCTATGATTTTACAGAAATTAAAGCAGGATGCTGAGGAATATTTAGGTAGTAAAATATCTGATGCTGTCATTACAGTACCCGCTTACTTTAATGATTCGCAGAGGCAGGCTACTAAAGATGCTGGCAAAATCGCTGGCCTCAATGTTAGGCGCATTATAAATGAACCGACAGCTGCGGCGCTGGCATATGGTATGGATAAGAAAAAAGATGAAAAAATCGCGGTCTTTGATCTTGGTGGAGGTACATTTGATGTTTCTATTCTAGAACTAGGAGATGGTGTATTCGAAGTAAAAGCATCTAACGGTGATGGGCATTTAGGTGGAGATGACTTTGATCAAAAAGTTATTAATTGGATAGCTGCAGAGTTTAAAAAGAGTGACGGCATAGATCTGCGAGAAGATCCAATGGCGCTACAAAGATTAAAAGAGGCAGGTGAAGCTGCAAAGAAAGAACTCTCTTCATCAAAAAAAACTGATATTAACCTACCTTTTGTGACCGCAGATGCATCTGGTCCAAAACATTTAAATCTTAATTTAACTAGAGCTAAATTTGACGAGCTTGTTAATGATCTTGTTGATCGTACTGTTGATCCATGCAAAAAAGCATTGTCTGATGCTGGGTTAAGTGCATCAGAAATTGATGAGGTTATTCTCGTCGGTGGTTCTACCCGCATACCGAGTATTCAAGAAAAAGTAAAAGAGATATTTGGTAAAGAACCAAATAAAAGTGTAAATCCAGATGAGGTTGTTGCTCTAGGTGCGGCAATTCAAGGTGGTGTTTTAGCTGGGGATGTTGATGATGTATTATTGCTTGATGTGACGCCACTGTCTCTAGGAATTGAAACTTTGGGTTCTGTTTCGACCAAGCTGATTGAGCGTAACACAACAATACCAACAAAAAAATCACAGGTTTTTAGTACAGCAGCTGATAACCAAACTACTGTTGAAATCCACGTCCTTCAAGGTGAAAGAGAAATGGCTTCGGATAATAAAACAATAGGAAGGTTCCATTTATCAGATATTCCTTCATCGCCAAGAGGTGTCCCACAAATAGAAGTCACATTTGATATAGACGCGAATGGTATTTTGAATGTTGGTGCACAAGATAAGGCGACAGGTAAAGAGCAAAGTATTAGAATTGAAGCTTCAAGTGGAATATCCGAGGCAGAAATAGAAAAGATGATAAATGATTCAAAGAAAAATGAGCAAAAAGATAAAGAAAAAAGAGAACAGATAGATATTGCTAATCAATCAGAGCATCTTACTTATGAAATTGAAAAGAGCATTAAAGAGAATGATGATAAATTAACGGACGAAGATAAATCTATGATTAACGAAAAATTAGATCATCTTAAAAAGTCTAAAGAAAGTGGTAATGTTGGCGATATGAAGAAAGCGCTTGAGGAATTAAATAGCTCTTGGTCCCCAATTGCCACAAAATTGCATCAACCAGAAGAGCAGCCGAGTTCTGACGAGGGTGCAAAATCTAAATCTGGTAAGAAGAATAAAGATAAAGATGAAATCGAGGATGCTGACTTTGAAGTTGTTGACTAAATAAATTAGTTTATTTTTTGGAAAAAGCGTTCTACCTTGAGCGCTTTTTTGTTTTTGGAACTCCTTTATCTCTGAGTAGTTTACAATTATGAATTGTATTTATGTTTCATAAAATTAAAAAATCCAAAGTACTATATTTCTTTTTTAGTATCCTAGTCGTATACGCTTTTGCTTATTCATTTTTTTGGCAGTCTTTTATAATAAATCAGATAAACATTGCTTTAGAGAAATTTGATATAAAAGTTCATTCTGTTAAAATGTCTGGCAACTTATTATCAGATATCAAAGGGAGCCAAATGCAGGTTACGCATCCATCCTTTGGTAATATACTAATAGATAATTTTACAATTAATATAGATTATGCTTCTTCATTATTAGGTGTTACATCTTTTGATAAAATACTCATTGATGGTATCTTAATAGATTCAACTAGAAAGTTATCCAAAGAGCATAACTTTAAAATTCAAGAATTTCCTATTGAGATTGATTTGTTTTCGGTTGGAGGACAAATACCTTTACAATTTCAAAAAGATGTAATCGTCTTTAATGGTTATATCGAAGGTAAAATTTCATGGAGAGATGAACTAAAATTAGATTTAACACAATTAAGTTTAAAAAATGAAGGTGATTATTCTATATTGTTTCAAATGGATGACTTTAATTTAATCGCCAATAATGATAGCTTGGTTATTAAAAGTTTTTCCGGGAAAATTGGAAATGCTCCTGTAAAGGGAGAACTGCTATATTTTGGAAAAGAAGAAAAAATCATTGGCTCCCTTGATATAGCAGAATTTGCTATATCAAAGGATTTATTTAGCAAGACACCCTTAAAAGGGAAGTTTGAAAAAATTTCTGGTAAAGTCGACTTTCTTTCTATTAAAGGAGATCTAGATGGCGAGTTGTCTATTTCAAATGAACTCGGTCTTAAAATGTCCGGTGATGTTAATATTGTTAAATCTGAAGATAATATTTTACTAAAATCTTTAAACTTGAATGGTGAAGATTCAAATTTAAGAGTTAATGGCATTTGGGAAAAAGATCAACGAATAAGTGGTTATTTTTATTTAGATAGTCTTGATTTAAGCCGCTGGTTAATAGAACAGGATGCTACATTACTTTCCGGGATGGCAATCTTAGAAGGGTCGATTAATCAAAATAAAGCATTAGAAAATATTGAATTGACTCTAGAAGTTGCAGAATATGGCGTATTAATGAGTGATGAAAGTTCTTTTCATGGGACAGTTTTATACAATGATAGTACAGTCTCTACTGTTGACCCTGTAATGTTAATCATTGGTGAGAGTATTTTATCTATTGATGGTGAAGTCGATCTAAAAACTCGAAGAGTTAATATTGTAGCTGATTTAGAAAACGCAGATATTGAGATTATAAATAATTTTTGGATGGATGAGTTCAAAGGTGGGGTAGCCACAGGAAAGCTAATTATTAGAGGTACGATTGATAAGCCAGATGTTGTTGCTGATCTAAATTGTCAAAATATCGTATATAAAGACTTCTCAATGGAAACGATTAATTTTCATTCTGAGATGGAGTCTGACTCGAATTTCCCATCTGGGTTTGTGAACCTTAAAATTGATGGAGGGAAATGGCGGAATGAAAATTTTGATTCAGGGACATTAGATATATCTTTTTCTAAAAATAGAATGATCGTAGAGAATTGTCATTTTAAAGCTGGTGATGATTATTTACTTATATCAGGTTCATGGCTTTCAAAAAACAAATACAAAATTGATAGGATTCAATCAGCCTACCAAAATAATTACCTTGTTAATGCTAAGCCAATATTTGTGGTTTATCAAGATACTGTTGTATCAGTTGACCCTTTTGAAATTCATATCAATGATGGTATTTTAGATGGTGTTTTAACTTTTGGTCCTAGTTCTGAAGGTAGATTAAAAATGTCTAATTTTGACGCTAATGTTATCACTCAATTCATTGACAACAAATATTTAGACTTATCAGGAATAGTTTTTGGCGAAATTTCTTTTCAAAACTCAGAGAAAAAATCAAAATATGATGTTGATATTTCTTTAAAAAAAGGAACATACCTTGGAAGTAATTATGACCAAATGACTCTTTCTCTTATGTTGAGTCCTGGCAATGTCATAATAGATGATTTTTCTTTTACGAGGGACACAACATTAGGGTTTCAACTTTCCGGTATTTTACCCACTAAAAATACATCTTTGGACCAAGCAAATGTTTCTCTAAATACAACATTTAAAGATTTGCCTCTTTCAATGATTAATAGATTAATACCAAAATTTTTTAATTTAGAGGGCAGTGCTTCAGGGGAATTAAAAATTGGTGGTAAATTAGATAAAACAGAGATTCAGTATAAAGTATCTATTGAAAGAGCAGTTTTTGATCGTATAAAACTTGGGAATGTTAAAAGCGCTGGTAAATATAATGGGAGATTATTATTCGTTGATTATGCTAATGCTCTTAACGGTCTTGAAAATATAAAATCTAAGGGGGAAATTCCATTCGATTTGAATTTGGGTTCCAAAAATTTCGGTCAACTTTTTGAAAGAGTACCAATGGATTACAACACCTCTGCTTATTTGAAATCAATGCTCTTTTTGAGTCCTTATGTTCTAGAATTAGACTCAATAAGAGGTGATATTAGTATTGACCTTTCATTAAGCGGGACAGCTGCATCGATAATGAGAAATGGAAATATAACTGTATCTAATTCGATTATATATACAACGTTAATAGATAACCCGATTACAAGCGTTGATGGTAATGGGGTATTAAAGCAAAATGAATTAAAAATTAATTATATGAGTGGTGCTTCTATAAATAATAAAAAGAATAGTTCAAAAAAAGAGGATGATAATATTATGATTTCTGGGAGCATAAATTTTGCCAATTTTTTTGAACCTGATTATAATATTATTGTTAATTCCATAAATAATAAAAATATATATTTAGAGTTGATGCCAATAGACTTGACCGGTATTATTGATTCAATTAATGTGAAAGTTTTTGGAAAAGACACTATTATTATTACAGGTCTTGTTGAGGTTGCTGAGATGACTCTTTTTCATGAATTTATATCTGAAGATGTTGGGGAAAGGTTATTAAATGACGATGGAATTGTTATGTCATATAGCATAAATGTCCCAATTAAAAATGAAGGGCGATTTCAAAATTCACAGGTAGATGCAATGATGGTTGGAGAGATAAGTCTATCGAAAACTGGGAATGATTTTTGGAATATTGGAGGAGAGGTATATATTGATAATGGTTCTATCCTCTCATTTAAAGATAATTTTACAGGGCTTAATGGTTATGTTAATTTTGACAATAATGGTATAAACCCTGATATGGATTTAATTGCATCCACAACTATAGCTGATGAAGAAATAAGACTTCGAGTGAAAGGTGATTTAGATAATGCCGACCTCATACTTGAATCATCAAGTGGCTTTTCAGAGAGCGACATCATAGAATTATTAACCTTTGGATCTAGATTTGAAGATCAATCAATATTGTCAAATGGGTTTGGTGTTCAAGCGACTTCTATTCTTGGTGCTCTACTTGAGACTCAATTAGAGAAAAATCTAGAAGAAATGTCTTCTTTAAGAATACTTAAACCAGATGAAATTGATGTTTCAGGAACTGCTAGCTTTATAAGTGGTCAAAATTTATCAGCCAGCGAGCGAAACGAGCTAGAAGATTTCAAAATTTCTGCTAAAAAGAAATTTGGCAGTAAAACATATGCAAACTTATCGTACAAAAAATCATTTTCACTTACAAATCCTGATCAATTACAAATTGGTGTAGAATATAAATTAAATCGTAATTTATCTCTTGTTGGGAACATGGATGATAAAGGTAACTTACATCTTAAGTATCGTTACAGATACGCCTATTAGTTCGATATAGAAGATAACAATAAGTGATAAAATATTTTTACATGGCCTTTTTGGGTCTTTCGATTTTAAGTAATCTTTCTGCTCAAGCAGAGACTATTAAAATCAAATCTGTTAGCATTGATGGAAATCAATCTATAAAAAAGAAAGAGCTAATGCCATTACTTAGACAAAGGCCTTCAAATTTTTCTTTTACATTTAAAGGTAGGCCTTTTAACAATCGTCTGTTAAAGATGGATGCTCTAACTCTAAAAAATTATTTTATTTCAAAGGGTTTTTTGTTGGCAGATGTAAGCGAAAGTGTATCAATTGAAAATAATATTGCTGACATTATATTTGAGATTAATGAGGGAAAGCAATTTTTTATTTCAGAAGTAAATATTAGTGGAAACTTGAGTCTATCTAGTCATGAAATTCAACAGACCCTTAGTTTATTTAAAAATGACCCTTTCAATAGTGTTTTACTTAGCGAAAGAGTTACAACTTTACAAAAAAAAATGGAGATGTTTTCAAAACTATTTTCCTTAATAGAAATAGAACCAATTATCGGAGATTCAGTCGCTATCAATATAAATATTCAGGAAGGTAAAGATGTATTTATTGGGAAAACATATATTGAAGGTATCTCTTCAGAGGACACCAGTTTAGTAAATAGAGAATTAATTTACAAAAGTGGAGATTATTTTGACCCTTACAAGGTTGAAAAGTCTAAAAGAAGATTAAAAGAAACTGATATTTATTCTCTTATAAATATTACTCCAGTGAAAGTATCAAATTCAGATTCTATAGTAAATATGGTCATATCGTTAAATGAATATAAACAGCGAGAATGGTTGTCTGTTGGTGGCTTCGAGCCAATAGAGTTTTATGAAGGTTTGGACCCTTTACCCTCATTAGGGGGCTTTGTAGAGTGGCGGAATAGATCTATTTTTAATACTAATTCAAATTTTTCTACAAAATTTTTAATAGGATTCCCATGGGAAACAAATTTTAATTTACCAAGGCTTCGCTATGATATTGGTTTTGATACCAATTGGATTCTTGGTATTCGATGGCCTACTAAGCTCAATAGTTTTTATGAAACATTAATAAATTATGATCAAGAAAATATTGACCGTGCAGAGAGGTATGGCGTTGAGATGTTACAAAAAATTATGATTGATGAAAAATCTTATTTTCAAAGCATAACTGTTTGGGAAAATTTTAGTGACAACAATAGTGTGAACTTATTAGATCAATCGAGTAATAGTAATTCAATAAAAAACCTTCAGCAAAGATCACTCTCTTTTAGATTGCATATAGATGAAAAAGATGATCCATTATTTCCAAAAACAGGATACTTACTAGATCTTTATTTTAAATCAACCGGATATTTTTTAGGAGGAGCGAGAGATTATTATAAATTTGATTTTTCTTTTAACAAATATTTAAGGGTAACAAAAAAATCTGTGCTGGCTACGAGGTTTAAAATAGGTAGGTTTTGGTTTTGGGAAGATTCTTATATTGATTATAGCTATGAAAAATTTTATTTAGGTGGAAGTTCAAATATGAGAGGGTGGGAAATTTTAAAATATAGAACTGTCAGTAACCAGACAAATATTCCAAAAGGTGGAACACACAGGTTTCTTATGAATTCCGAATTACGTTATCAATTTAATCAAAATTTAGGCCTAACACTATTTTATGATGGTGGAATTCTTTCTGAAGATTTTGATAGTTTAAGTGGAAACAAAGTGGGTTGGGATATTGGGATCGGTTTTACCTTTGCAACTCCTCTAGGGCCAGTGAGGTTTGATTATGCAATACCTAACATAAATAATGAAGTGATTTTTAGTAATGGTAAAATTAATTTTGGAGTGCAATATTTATTTTAGATAAATATAGTTTGGAACTTAAAAAATCTTATTTTGTTAGTAATGTTATCATTATAATTTGATATTAAATTAACATAAATTAAATACAATAAATAATATGAACATATTAAAACATTTATTAGTACTAAGTGCTCTGGTACTTTTTATCTCATGTGCAAAAAATGCTCCTGATTTAATTAATCTTGCGCAATCGAATTTGGATCAAAACAGAGAAAATGACGCAATTGAAAATTTAAATACGCTTCTAGATAAATATCCTAACGATAGTTTGGCTTCACTGGCTCAGTACAAATTAGCAAGCATATACAAAAACTGGAAAAATGACCCTGCAAATTTTATTAAATCCCTAGAAAAAACGGTAAATAATTATCCTAATTCTTTACATGCTAAACAGGCAAAAAAAGAAATAGCATCTTTTCAAGATTGGATTATAAATAATGCTGAAACGCTAAGAAAAAGGAAACTAACGTCTGAGTCCATTAATAATTTAATCTACTTAGTTGAAAATTTTCCTCAACACGAATTGGCGCCTAAAGCCCAGTATATAGTTGGCGATATTTACATGAATGATCTTAGGGACTTTGAAAAGGCTTTATCTGAATATAGGGTCGTCTTATCTAACTACGATGGTTCTAAGGAAGAGGCGCTCGCTCAGTTTATGATTGGTTACATCTATGCAAATGTCCTTAAAGATTTCGTAGCTGCTCGTAAAGAATATCAAATATTTCTAGATAGCTTTCCTAATCATGAGTTACATCCTTCAGTTAAATTTGAAATTGAGTACCTTGGAAAAGACATCAATGAAATTCCAGCTTTAAAACACATTACTTCTTAGTTACCAAATTAATAAAATGAATGAGTTCAGTTTATCAGCTATCAATGACCGTATATCAGAGACTTCTAAGTTTGTACAACCATTAAAAGACAATCTCCAAAAAAAAGTTGTTGGCCAGGAAGAACTTCTAGATAAAATTATTATTTGCATGTTAGCAGATGGGCATATGCTTCTAGAGGGCGTTCCCGGACTTGCTAAAACATTAACTGTAAAAACATTAGCTTCCTCAATTAGTACGGGATTTCAAAGAATTCAATTTACCCCAGATATGCTGCCTGCTGATTTAATAGGCACATTGATTTATAATCAAAAATCGGGAGAATTTGATACAAGGAAAGGTCCTATTTTTTCAAATATTATCCTTGCTGATGAAATAAATAGATCTCCTGCAAAAGTTCAGAGTGCTCTTTTAGAGGCGATGCAAGAAAAACAAGTGACTATTGGTGAAAATACTTTCAAGATGGATCTTCCTTTTTTAGTTCTAGCAACTCAAAACCCTCTCGAGCAAGAAGGCACTTATCCATTGCCTGAGGCTCAGGTAGATCGTTTTATGTTTAAATTAATTGTTGATTATCCAAATATTGAATCTGAAAAAAAACTAATGCGGTTGAATACTCGATCTTCAAAAGTTGTTGAAGAAAATGCAATCATAAAACCTGAAAAAATAATTGAAGCACAAAATATAATAGCAGATATTTATGTTGATGAAAAAGTAGAGGATTATATACTAAACCTAATTTTTGCAACTAGAGACCCTCAAAAATATGACCTTAAAGATCTTGATGGCATAATCGATGTAGGCGCATCACCTAGAGCGACTATTAATATAGTTAGAGCTGCAAAAGCAAAAGCTTTTACAGAGGGTAGAGGTTATGTGACGCCAGAAGATATCAGATACATAGGTGCTGATATCTTAAGACACAGGCTAATATTAACTTATGAAGCTGAGGCTGAAGAATTATCTACTGACCAAGTTATATCTAGATTATTTGAAAAAATTGAAGTGCCTTAATATTTATGTTACCACGTGAAATACTTAAAAAAGTCAAACGAATTGAGATTAGAACACGTGGTTTAGTAGATAGCTTTTTTGGAGGTGAATATCATTCGTCGTTCAAGGGTAGGGGCATGACATTTTCCGAGGTAAGAGAATACCAGCCTGGC
>TARA_B110000495_G_scaffold136696_1_pt1 | contig 9903 bp, 11 predicted proteins | sample TARA_B110000495 | Tara Oceans TARA_B110000495 (sample SAMEA4398219) | marine metagenome | biome: Polar Biome; feature: [MES] marine water layer (ENVO:01000295) within the mesopelagic zone...; material: water (ENVO:00002006), including particulate matter (ENVO:01000060) such as...... | reverse complement strand
TAAAATAACTGCAAGAAGTATTGTATTACAGAGCATAATTTGTCCAAATGAAATTAAAACCCATATTTTTTCCGCTACATCCATAACATCACCATAATTACCACCAGAACCAAAATTATATTCCGGAGTGATTCCTGGGCCAACGTAAAACATCATAACTAGATGTATTTGACTAATTACATAAATTACAAACCAGCAGATGGTCAATTTGAACCCAAGTTCCCTTTGACCGCTCCATAATGTTGGAATTGCCATTAACCCTAAAAAGAATAATATGATACCGTAAATTGCATAGTATTTAGAAAAATTTTTGAATTGATCAAGATATTCAATTGTTTCATTCCAAAATTCATTACTTTCTTCCCAATCATTTATTTCTTGTTCGGTTCCGTTTTCTGGATATATTTCCAATTCATTAAAATCCCTAGGAACTTGATCTATTAAAATAGGGGTTAATACCCCAGATGCTATCTGAAATAACATTAAAAAAATCATTATAGCCATAAATATAGCAAGACTCTTGAGCCACCATTTAGAAGGTTCAGGGATTTGATATGGAGTTTCAATGTGTTCCATTGTTACCTTTAAAATAAATATAGTTAAAAGTCTACTCATGCAACTAAATTATCATTCTTGATAATTATCCTTGGTTCAGTCCCAATCATAGTGTGTATACATTGTCTTGATGGGCTGACAATAAATCCATTTCTAAGGAAATTTCTTCCAAGAATTATTCGATGTTTCATTTTAGAACGATTTTGGAGACAGATTTCTACTTGATAGTCTCTGCCTGCAATCTCTAATTTTGTAGATATTACTGGCCTTAAAGTGGCACGGCCACTAGTATCCCTTACTTTTCTCCACCTCACTATTTTCCTAGTAAATATCTTACCATCTTTGATTAGTTTAAATTTCGTAAATTGATTATTTTCTTTATTAATTATTTCAATATCTAAAGCATTTAGTGCATTTGACCATGCGCCCGTATCTGTTTTTGCCATTATTAGATTAGATTCCAAATCAGGGATTCTAACCCATTCCCTCCAACCTATAATCACATATCCAACTGACATTATTTTCATTGGAGTTCCTTTTTATTTTTTATATCTCCTCTTTGAAAATTTAATTTAAATAAATAGAATTATTCAAGTATGAGTGTTGACGGCCATCCCTAATGGCGAAAGGCGAAATACAAGAAGCTTTGACTTTTGATGATGTTTTGCTACTTCCTGCTGAATCTGCAGTTCTGCCTGCTGAGGCTAATATTGAGACACAATTGACCAAGAGTATAAAACTCAACAATCCAATTATATCAGCAGCAATGGATACTGTTACTGAATCGGAGATGGCGATTGCAATGGCACAAGCCGGCGGCATAGGAGTAATACATCGAAATATGACAATTGAACAACAAACTAATGAGGTTGATAAAGTAAAAAGATTTGAGTCGGGGCTAATTTTAGATCCGGTTACAGTATCTTCAGACATTACAATAGGAGAATTAAGAGAGATTAAATCAAAATACGGATTTTCTGGATTTCCAGTTATTGATAATTCCAATAATTTGGTTGGTTTGATAACCAATAGAGATATTAGATTTGTCGAAAATGATAAAACTAAAGTTTCAGAAGTGATGACTACAGATTTAGTTACTGTCCCTGAAGGCGTTGATAAGGAAATAGCTAAAAAAATGCTTCATAAAAATAGAATTGAAAAGTTATTAGTCGTAGATAGTAGTGGTAATTGTGCCGGAATGATTACTGTCAGAGACATACAGAGAAATCGAGATAATCCAGATTCATGTAGAGATAACCGAGGAAGATTGAGAGTTGTTGGCGCAACAGGAACAGGTGAAAAGGGAGTAGCTAGGGCATTGGCACTATTTGCATCTGGTGCTGATGCAGTGGCAGTAGATACAGCCCATGGTCACTCCCATGGAGTTTTAGATACTGTAAAGAAGATTAGAGAATTAGGGGGCGAGGATGTTCAAATTATTGCAGGTAATGTTGCAACTGGAGATGCCGCTGAAGCACTTATTAAAGCCGGTGCAAACGCAATAAAAGTTGGAATTGGCCCAGGGTCGATATGTACTACAAGAATTGTATCTGGAGTTGGGGTTCCACAATTAACTGCGATTATAAATGCCGTTAATGTTTGTAAAAAGTATAATATACCCGTAATTGCAGATGGGGGGATAAAATATAGTGGAGATATTGCAAAAGCCATAGCAGCAGGTGCGGATTGCGTTATGGCTGGTTCTGTATTAGCAGGGACCAATGAGTCCCCCGGAGAAAATATTCTCTATCAAGGAAGATCATACAAAGTTTATCGTGGCATGGGATCAGTAAGTGCAATGACTGAAGGATCTCATGAAAGATATTTTCAATCAGAGCAAGGAGATACACAAAAATATGTACCTGAAGGCATTGAAGGTAGAGTCCCCGCTAGAGGACCTGTAGAAAATGTAATTTATCAACTAATAGGTGGCTTAAGATCCTCAATGGGCTACACAGGTAATAAAAATATAGAACAAATGAAAGAAAATTGTAATTTCGTAAAAATCACAAATGCCGGATTAACTGAAAGTCACGTACATGATGTCGAAATAACTAGAGAAGCCCCCAATTATAGAAGATGATATCATGGATGAGATAGTATTTGGAGGAGGTTGTTTTTGGTGTACAGAGGGTGCTTTAACTGGACTTAAAGGAGTAGATGGAGTCATTCCAGGATATTCTGGAGGGGATTTGAAAAATCCAACCTATGAGCAAGTTTGTAGTAAAAAAACAGGTCATGCAGAAGTAGTTAAAGTTAGTTTTAATCCTGACATAATAGCATTAAAAAAATTATTAATGGTTTTTTTTACTTCTCACGATCCAACACAACTAAATCGGCAAGGCAATGACATAGGACCTCAATATAGGAGTATCATTTTATTCAAAAATTTAGAACAGAAAGAAGAAATAAAATTAGTTATTGAAGATATGCATACTTCATATAAAGATAAAATAGTCACTGAAGTTGTAGAATTGAAGGAATTTTATGAAGCTGAAAAACATCATCATGACTATTATAGTAAAAATTCATACCAACCATATTGTGCCATGGTAGTTGCACCAAAAATAAAAAAAGTTAGGAAAAAATTTGCATACCTTTATGATTAATATGTTTTCAAAAATTATTAGCATTATTTAATAAGTATTTGAATCGTGTTTTCTAATCTTCGACACATAATTTATTATCGCCCATTGGACTAAAGAGATACTTGGCAGAAATGATATTGTAGTAAATACGTAATTATTTGTATATATTTAGGGTAACCTTCAACAGTCAGGAAAAGTGCATCATCACATGGCAGATGATGGAGGTAGACAAGATGATCATTCAGATAAGGCATGGGCGATACACGCTGCCATTATTGGATTAAACTCTGGTAATTTATTATTTAGGGGATTAGAATTAGATCAGGATAGTCCTGAACTTTTGACTGTGATTTGCCTATCTACACTTGCTATTGCTTTACCTTTTCAGGCTATTTTTTTCCTTATTAATTCGCACATTCAAGAAACAACCAATGTGCACGAGTTAGAGTATCAAATGTTACTAAGATTATCAGTTATCTGTCAAACAGTTTCTTACTTTTCACTAGTAAGTATTGGCATATTGATGTATACTACCCATATGTACATTGGACTTTCATTTACTGCAGGTGCAGTAATTGCATTTTTCTTATTAAAATCTGCTCTAAATCAGGTAGATAGGTTAGCTAAATTATGAAAAATTTAAATCTTTTGGTTTTATTATTCTTTCTAAAATCCAATTGCCATTATTTTCGTAAATTAAAGCTGCTGACGCAGTTGGCATCTCGTGCCATTCACCAGTTAAATTGTTAATCAGTAACTCACAACCCGGATTATGTCCCAATATCATAGTTGTACCATGGTCTTGACAATGTTCCAAAGATAACAACAATTGATCAATTCCTGCAAGATATATCTCTGGCATGATTTTTATTTCGACTTCATTCGAATCGAAATTCATGGCAGATAATGTTTCTAGAGTACGTTTTGAACTACTGACTAATATCAATTTTGGAAGAAATTTTTTCCTAGATAATTCCTGATAAATTTTAGGTGCATCATTCAAACCACGAGCATTTAGAGGGCGATCATGATCATTTAGATTTAGGTGCTTATGGCTACTTTTAGCATGCCGCATTATTATTAATCTTTTTTTATTGATCGTTATTCCTCCGATTTGTTGAAGATAGGTTTTCGTTTCTCTAGGAATGATGATACACCTTCAGAAAACTCAGGCGACATACATGAAGATATCATAAGTGCGCGTTCAAATTCCAATTGTGTTTCAAAAAAAGTAGATGTTGAAGCATCTAATAGTTGCTTAGTTGAACGTCGACTCATTAATGACCATTTTCCCCATTTTTTTGCTAATTCTAAAGAATTATTTATTAATTCTTCAGAATCGCATATCTCATCAATAGCACCTAATTCAAGTGCTTTATCGCCATTCCAAAGTTCATTATTGAAAAAGAATCTTTTGGATACTTGAGTTCCAACAAGTCTGGGAAGAAGCCATGTTACTCCTCCATCAGGAGATAATCCTAGAGGAAAAAATGCTGCAGTAAATTTGGCATTTGATATTGAAATCCTATAATCCATTGCAAGGGCTAAACCTAATCCGCCTCCTGCGACTGAACCATTTATTGCAGCAACAAAAATCTTTGAAGAACCTCGGATTTTTAATAACAATGAATGTAACTTGCCAGTCATTTCTTCTACTAATGAACCTATATTGCCTTCATCTATTGCATCAGCAAATTCGTTAATTGATCCTCCAGCGCTGAAAAAGTTCCCCGTTCCCGTAATAACTATAGATAAGCATGAGTTGTCATCCATTAGGCTTTCCAGAGAGTTAGTTAATGTTTCAATATTATTTGAATTGAATGTATTTTTTGATGCATTTTTTGAAAGAGTTACTAATGCTACACCGCCTTCATGTCTTTCAACTGTTAAAACCATATTAACTCCTAGAAGTGTTTCTTTTTCAAATGCATGAATATCTTAAGATGTGGCGCTTCCGTTAGCATATGCATAACCGCGAAGAGCTATACATCAATGGGAAATGGGTAATGCCCAATGGAAAGGCTAAGATTGAAATTATTAATCCTACAAATGAAGAGAATATTGGCTATGTTCCTGCTGGCTCAACAAATGATATTGATGTGGCAGTTAAATCCGCTAAAGAAGCATTCAAGCACTGGTCAAAAAGTAGTATAGTAAAAAGAATGGAAATTCTGAATTCATTATCTAGTGCAATCAAGGAACGTGGAGAAGAATTAGCTCAAGTCATAACTTCAGAAGTTGGGACTCCAATAGGCTACTCTAGAACTGCAATGGTAGGAACTCCTAGAGTTGTGTCCCGTTCTTATTCAAAGATATTAGAAAATTTTGAATGGGAAGAAGAAGTTCGAAATTCATTAATTATTAGGGAGGGGATTGGAGTTTGTGCTTTTATAACACCTTGGAATTTTCCATTGCATCAAATAATTGGAAAGGTTGCCCCAGCCATCGCGGCTGGCTGTACTATGATCTTAAAGCCTTCAAAAGAAGCCCCAATTAGCGCATTTATACTTGCTGAGATACTCCATGATATTGGCCTCCCTGCAGGGGTCTTCAACTTAGTTTCTGGACATGGATCAGAGATAGGAGAGTATCTGTCGAGTCATCCAGATGTAGATATGGTATCATTCACCGGATCTACGAATGCCGGCGTTGCAGTAAGTCATGCTGCTGCAAAGAGTGTTAAACGAGTAACTTTAGAATTGGGTGGAAAGAGTGCTAATGTTGTTTTAGATGATGCTGAGCCAGCATTAGTTGCAAAAAGGGCACTTAGTGCGTGCCATCAAAATAATGGTCAAACATGTTCAGCCCTGACAAGATTAATAATTCCTGAACATATGAAGGAAGAGATATGTAAGATTATTGCAGATAAAAATGATTCATATACTGTCGGAGATCCATTGGATGAAAGTATACGTTGCGGCCCTATGGCAAGTAAAAAACAGCAAGAAAGTGTTACAAATTATATTGAAATAGGAATTAATGAAGGTGCTTTACTGATATCAGGCGGCCTAGGAATGCCCAGTAATTTAAACAAAGGTTTTTTTGTGAAACCTACGATTTTTGCCGATGTTACCCCGAAAATGAAGATTTGGAAAGAAGAGATTTTTGGCCCAGTTCTTGTAATTGCGACATACAATAATGAAAATGAAGCACTTTTTCTAGCAAATGATTCAATTTATGGCCTATCTGGAGGAGTTTGGTCTGGTAGTGAAGATAGAGCCATAGAATTTGCCAAAGGGATGCGAACCGGTCAAATTAGTATAAATGGAGGTTTTTTTAATGTTGATGCACCATTTGGAGGATATAAATCATCAGGTAATGGGAGAGAATTAGGATTGCACGGATTACACGAGTTCCTAGAAATAAAATCAATCCAGAAATGATTAATATTTTATCTTCCTAACCATTTTGGACTTTGTCTTTCTAAAAAAGCTCTGACTCCAATTTCTTTATCTTCTGTATCAAAGAGTGCTACGAATTCTGAACGCTCTGTAAGAACTCCTTCCGTGAAGGGTAAATCAAGAGATGCTCTAATGGTCCTTTTTGCTACTTTAATGGTGTAAGGAGATTTTCGAGCTATATTCATAGCCAAGGAAATTGTAGTTAATTCCAAATCATTTGATTCCTCCACCTTATTCACTAGACCGATTCTTAATGCATCTTCAGCCCCAATCATTTCACCAGTCAATACAATTTCCATTGCTTTACCATAACCTAAGAGTCTGCACAAACGTTGAGTACCACCACCACCAGGAATTAGGCCTAAATTTATTTCAGGTTGCCCAAATTTAGATTCCTTTGATGCTACCCTCATATCACAAGATAGTGCCAATTCAGTACCTCCACCCAATGCAAATCCATCAATCATAGCAATAGTTGGTTTTGATAAATTCCAAATTGCCTCCCAACCATTATCTTCAAAAAACGGCCTTACTTGATCAGAATTTTTTCCCTCAAATTCTGAAATATCGGCACCAGCAGCAAACGACTTCGGTTTTTGTTTAGTTCCGTCTGATGCAGGTAATGGTAAAGCTCCCTTTATTATAACAACTCTAATATTATCATCGGACTCTGCTCTTTTACATTGATTTTTTATTGCCTCATGCACTTTCATATTTAATGAATTTAATTTATTTGGGCGATTAATAGTCCAAATAGATACCAGTCCGCCAGAGGGATTTGAGTTTTCTACAAGAATATCTTCAACCAGTAATACGTCTTCCATATATGCCGGCATGCATCATATGGCTTGAATAATACGGTCAAAAATATATTACTAATCTTTTTGATTATTAAATTTATTATTTGGTAATGGTGGAAGGCCCGGTGGGCTTGGTAATGGTGGAAGGCCCGGTGGGCTTGGTAATGGTGGAAGGCCCGGTGGGCTTGGTAAAATCAAGTTTGAAGTAGAGTCTAAATTATCATTAGACAATTTAGCATCATTTAAAGAAGTATTAATTTTAAGTGGCATTCTAACTTTTAATATTCTTTGGTGATCAATGCGAACATATGATATCCCGTATGGCATACTTGGGTCGGCTACTTCAGATTCGGAAATAATTGTTAAACCATGATTAGGATCCCTGAGTTGTTTTGAAATATCTTCTCCATCTTCGATACCTGCCCATTTATCAACTTTAGAAATTTTCCTCTTTGCTAATTCTATTCTCCTTTCGATAGTAATTTTCTTCTTTAATTCGTCCCTAATAATTCGCTTTTCTCTGATAAAGTTATCAATTTCTGATTCCATCTGTGATTGAGGGTCTGAAGAAGCAACATATTTCATAGCTATATTTTTACCAACTCTATTTTCTAAATCGTTTTCTGATAAAATTTTAGGAACAGGCGTATCGATTAATTTTTGATGATTTTTAGGAATAATCTCTTCTGAATTTGTAATTTTACGAGTACGTCTTAACTTTTCCTCGCGGCGGTAACTTGGCCCTTCTAATTCTAAAACTGGAGCAGGTAATTCCAAAGGTTCAATTTTTTTTTCTATTTGGGCGGAGTAATTTATTTTTTGTTCGGTAATTTTTACTATGGAATTACCACCTCCGAACATAAGTAGTGAAGTGAGAGATAATATTAATATTCCTCCAGCAATCTGAAATTCAATACCTTCTTTTACAATATAAACTAGATAGAAGGGGATACTGAGAAATAATGAGGACCAAATTAGTACTTTTGTCATTGACGGCATGGACTCACCTATTGTCACACGAGAGGATTGTTCTATTCACTTTGACGGATGTTGTAAAGATGTTAATAGCCCCCTTAAAGAATTACTGCGATGCGATATTGATGATTTTTCAATTTTGGTCATTTCGGAGAAGGTTCTACCGTTACCCTCATCAGGAATAAAAATCGGGTCATATCCGAAACCATTTTTACCTACTTCTTTTTTCCCTAATTTTCCCCTACAGATTCCATTTGAATGATACATTTTTCCATTCCAATCTAAAATGGTAACACATCGATATTCTGCACCTCTATCTTGAGAAGTTTCTAATAATTTTAAAATACCAGATAACCCTATTGTTTCAAATATAAATGAAGAAAATACACCTGGGAAATTTTCTATTGAATCAATGAAAATACCTGAATCTTCAACTAAAATGGCGCTACCTTCTAAATCAGAATTCTTAATCATAGAACGTGCTTGGGCAATTTTTGATAATGCTACTTGCATTAAACTATTACATTGAGGTTCAATAAAATTTGGCTGGTTACCATTTACAATTAGCCCCTCAACGTCATATCCTAATTCTCTGAATAAAGTACCTGCTTCTGCTATCTTATTTTTGTTTCCAGTTGCAAAAAGTATTTTCATTTTTTCACCTATGCATGGTATCTAACTCTACCTCTAATTTCATTAAAGCGAGATATTACTTCGCCGGAACTTATTATATCGGGTAATTTTGAATCGGATTCGGAATATCCCAATAACATAATATCTACAGCATTTTCATATTCTGAATGGCTGGCAGTGAGGCACTCATTGAGAACTTGTAAATCTAATCCCAAGTGCTCTAATTCTGGAAATATTCGTGCCAATCCAAAATCGATTAAATGTAAATTATTATATTTATCTATTAGTACATTATGAGTAGTTAAGTCTCCATGGGAAATTCCAAATTCATGTAATTTTCTTATTAATTTACCAAATTTTTTAATCTTTTCCAAGGAATTTAAATCTTCATTTAATGAATCATACAGGGGTTTACCTTCAAATCTAGAAATTAAAATCCAACCATTGTCTAGATCCAGGTCATATAATGAAGGAGAGGGGAAATCATTCAATTGTAATCTTCCCAAAACTCTAGCTTCTACTGAAAGCCTTTGACGTGTTAATTTTTGATCCAATTTTGGTGTACGATATCCGCGTGGTGACCTCATTTTCAAGACTGCTGATTTACCAAGCCATGAGCCACTTGTAAGTGTTGCTTCGGCACCCTTATGGATGACGATATCTTCTATCCACATTGGAATAGTGGCGCCCTCCATACCATTCGGATGTGACATACCTTCAAAGCGGTTTCATTCGAGGAAGGATTACAGATATGACAATTGAGATGCCATCACCTCCCAAAATCAAAAAGGGAGTCATTGTAAAAAAATATTCAGAAGAGGATATTTATGCAGAATCTGAACGCCTATACAATAAAATTAATCAAAAGGAAAGATGGACCATAGATATTTGTAAAACTATAGCACCTTTGACATTGGAAATAAATCAACTAAAAAAAGAAAAGGATGTTTT
>TARA_B110000495_G_scaffold29103_1_pt1 | contig 9990 bp, 7 predicted proteins | sample TARA_B110000495 | Tara Oceans TARA_B110000495 (sample SAMEA4398219) | marine metagenome | biome: Polar Biome; feature: [MES] marine water layer (ENVO:01000295) within the mesopelagic zone...; material: water (ENVO:00002006), including particulate matter (ENVO:01000060) such as...... | reverse complement strand
GCATCCAAATCTGCAGGATTTTCAATACGTATACCTTTACCGCCCATAGCAATGCCGCAATCAGCGAAGTTTGGGTTCTTCAAATCGATACCCCAATCCGCATAGCCCATGGACTCCATTTCCATTTTGACTAAGCCTAGTTTGCTGTTGTTGAAAACGATGCACTTGATGGGAAGGTCGTACGTAACGGCGGTTATAAAATCGCCCATCAACATTGAAAAACCGCCATCACCACAAAGTGCAATAACTTGCCGAGACTTGTCGAGCGCTTGTGCGCCCAGTGCCTGCGGCATAGCGTTCGCCATCGATGCATGGTTAAACGACATTAAAAAATCGCGGGTCCCTTTCATGTGAATATGCCGAGCCATCCACACAGGTGGCTCGCCGGTGTCTGCAATAAAAATTGCTGAATCGGTGGCGTGTCTACATATTGCACGGGCAACAGCTTGGGGTCGAATTGGAGCTTTGCGCCCTTGTACATCACCCTTCTTTGCCATTTTCTTTTCGTACGAAGCTTTCTTCTTCTGCACTTTTGAAAGAAGGGTCGAATCTGTTTTTGTATCCACCATTGACAACAAAGCCTCAAGTGTTGGGCGAATATGACCAACTGCACCTATCGACAAATCGCAGCGTCGACCAATGCGTTCAGCTGCAATATCAATTTGAATAATTTTTGCATGTTTTGGCAGAAATTGCCTGTAGGGATAATCGGTTCCAAGCAATACCAGAGTGTCGCAATGACTTACAGCCTCGACACCACCAGTCGTACCAAGTAAACCTAGCCCGCCTGCCCAAAACGGATTGTCTTGGTCCAGTACTGCTTTGCCTTTTAACGAATGCACTACTGGTGCTTGTAACTTTTCAGCCATCGCCAGAACTTCTTTTGTTGCACCGCGTGCTCCCCACCCAACCATAAGTGTCACCGAGGGAGAACTGTTAATCGCATCTGCGATTTCTTCAAGGTGTTTTTTCGCTGGCACTACTTCCGAATCTGTAACAAATACTTTGTGAACACCTGCTTCTTTAATTTTATCTGGTCCCACATCAGACGGAATAGACAAATGCGCAACACCAGAGTGCGCTAGGGCAGACTGCGCTGCAAGAACACCCATTCTTGGCATTTGGCAGGAACTCATCACTGTTTGGTTATATACACAAACGTCATCAAACAAGCGACCTACGTTTACTTCTTGATGGTAATCGCTCCCAATTTCACTTCTTGGAACTTGCCCCGTTATTGCAAGCACAGGAGCGTGATCCATTTTTGCATCGTACAAACCGTTTAACAAATGTATCGCGCCCGGTCCAACGGTACCAGCACAAATTCCAAGTTGTCCAGTAAGCTTCGCTTGCGCGCCCGCAGCAAATGCTGCGACTTCCTCGTGTCGAACATGCATCCACTCAAAGCGGTCGTCGGTTCGAAGCGCATCGGCAAGCGGGTTTATTGCGTCGCCCATGATCCCCCAGACCTGGCGGTGAGAAACTGGTGCAATAGAATCAAGAATGGTTTGAAATACAGTTCCCTCTGTCATACATAATCTCCTTACTCAGATGCTACCACACTACCTTATGCCCAGTTTGCTCTTCGCGTGTAGAATTGAAATTCCAAAGATGAAAATCGTCTTTAGCGGTGAACTCTCACCATGGAGAATCGATACACACGTATTGTTCACGCCTAACGCTGATGCGAGACATGCACAAACCGCTTTGTTGGCTTTGCCTTTTTCTGGCGATGCTGACACTTTTACTTTTACTCTATCGCCGAACTGCCCAACTATTTCTGTTCTTGATGCATTTGGAATGATTTTCACAAACAAAACAATGCCAGTGTCTGTCGCTTCAATCAAGTCAATCACCGAGCACTTTTTTATTCCGCAAGTAATGGTGATAATGCTGCGCAAATCTATGTGCTTCATCTCGAATTGCTTGCACAAGTTTCAGCCCTTCGTTATTTCTACCCAATCGAATAGGTTCGGACGCGCCAACTGTATAGAGTTGCTCCTCTTTCTTTGCAATACTAATAACAAGTGGTGGCTGCACTTCAAACTGTTCAAACGCTTCCATTGCAGATGAGAGTTGCCCTTTTCCACCATCAATCACGATAAGGTTTGGGTAGAGTTCCAAACCCTTACCAGCATCGCGATACCTTCGAGAAATTACTTCACGCATAGACATGTAATCGTCGTTGCGTGCTGTTTTAATCTTGAACCTTCGGTACCCTTCTTTGTATGGTCGACCATCCATAAAGCTTACTTTCGCAGCTACGGTTTCGCCACCTTGTAAATGTGCAATATCAAACGCTTCGATACAGCGTAATTGTTCATTAACCCCAAGTGCTTTTTGAAGCGCATTCATTCCTGCAGAGGGATCCTTTGCAAATACGGTGACTTCGGATTGCCAAATCACTTCAGCACTTGAACGATCGTCTAGTTTTTCCAAGGCAATAATTTGGTCTCTAAAGACGGCAGCCTCTTCGTACTTCTTATTCTTCGCAGCTTCGTCCATCGAGCATTGCAATTCTCGTAACATGACACTTCTCTTTGAAGTAAGAAACCGAAGAAACTGATCTATGGTTTTACCATACGATTCCTGACTCACTCGGTTTGCACATGGTGCAGAGCAGCGTCCCACTGCATGCAACAAACATGGCCTAAAAAACACATTGCTAGCGTCATCGTGCTTTATATCTAAGTGGCATGTTCTGTATTTGAATACAGTCTGCAACATATGAATCGCTTGATGCAAAGCGCCAACTGATGTAAATGGACCAAACAATTTGGCGCCTTGAAATTGCTCATCTGCGGGATTTCGAGTTACGAAGACGCCAGGATAGTCATCTTTTTTTGTAATAACCAAATACGGGTACGTTTTCCCATCGAGTTGCAACGTATTGTATTTGGGTCGGTGGTCCTTAATTAATCTTGATTCTAATAGAAGCGCCTCCCATTCAGTTTCGCAATCAATAGTCTCGATTATGGCAACTAATGGCAACATCCCTTGCTTCCAAGGCCCAATATCCGCCGATTCTAAAAAGTAGGAGGTCACTCTTTTTTTAAGAGATCCCGCCTTCCCAATATATAAAATCTCTGCGTTTTCATCATGCATAAGATACACACCTGGCGAATCAGGGAGTGTTTTTGCGAACTCAGCGTGTTTTTTTCGCTGTTTCTCCGCTTTCAATGCAATGTTTTCTTTTTTCATACGATTCCCTATTCTAACAGCGGATATATCTATTTATTCCGTTGATTCTCATCGTTACTACAAGTACAATAATGTACTACGCTCGTTTACCCCAACCCCCTTTATTGACCCCCCTATTGGAGAATTAGAAATGAAACAACTATTAACACTTACTTTAGTAACTATTATTGGCTTCGCAGTTGCAGGTTGCAACAAAACAAGTAAAGTCAATGCTGGCGCAACATCCGCCGCAACTACATCATGCAGTGCTTCTGCTGATGCATGTTGTGGCTCAACAGCATGTACTACTAGCAAGGCTAAGCCAGCTGCTGCAGGCTCAACAAGTAATGAATGCCAAATGTCATGCTCAAGTGCAAACAAGATGAAAAAGATGACCAAGCCAGCTGCTGCAGGCTCAACAAGTAATGATTGCCCAATGTCCTGCTCAAGTGAAAACAAAATGAAAAAGCTGACCAAACCAGCTGCTGCAGGCTCTTCAAGTAGCGCATGCGATCCTAGCGACTGTGGTGATTGGAAAGGCGCTTGCCCAATGTCCGGTGGCAAGTAAATCAATACCTTGATTTTTCAAAAGCCCCACCTCTTGGTGGGGCTTTTTTTATGTGCCGTGTACAATATCTAGATGAATACAATGCTTCTACAAAATGGACGAATCATAGATTCAGCAAATAATTTAGATTGTATTGGGGATGTGCTCATAGAACATGGAGTTGTTGCGCAAATAAGCCAAACGCCAATCGATTTTGATGGTGATACCATTGATTGCACAGATTGTATTATTTCGCCTGGTCTTATTGACATCCATGTACACTTCCGCGAACCAAGCAATGGCAAACACGAAGAAACAATAGAGACTGGTTGTGCATCCGCAATTGCAGGTGGTTTTACCACCGTTTGCACAATGCCAAACACCACTCCAGCAATAGACACACCTGAACTTGTTATTCAATCAATTGAGACAGCAAATGCCATCGGATTGTGCAGAGTTTTACCAACTGCTTGTGCTACGTTAGAGCGAAAAGGTGAACAAATTGCGCCGATTGCAGAACTTGTTGCAGCTGGTGCAATTGCTATTACTGACGACGGCGATGTTGTTGAAGACGACGCAATGATGCAAGCAGTGTTAGAGCAATGCAGGGAGCACAACGTACCGTTCATGCAACATTGCCAAGATCCTAAGGAAACGGTGGGTGGTGTAATGAATGCTGGTAAGGTCCAACAAGAACTTGGATATGGTCCTTGGCCAAGAAGTGCTGAAGAGTCAGTCATTGCCCGAGACATCCGCCTTAACGAAACTATTGGAGCTTCGTGGCATGCGCAACATCTCAGCAGCGGTGGAAGTGTTGCACTTATTCGTGAAGCGCAAGAAAAAACGATTCCGATTTCTGGCGAAGCATCGCCGCATCATTTACTTCTTACAGATGAAGCTTGCAAAAAAATCGGAGCCATGGCGAAGATGAATCCCCCGCTTCGGGAAAAACATGACATTGCTCTCATCAAGGAAGGGATTGTAGACGGAACGATTACTATCCTTGCTACTGACCATGCGCCCCACCCACTAGCAACGAAAGAATTGCCTTTCGCAGATGCTTCGTTTGGAATCGTCGGGTTGGATTGTGCCCTAGCGCTGTATGCAAGAGCGCTACTTGCAGATAACACCATCGACTGGCCGCACATGCTTGCGATGATGACCGTTCAACCCGCATCGCTTATTAATCGCCAAGATCTTGGACAACTGCGTGTTGGCGACAAAGCTGATATCACGATTATTGACCCAAACAGCCAATGGACAATTCAATCTGAGGAATTCAGTTCTAGAGCTCGAAATTGCCCTTTTGATGGTTGGGACGTTTCTTGCAAAGCAATCGCGACGATTTATGGCGGTAAAATCGTATTTGAAGCTCTTGGAGCGAGAATAGCCCGTTGCGAAAATATGCAATAAACCCTAAAATAACAAATTCAGCTCTATTTTGAGCAGCAATCTTTGCAAGGTGGGCCTTTCCTAGATTGAAACCTTTTGAGACGTGACTGTAAGAAGTCACACAAATGAAGCGCCCTTGTGCTGATGCGCCCACACATCATGCCGGAGCCGCTGAAAGGAATTGATTCATGAGCGAATCATCAAACGATATTGTCAGCAAACTACTCGAAGCTGGCATTCACTTCGGTCAACGCCGAAGTAGTTGGAATCCAAAAATGAAACCGTACATCTGGGGCGTACGAAACGGTCTTCACATTATTGACATTCGTGAAACTGTCAAAGGGTTATTACGTGCAAAAGCATACATCCGCCAAACAGTTGCAAGTGGTAAAGATGTTGTATTTGTTGGCACAAAACGCCAAGCGCAATCTGCTGTTCAAAAATATGCAGGCGAAGCTGGCATGCCATGGGTAACTGAACGCTGGTTAGGTGGCACCCTTACAAACTTTGCAACAATTCGCTCACGACTCAATCGATTGAACGAACTCGAACGCCTTGTAGAGTCAGGTGAAATTGATACCTACTCTAAGAAAATGACGTCGCAACTCATGCGCGAAAAAGCGAAAATCACACGAAACCTTGATGGTATTCGTAACATGAATAAATTGCCTGGTGCAATGGTTGTGATTGATGCAAATAATGAAACGAATGCTCTTCGCGAAGCAACATCGCTTCGCATCCCAACAATCGGGCTTGTTGACACAGATGGCGATCCGCAACTAGTTGACCTTCCAATTCCAGGCAATGACGATTCACTTCGTTCGATCGAAGTTGTTGTTGCTGATCTTATGGGTGCAGTAAGCCAAGGTCTTCAAGACCGACGCGCAAAAGCTGACGCTGAAACAAAGAAGGTTGAAGATGAAGCACGCGATGCTGCTGCTCAAGAAGATAATCGTCAACGATCTACTCGCGCTTCTTTTAAATCTGACGAAGAAGCCCCAGCAGCAGATACAGTTGCTGTAGCTCCAGAAAAAATCTCACCAGCGAACGACGCTGATAAATCCTGAACACTGTAAAACTATTTGGAGACACACTATGAGTTTTACCGCAAAAGATGTTATGTCACTCCGTGAAAAAACCGGCTTAGGCATGATGGACTGTAAAAAAGCACTTACCGAAACTTCAGGTGATCCTGTTGCAGCTGAAGAGTGGCTACGAGAAACTAAAAAAGGCAAAATGGACACTCGTACTGAGCGTGCCACTGGCGAAGGCAAAATCAGCGTTGCATACAGCGATGGTTGCGCAGCAATAATTGAAGTGCAAACTGAAACTGATTTTACTGCCCGAAATGAAGGCTTCGTGAATGCTGTTGAAGAGATCGCTGCACTTGCAGTCAATGCAGGCGACGGCGAAATTACTGCTGACGACGAGATAGTAAAACTCATCGACAATCTTAGAATCACAACTGGCGAGAATGCAAACTTCGCTCGTGGTTTCAAGTACAGCGGTGCTGGCTTTGGCGACTATGTTCACCATGACGGCAAACGTGCTTGCCTACTTCAGTTTGAAGGCGATCTTGAAGAAGGCGCAGTAAAAGGCATTTGCCAACACATCGTATTCCATGACCCAATGGGCATAAGTGCTGACGATGTTCCAGCTGAAAAGATTGCACAAATCCGCGCAGATGCAATTCAAGAAGCAAAAGACTCCGGCAAGAACGAAGAAATTGCTGAAAAAATGAGCGAAGGTAAAGTTCGCAAGCACTTGCAAGAAAACACACTTCTTGCACAAAAGTTTGTCATGGACGAATCCAAAACTATTCAGGAACTCCTTCCTGAAGGAACAACAATTACAGCGTTTACCCGTTACACACTTGGTGGCTAAACAATAAACTTAAATCAAACTAAAAAGCCCCTGCGAAATTGCAGGGGCTTTTTTAATTACTTTCCTAATGTCAAACCCCACAATAATGCCTAATAACCGAACGATTTCCCGCCCTTACGCAAATCGCTATACGGTTTCATCAGACCATTTTCTACGAGGATGACTTGAACGATACCAATATCTTTGCGATCAAGATGCGAATGACCTAACTTGCGTAAGTGGGACGCAATATGTGTTTGCTTTGTATCGCCTTCCAAATAGACAGCGTTCGGTTGCCACTGGTGGTGTATTCTTGTCCGTTGCACCGCTTCGTACGGTTCATCTTCAAACCAAAGAATGCGGAGCAAGACTTGCACCACTGCTGAAATTATGCGTGGGCCACCTGAAGCTCCGATTGCTAAAAATGGAACGCCGTTGCGAGCGATAATTGTGGGCGACATACTAGAAAGAGGTCTTTTCCCAGGCTCTGGCAGATTTTTATCAGATTGCCGAAGACCATATACATTCGCGCCACTTGGCGATGAAAAATCATCCATCTCGTTGTTAAGAAAAAAACCAAATGGTTCTACAATAACTTTTGAACCAAAATGGGTGTTGATCGTTTCAGTAGCCGACACCATCATGCCATCGCTATCAATAACGCAAAAGTGACTCGTTCCATCATCATCTGGGACAGTCACAGAACCGTAGGAATACATCTCTTGCGTTGCGTCTAACTGAATGGTGTCTGCCAACCCGTCTAGATATACACTATCGAGTAATCCAGATACCGGAACTTCTACAAATGCGGAATCCGCCATATGTTCAGCGCGATCTGCAAATGCATGCTTCATAGATTCAACAAGTGCTTGGGCATAATCCAAATCATTTTGTGTAATCGATTCTGGTGCTACTCGTTGAAGAAGACCAATGATTTGCGCAATTGCAACGCCACCGCTGCTTGGTGGTGGCATTGATACGAGAGTATTCCCATCACCGAAGTCTACCTGTAGAGGCGTTTCCCAGCGTGGGAGATACGTTGATAAATCTTCAAGCGTGATGTGATCGTTCGTCGCTTTTACAATCGCATTTGCAACAGCCCCGGCATAAAAACCTTCCAAACCTTTCAATGAAATTAGTTTTAACACATCCGCTTGCTCAGCATTATCTCGATGTTTTGCCAAAAGAATTGATGGCGCAAGCACCTGCTGCCTTGTTAATGTTCCAAATGTTCTATGCGCTTCTAACAATCCTGAAACAGTCCCTGGAATCCCGGAAGCGTCAGGGCCATTCACACTATCATGAGTTTCATAAAAGTCTGGTCCTACTTCAGCGGGAGCGGTCTCGCGGTAATTCAGTGCAACTGGATCCATCGTGGGCGAATCTATAATCATAAAACCGCCGCCGCCAATCCCACATGACTCGGGACGCACAACGCTGAGAGCAAAACTTGTTGCTACCGCTGCGTCAACAGCATTTCCACCCATTTGTAAAATCTTAACTCCTGCTTGAGAAGCAAGAATATGGTCCGCTGCTACTGCACCATTTGTATAGGTTTTCTGTTTTGCCGCACATCCGCTGAACAAAAGAGCCAACACTACAATTCTCAACATGAAACAAACTTTCGAACAACCGTCACAGCTTGAGTAATATCTTCAATACGCTGGTCGCCTGCTTCTCGTTCAATGACCAAGTTAACTTCAGACGGAATTTTTTTCAAGAACAACTCCCAATCAACTTGCCCATCACCAACTGCGACTTCTTCGCCCCATTGACCTTGTACCAGTGAGGCATTTGCATCTTTTATATGCACTTGTTTCACCCACGGGTTCAATTGTTCGATAGCATCAATTGGATCACCCTTGCCGTACAAAAGCATGTTCGCTGGGTCAAAGTTTACACCAATCATTGGGTGAGATAATTCTTCGAGTACCGCGACGAGTGTTGGTGCATCTTCCTGCCCTGTTTCAAGGGCCAGTTCAATACCATGTTTCCCAAAAATATCACCAAAGACTTCGAGACGACCAAGCATTTTCAAACGCTCATCGCACTGTTCTTCTGGCAAAAAACCAGCGTGGAATGTCACAAGGTCTACGCTCATTCTGCTTGCAAGTTCCGATGCATGTGTGGCAATTTCTAGATTGGCATTCCATGTTTCGTCTGGCCTAATTCCACCCGTCCTGGCAATGGCTTCTAAAGAAGAATAATCCTCGCCAACGGTTTCAAGCATTCCACTTACTACGCCAAGTCCAGCATCTAGAAATACTTCACTTGCGTGTTTCCAGGGTTCTTGCTGGACAATTGGAACGAGTGCGAGTTGCACGGCGTTTAAACCGCATTTTTGGGTCATAGCAACTAATTCCTCTGGGGTATTTGGCTGCAAACTCCAACTACATAATGCTAGGTGTCGACTGGTCATGCCGTATAGTTTAGAATATGTAATCGAACGCACGTATCCCAATGAGCATTTCTTCTTCACAATCTCAACCTCCTACAGAAACTCCAGAACCCGCACCTGAGAGAGATGAGGGTATGGATGCACCTAAAGAAAGCCTTTGGGAACGTTTTGAGGCATATGTTTCAAAATTAAGCACGAAAAACAACTTCTGGCACCGAGTGTGTTCTTTAATTTGGTTGCCATTTGCGTTTCGTAGCGGTATCACGATGCGAAGAATCACACGTGAAAAATTCACTGCAGTACTACCTTTCAAGCGTTCAAATAGAAATTTTTATAATGCAATGGCTGGTGCAGCACTTCTAGGTAATAGCGAAGTAGCAGCTGGGATGTTCCTCTTTAAAAATTGCGGTAGTGATTTTGCTGTTGTCTGTAAAGATATGGCATACAAATTTTTAAGGCCTTGCTATGGCCCAGCTGTTTACAACGTTAGAGATGCAGAAGCAGTCGCTACTCATTTAAATGAGAAGATGGCAGATAGGAAAGAGTTTAACATTACCTTTACGATGGATATCACCCAAATACTTCCAAACCGTGGAAGAGAAGCACGGGT
>TARA_B110000495_G_scaffold41469_1_pt1 | contig 10014 bp, 9 predicted proteins | sample TARA_B110000495 | Tara Oceans TARA_B110000495 (sample SAMEA4398219) | marine metagenome | biome: Polar Biome; feature: [MES] marine water layer (ENVO:01000295) within the mesopelagic zone...; material: water (ENVO:00002006), including particulate matter (ENVO:01000060) such as...... | reverse complement strand
CGGTGCACCGGTTTTGGCGTAGAGGACGAGATGTTTCCAGTATTCGTCCCCGAAATCGTAAAAGCGATCCGGGATCAATCTCGCAATCGATGAGAGTGCGTAATCTTCACCGTATTTTTCAACGAGTTCCGTTTCCGCCACCACATCGAGCAGTTGGGAAAGTGCCTCTGGATGAGCGCCCAGTTCTTCAGCGAGTTGAGCGGCAGTACGTTGACCATTGCGAAGTGCGTTAATAACGCCTAGATCGACCGCGGCACGAATTGCATGGGAAAGTGCATTTCGATGCTGGAGAGAAATAAAATCTTCAAGTGTTTTTTGTTGTGAACTGGACATTGTTTCCTTTCTGTTTCAAACTATATTCCACACGTTCGAGAAGACTAAATCAATGCCACCTAGGTTAATATCTATGATTATACGATTTGCACCGGTCACATGTTTAATGGTTCGATGCCGAAATAGCGTTTTCCTTGCGACGATGCTAATCCTTCAGCTGGTTTTTCTTGGACCCGCGGATACGCAAGCCCAGACGACATCTGCAGAGAATTTGAAATTGCCTCCGGGGTTTAAGGCGGAATTGTTGTACAACGTGCCCAGTGAGCAAGGCTCCTGGGTGTCGATGACGCCCGATCCGCAGGGACGATTGATCGCATCCGACCAGTACGGAAAACTTTACCGGATCACACCCGGAGCTGGGGAATCCCCCAGAGTGGAAGAGATCGAATTGAGCATCGGATTCGCACAGGGATTGTTGTGTGCGTTCGACAGTTTGTATGTCGTTTCCTATGGAATCAGTCCTCCCAAGACAAAAAAGGGAAGCAAGCCCACAAAGACAGAATCGAAACCTGCCGGATTATACCGCGTGCGGGACACCGATCAGGATGACAAATATGACAGCGTCGAATTGCTGCGTGAGTTTGTTGGAAAATCGGAGCATGGCCCCCATGCTGTGATTCTCAGTCCAGACAAGAAATCACTTTATATTTGTGCTGGAAACGCCACAAAGATTCCCAATCCTGAAACGACCCGCGTCCCGAAATTATGGCAAGAAGATCAAATTCTGAATCGACTGCCGGACGCCCGCGGGCACGCTGCCGGTCGTCTTGCGCCTGGCGGTTGGATTTGCAAAACCGATCCTGAGGGGAAATCATTTGAATTAGTAGCGATGGGATTTCGAAATGAATACGACATCGCCTTTGATCCCAACGGTGAGCTATTCACTTACGATGCGGACATGGAGTGGGATGTTGGGTTGCCTTGGTACAGACCGACGCGGGTCTGTCATGTTGTCAGCGGGAGTGAGTTCGGTTGGCGGCATGGATCTGGTAAATGGCCAGAATATTATCCAGATAGCGTTCCTCCTGTATTGAATATTGGGCCGGGTAGCCCAACCGGCATCGTGTTTGGAACTGGGGCGAAATTTCCGGCGGATTACCAAAACGCGTTATTCATCTCTGACTGGAGTTACGGGATGATCTATGCCGTTCGAATGTCTTCCGATGGATCAACCTATCGAGCGACCAAAGAAAAGTTTTGCTCCGCGCCGGCGCTACCGGTGACAGACCTTGTTATTAATCCCGTTGACGGTGCGATGTACTTTTTAGTCGGCGGTCGGCGTTCTCAATCCGCGCTTTACCGCGTGACCTACGTCGGCGACAAATCTGTTGCGCCGGCAACCTATCAAGAACTCGATAGTTCGGTAGCGGTGAGACGAAAGCTAGAGTCATTTCATGTTCCTGAGGCTGTGGTGGATTGGCCAATGGTGTGGGAAAAGCTGTCAGATCCCGATCGGATGATTCGCTATGCCGCCAGAACCGCACTGGAGTTGCAGGCGTTTGACAAGTGGAAGGATCGCGTTGCCCGAGCGACACAACCTCAACGTGTTTTGGAGCTTATGACTGCGGTCTCGCGTTGTGGCGATGAGCAAAGTCAGGCGATGGTAGTTGAGAAACTCGCGGCATTAGATTGGAATCAGCTTTCCAGAGATCAGAGAATTCATTTGATTCGAGTTTACGGTTTGACGCTTTGTCGATTAGGTGAGCCAACTGAAAAAACTCAAGCGTCCATTCGACGTTTGGCCCAATATTTCCCAGTCAATGACGAGCAATTAGATCGGGAACTCGCCAAACTATTGGTGGCTGTAAAGGCGGAGGGGGCGACCGCTAAAATTGTTGATAAATTACTAACGCCCAGCGCACAAGAGCCACAGATCGCGTACGCGATGATTTTGAGCGACGCACAAACCGGATGGGATCATGATCTACGGGAAAAATATTTTCGTTGGTTTGTGGAGTCAGCGAAATCCAAGGGTGGGAATTCATTCGGCGGATATATCAGCAATATTAAAAAATACGCGGTCGAAAAATTATCGAACAAAGAGAAAGAGGCCTTGTCGGAGGTTTTGGCTTTGAAGCCAACGGTTAGTGACCCTTATGCTGACCTGAAGGCGAGGCCGGTCGTGAAACAGTGGGGGATGAGTGATTTCGTTGACAACGCGAACCAAGCATTCGCAGGTCGAGATCTTGAGAATGGAAAAAAGATGTTTGCTTTAGCCACGTGCTATAAATGCCATCGAATGGAAGGGCAGGGGGGAATTATTGGCCCCGACCTGACGCCGGCTGGCCATCGATTTAGCACCCGTGATTTAATTGAAACAATTGTTGATCCGAGTAAAGAAATTTCGGATCAATACGAGGCGACAATCTTCCAATTGGACGACGGAACATTGGTTACTGGAAGGGTCGCGAACTTAAATGGCAATCGGTACATGGTTCAGGAAAACATGATCGATCCGGGCAGGTTTACCAATGTTCAAGTCGATCAAATAGATGCCATGAAACCGTCTAAAGTTTCAATGATGCCAACTGGATTACTCGATACTTTGACGCGAGAAGAGATTCTCGACTTGTTGGCTTATATGAAATCGGTTGGAAAGAAGGCAGCTGGCGCCAAATAGATTGACGCAGTTCACTCGCAAGGGTTACTTGTGTTTTGATGGGTGCGCGCCAGTCGAATCTTATTTTTTCTCGGAGCCGAGCGGTTTTAAATCAAACCGTTCGGTCGTCCGGGAATATCCTCTTCCCCCCATGCGCCCGATCGTATCTAGTTTGGCTGGGTCAATCTTATTATTTTCGTCGAGGACATTGTCAGCAATGTTCATTAATACTATTTTGCCAATGATAACATTGGCGGCGAGTGGCCCCTCTCCAACGGGAACGATTTGAATGACTTCGCACTCAAACTGAATCGGAGATTCGAGGACACCGGGCGGCTGAACCCTTCGACTTGGGCAGGGGGTCATTCCGACCTCTGAGAACTCACTCGTTTCGTAATGAAAATCACCGGCGGTTTCCAACATCGGTTGAGCGATCGAAAAGGGGACGACATTGACGACAAACTCACCGTTAGAACGAATGTTGACAAGGGTGTCTTTGGGCGACCCGTCAGGACGGTTTACCGGGGAGAACATGAGCGCGGCGGGTCTGCTGCCGATGCCATTGAAATAGCTGAATGGGGCGAGGTTGGTGACACCTCTCGGCGAAACGGTCGATACCCATGCAATGGGTCGCGGCGTGATCGCACGGATCATTGTTGAGTAAACAAGTGTCGCAGATTCGGCCTCGGGATCGATTAACATGATTTCAGATTCAGGAAATTGGTCTGCATTTTTGAGTCCACGGAATAACCGATCGGTTTAGAGCCAACTCATGGGGTAACTTGGGTCATCCATTTCCATCGCCTGTTGAGTGAGAAAAAGAGGACGGTCGGTGTCGTACATCACTGCCATCTCGTTCGTGAAGTCCACCCCCATGCTTTTTAGGATAGTACCTGGGTGTGGGCCATGGGGAATGCCTCCGGGGTGGAGCGTCAAGCTACCCATGCCGACACCTTTGCGTGAACAGAATTCGCCGTCCACGTAATACAGCACTTCATCGGCTTCAACATTACTGTGAACGTAGGGTACTTTTACGGCTTTTGGATGGTGGTCGAGGTGTCTTGGGGCAAACGTGCAGATGACAAAACCTCTCATCTCAAATGTTTGTTGATAAGGCGGCGGCAGATGTAGTGTGCCGGTGAGTGGTTCAAAATCCCAAGCGTTGAAAGTGAATGGATAAAGAAAACCGTCCCAGCCAACGACGTCGAATGGATTGTTGGCCATGACGACGCGCGTCAACTGTTTGCCATTTTTGATGAGGACAGGTGTCTCGTCATCTTCATCTATCGAATCAAGCTCAATCGGGCTGTGAAAATCTCTCTCGCTGTAGGGTGAGCCGAGAAGCATCTGTCCATCTTGATTGAGGTACTGTTGCGGAATCCGGACTGGGCCGTTGCTTTCGATGATTAGATGGTCTTCTTGCGAAATGGATTCGCTAACGATGCGATAATTACAAGTTCTGGGGATGACACAATAGTCGCCTCGACGGTAGGGAAGGCGGCCGTAGGTTGTTTGGATGTATCCCTGGCCATGATGGATGAAAATAATTTCATCGGCGGCTGCATTCCGATAGATCTCAGCCTGTTGTCGGTCTGGACGAACACGATAGGTGGTGAGATCTTCGTTGAACATCATCGGGATGCGATCGGTGATGGGGTCGCCACCTCGAACAAGATCGCCGGATTTGATGTGGTGATGGCGCAGTTCCTGATCCGAGCAAGCGTTAAGTTCGAGTGTGCCGACGGTTGCCGTTGAGACGACGCGTGTGGGGGGACGGCGATGGTAGAGGATGCTGTAGACACGATCGAAACCCTGCGTGGTTACGACATGCTCATAGAACAGCCCCTCGTTTAAATAGCTATCGCCATGATTTTCAAATTGCATGTGGCGTTTGGGTGGGATTTCACCGAGGCGGCGGTAATTAGGCATAACGACAAACCGTTAGATAAAAATGGGTTACGATGCAGGGACGGATTTACGTTGGATGAAACGAGTTCAAAAAATACGGCCCTAAATATTTTGGGATTTACCAATAATTGACCGAACCAAAACCCGAAATTTATCTTGGTTAGCAGGAATTGGCAACTTGTTTATTCGTCTGTAAGGTAACACAATCGACCGTCGATCCGAATTTGAAGTTCCAATTATTGGACAGCCGACCTATGAATCTTGAAACAAATCACACTCCCGTCTGCCTTGTGACCGGTGGGAGCAGCGGAATTGGCTTGGCTACGGCGCTACTTTTTGCCGAAAAGGGCTATGAGATCGCGATTTGCGGCAGACGAGAATCAAATCTGTTGGAAGCGAAACGAGTGATCGATGCAGCGTTAGATGGGCGGGAAACTCTGGCCATGGTGGCTGATTTGGAAGATACTGATCGAGCCTTGGAGGTTGCCGAGGAGACGATGAGCCGTTTTGGGCGGATCGATTTGTTGGTCAATAACGCGGCGGCATCCCCGCTGGAGATGTTTCATGAAATCTCCTCGGAGACATTTGAGACCACCATTAACACGAATGTAAGAAGTTTATTTTATCTGACGCAGGCTATTTGGAAAAAAATGAGGACTCAGCGTTCGGGCATCATCGTTAATATTTCGTCTCTTTCAGCGGTTGACCCCTTTCAGGGCCTAGGCTTCTATGGAGCCTGCAAGGCATGGATGGACTTGATGACACAGGCTTTGGCGAGCGAAGGGGCGGAATTAGGGCTGCGTGTTTGTTCGATTCGTCCAGGAGCGGTGGAGACACCGATGCTTCGAAGGTTATTCCCTGATTTTCCTGCCGAACAATGCGTTCAGCCACGAACCATTGCCGAAGCGATTTGGGGATGCGTTTCCGAACCAGAGAATTACCCAAGCGGCGAGGCTTTTACGGTTACGGCTCAACCCTAATTTGTTTTTTTATCCACGAGAATAATACAAGTTGTATGACGCGCCTTTCCAGAGAAATTCGATTTTCGCTCGTTCCCCCGGATCCCGCAGCCTCTTCTGAATCAAAAAATTCATGGGCTGGCTGGCCGTCGACGAATGCCGTGGTACCCTCGCTCGTATTGAGTTGCGTGATCGAAGGAGATCCCGATTCGGGATCCGGTTATCTTTGTGACATTTCAATCATCGATGATTTATTGAGGTCGATCGCGACGGATCTTCTGATTTCTCAGCCCCAGCGATTTCCGACGGGCGAGTTGATGGTGCTGGGCATTTATCGGGAATTTTTGAATCGTTGGACTCATCCTGCAAGATTAGTTTCCATCTCGCTGGCGACGAACCCCTATTTAGAGTTTTCAATCCATTTAGAGCAAGATATGAATCTAACTGCACAAGATGATGTTACTGTTCAGTTGACACAGCAGTTCGAATTCTCAGCGGCGCATCGTTTGCACTGCAGCCAGCTTTCGGATGAGGAAAATCGGCAATTATTTGGGAAGTGTAACAACCCTGCGGGGCACGGACACAACTACGTTGTCGATGTCACTTTGTCTAACCCGGTGGAAGAGCAGACCGGCGCTATTTTTTCGTTGGGGCAATTCGAGGAAACGGTCAAGCAGCGTGTTATCGACCAGCTCGACCACAAGCATTTGAACCTCGATGTTGATTATTTTTCGGATCTAAATCCGACAGTTGAGAACATTGCAGCCGCGGTCTTTGAGTGGCTTGACGGTCATTTTGAGCGGGCAACGCTGGAGCGTGTTCGGGTTTATGAAACCCCCAAAACCTGGGCCGAGTGTAGCCGGTAATTCAACTTGAACCACCGAAGTCTGCGAGTCGAATGAGATTCGTAATTGCTATTAGATTTTTCTTGACGAGGCCCTTGGCGAACCCATCGGTCGGTTCGCTAATTAAAAATTAATTTCTCAGAGAAATCTGGGCGCAATAACCGTTCACGAATCAAGGCGTTAATTTTCTTCTCAAATCAGGGATGATCTCGGATGGAACGAATCTCGCAAGTTGTTCGTCCGTTGCCAGGGGAGTCACCTGTTTAATCAGCGAACTCGAGACGTGGGCGTATTCGCCGTCGGCCATTAGAAAGACAGTCTCCAATTCATCGTTGAGCGCGCGGTTGGCCATCATCATCGTAAATTCGGCTGCGATGTCGGTCAGTGGACGGACGCCACGGATCATCACTTTGGCATCGCACTTCTTGACGAAGTTAACCGCTAAGCCTTCGAAGGTTTCGACTTGGACATTGTCTAGATGGGCTGTCACTCGATGGACTAAGTCCAGTCGCTCGTCTGACTTAAAAAGACCAGTTTTCTCAATATTGACACCGATTCCAATCACCAGATGGTCAACAAGTCGACTGCTTCGTTCGATAACATTAAGGTGTCCCAGCGTGATCGGGTCGAACGAGCCGGTGTAAACGGCGGTCTTCATAAGGAAATTATCCTCTTGGATGTTTTTGTAATGCAGTCGAGAGAGACTTTATTTAATACTAATAAGTGTAACGAATGCGAGTGAATAAAACGGAGTAGGGGCGAGATATCGGCTTGTTGATAATCAAATACGCCGTTTTTCGACGTTACGAGGAAAGTTTTTTAGGAAAGAGGTTGGTTTGTGGGCGGTTCAATCCATATAATTAAAGTTCCCGAGGGCTTTAAAGTGGAAGTGTGATTGAAAACTGGTCCGATACTCATGCCGAAAACACTGGAAAAAATGCTACAAGCCCACCTTATGTGGAAGGACTACGCGTGATAACCGGAATCGTCGATACTGAAAAACAGGTTCATCGCATTCTCTTTGATATGCCATCGTGACACCACCCAAAGGCCAATTATACTAACGTAGAGTCTAATATTTAGTAACGGGCATCCTGTTTCCCATTGAATCGGGCTGTTTATTTTTGTCGATGATCGGATAGCTGTTTTGGCAAGTCCGACTCGCGAACGCAATTTTGAGGATAACTTCTGTGCAGAAGGGGCTATGTATCGCCGCGCTAACGATCGCTATCATCGTTTTCGCTTTATTCCTTGCCGACTTAGTTCTGGGATTTTCCGGGATGCAACAGGTTGCGCCGTTTAAATTTGCGAATATGTATATCGACATTGTTTTTGTCGTTTGCTCGTTGCTTCTAGCTCTAATGAGTTGGTTCACCCTTCGCGAGCAGGTTTAAGTACCGAACCGGTCGAAGGCCGTTTACTGTGCCTGTTCTCTGATTGCCGGAGATAGTTCTGATTGGCATTTTTCCTCGGTGAATTGCTTGTTTGGTTCGCTAGGTATCCATCGGATGCACTTACTGGCTGTTTCAATTTCGCTTGCAGGCGATTGTCCCTTGCGTCAGAGAAATAAACGGAAGTTCTCAACGAGCTTGAGAGTTGCTGGTGATTACGAAATTGCTTTTCTTCTCATCGAAAACTGCGTTATCATTACGGACTTGGGATTGTTGTTTTCCACTTCTCGTTTAGCTGAGATCTCTCCATGAGCAGTCATTTGTCCCGTCGTGAATTCGCCAAAGCCGGTGCAGCTTCTGCTGTTGCGGTTTCAATGCCTTCTACCGCCGTAGTTACGAAGCGGCCGGATAAAATCCGAGTCGGGTTTGTCGGTGTTGGCAATCGGGGTTCTCAGTTGATGCAAGCCTTTGCAACTCAGGAAGACTGCGAATTCGTAGGAGTTGCCGATGTCTATCAACCGTATCGCGAAAGAGCCAAGCAGAATTATGGAGCGAATCTGGTAGCTGTCGAGGATTATCGCAAGTTGTTGGATCGCAAGGATATCGATGCGATTGTCATTGCGACTCCTGACCACTGGCATGCGATTCAAGCGATTACTGCAATGTCTGCTGGGAAGGATGTGTACGTTGAAAAACCGTTGAGCGTGACCATTCATGAGGGGCGGCAAATGGTGGAGGCTGCAAAGCGATACAATCGGATTTCGCAGGTGGGTTTGCACCGTCGCTCGATGAAGCTCTATCGGAATTTGTCCGAATTCATGAAAACCGACCAATTGGGGAAGATCACCGTTTCGAGAGCCTATCGTTTGAACAATATGTTCCCCGATGGTATCGGGCGGATGCTCCATGAAAATCCTCCTGCCGATTTAAATTGGGATCTTTGGCTTGGGCCACGCCCCAAGCAAGCCTATCAACAGAATATCGCCCCTTATAAATTTCGTTGGTGGCAGCGATTTTCATCTCAAATGGGAAATTGGGGTGTTCATTATTTTGATACGATTCGCTGGATGCTCGGAGAAACATCTCCGTCGTCGGTCGTAGCGATAGGTGGGAATTTTGCGATTGACGATGATCGTACTATCCCCGATACCGCTGAGGCGGTGTTTGAATTACGTGGTGGTTCGCTGCTTACCTTCGGGCAATATGAAGCGACCAGTAATCCGGCGTTAGCTTACGGGGAGATTGAGTTTCGCGGGACGCAAGGCACCGCGTATTCTTCTTCGACGGGGTATAAGGTCCTGGCTGAGAAGCCCGGGCAATTTCAAGCAAAGGGAGCCAGGGGAAAGGCCTCTGAATTTATGCTCAATGAACCCAACGGAGTGGCTACTGCGAACCACGCGAGAAATTTTCTCGATAGCGTGAAGTCGCGTAAGCAAACACATTGCCCAATGGAAGAGGGACACCGTTCGACCACGTTCGCACACCTCGCAAATATTTCATTGGCAACCAAGTCACGGCTCGAGTGGGATTCGAGCAATGAGCGATTTATCGACAACGAGCCTGCCAATGAGTTGTTGCACTATGAATACCGCAAAGGTTTTCAGTTGCCGACCTGAAAAAACGACGTCGTTTTTGATGCCCTTTTCTCCAAAGTTTTTGGCTAGGTTTGCTTATCACTGGCCGATTGCATTGAGAGTTGCTGAGCTGATGTTGCCACCGCAAAGCAAGACCACCACGTTCTTGTCTTTTAACGAGTTACAGGACTTTATAAATCCGGCAATCGCGACCGCGGCGGCCCCTTCGATTGGAGTTTCGTCGCTCCGCCTGAATCGGAGTAATTCAGCTTTGATTTCTGCTTCTGATACCGTGCAGCATTGATCAATTATTTGTTGGCATAGCGGGAAGGTGATTGAACCGGGTTCGACACCGCCGGCCGTCCCGTCGGAAAGCGTTTCGGTAGAAGGAAGAGTTAGCAGTTC
>TARA_B110000495_G_C23042996_1_pt1 | contig 10037 bp, 12 predicted proteins | sample TARA_B110000495 | Tara Oceans TARA_B110000495 (sample SAMEA4398219) | marine metagenome | biome: Polar Biome; feature: [MES] marine water layer (ENVO:01000295) within the mesopelagic zone...; material: water (ENVO:00002006), including particulate matter (ENVO:01000060) such as...... | reverse complement strand
GTTGTTGGTTTTTCTAAAACCTATCATTTCCCAGAGTACACTGAGCTAGGTGGCAAATCCATCCTTTGCTCGCCCCGTCGTTGCTTTTATCAGGAAGCTTGAGCATGTATTTACACCAGTAGGTCCAGGAACATTGCTGTGCAGTTTTTATTCTGCTCGCAGAGAGATATACTTCTTTTTTATTCATTTTATAAAAGTTTAATTTTTGCGCCGAGGGCCTTGCTTAGCTTTTTTTGCTGCAATAACTTGAGGCTTTTTATTTTAACTGCTTCGTGCTGACTGTCTGCCATTACCCTTTCAAGCTTACTTCTCCAGCTTAATATTTCCTCTGAGTTCATTTCGCCGAAGTCGTTTTTAGTCGGAAGGCATATTCTTATTTTCTCTTTATCGAAGAAGCTTAATAGGTTTAGGAAGTTTTTAAACGCTGCAGTTTCCCCCCTGTTCTCTCCGCTATCCGCGTCGTTATTAAGGGATAGTATTATGCTTACTGGGTTCAATGAGACTAGGGCACACATTAGTTTGCTGGATATAGACAGACCAAAGCAGACTAGGCAGTTGAAAACTCCTGACTCTCTTAAGGCGAGCATGTCTCCAATGCTTTCGACTATTATAACTACGCCGCTTTCTTCTATCGCCTTTCTTGTTTGAGGGTCTGTATGTAGCGGGTATATCCAGTTCTTCTTTTTGCCTATATGTTTCCATTTCGGCCTGTTTTCCCCGCTCTTCATATCTCTTCCCGAGAATCCGTGGATTTTATTATTCTGGTTGAATATAGGGAAGACAAACCTTTGGTTAAGTTGCCCAGTCGTCGCTAAACCTCCTCTTAATGGGAGGATGTTGTTTGTCGAGATGTTCTTTTTGTTGTAAAAATCATAATGAGGAAGTAGTCTTTCTAGTATTGCCGGGTCATAGGTTTCTTCAAGACTTATTTTTGGCGGCGGAGCCGACTTTACATTATTGAAGTCGAAGTCGCTCTTCTTTCCTAGGAAGCTATTTACTTGCGCGGGGTCGTTTGTGCCAAGAGTGGCTTCTATTAGTTTTTTGAACGGAAAGAAGCAAGTGTCTTGAACATAATCTTTCCATACTCCTGTGTCTTTATATATCTGGATAGCGGTTTTATTATCCCCGCTCCTGAAGACTGCATTGGTTTGCCAATATACGCCTCTATCCGAGAGATTGAACCCCAGTTTAATAAGGGACTCTCTTATTTCTTCTGTTGTCATTATAGGTTTGGTGCAGCCCTAAAGAAGCCTGACTCGTCAGAGATTGAGGTGTCGTCGAGGAGCATCTTATCTGCCATATCCTTAAGATCTCCCATATCTTTTATATTGAAATTTTCTATTTCTAAATTAATATAGTTCTTTCTTTTTGATCCGTCGGGCATTTCGACGGGGCTGAGCGCCCGATAGACGTCTTCCCCTAGGTGCCTGTGTTTTACACACGTTAACCTATGTGATCCTGAGTCCGCCGGACTGTTTTGAAGTTCATCCATAGTCTTGTTTCTAAGTATAAACATGTGGGACGAAAATTGAGTTATTCTATCCGAAAGGGAGACTACGCTTTCGTCATCAGTAACTGCGTCGGAGTTTCTGTTCCCCACGATTCCGCTTCTGTTACTTTGGACGCTGGTCATCATTGCTATCATCGGCTCCCCTTCAAAAACAATCTCCTTCTGGACTACTCTCTTGAATTTATCAACCATTTCTCCCACGACTTGCCATTCGGTTTTTGTATTAAATTTCTCAAAGGTTGTTTTTATGTAATCGAAGCTTAGTATCATTTTGTTTCCCCTTCCTACTTTCGCATAATAGAACCTTCTTATGACATTAATCATTCCGTCCACGGACATTCCTCCTACATTATAATAGTAAAACTTCATGTCTTTAACTTTCTTTAGTGCTCCTCTCATTTTTTTAACAACTTCGTCCCCCGCCATTCTCCACTTTCCTGTTTCTATTAAGTTCAGAGCTACGCCTGATATTGCCGCACACTGTCTGTTCATTATTTCGTCTTTACTCATTTCGCCGTTGTCAAAGTGGAGCACTGGAACATTTTCGTATTTTGCGGAGGTCTTTGTGCAAAAGTCCATACAGAATTGAGTTTTACCAACACCTGATCTAGCTACGATCACTGTGATATTTCCCGGCCTAAGTAGGGATCCGTATAGGTTATTTATGCTGTGGTGGGGGCCCATTAGCCCAAACTCTTGAAGAGGATTTTCCCCTCTTTCTTCCATAACGTTTTCCATCGACTCAAAGACGTTCTCTGGAGAATCGCTGCTCTCTTGAAACATATTTATGTTTTCGTTATAGATTTCATCTGAGGCTTCAATGATTGAGTCGTACGTTTCTGTGTTTGGTATTGATTTTACTTTTTCAATAATTTGCGAAGCCGCCTTACAGAGACCCCTCTTGACAGTATATTTTTTTAATTCCTTTGCTGTATCAAGAGTTGAGGTTTTTGACACCGCTCTCATTGATAGGGCGTTTATGTAATCAAACACACTTAAATTGTCTTCGAAGGATATTCCTAGGGAGTTTACCCTTTCCGATACAATTACTTCGTCTATTTTTTCCCCGAGGTTTATAGCCTGTCTAATGACTGAGAAAATAGTCTTGTTAACTATGCTCGATTCGCTGAAGAAGTCTTCCTCGGTAACAAACGGCGCAATCTCCGGATAAACTTCTGGGTGTTTTATTAGTCCCGCCAAAACCTGCTGCTCGCATTCGTAAGAGTATATCATAATAGTGTTATAACTATAGCAGAAAGATCCGCCTTTGTCAAGACTTACTCTTGATCTCCTGGATTTGGATTGTTCGCCAGGGAGAATTGATCTAAGTATTCCTCCATCGCCTTTATTATTCCCATTTCGATTATTGCCGACCTGCAAGAGGATATAACTTGGGGGGCTCCCGCTTGGTCTACAAAAAATAAAACAAACCCTTTGTTATCTTCGGAGCTTCCGGTGAATTCGTATATTTTCTCGATTATAGAGTCCGGCATAGCGAATGCGGGAAGCTCCTCAGGATTAATATCTTCACTCATTGCTTTTTATTACACTTTGTATGCCCGATGCAGAGATATCGTCTTTTTCATACAGCTCGATTAGGATTATCCCATTGATGTCGCAGAACTCTTTTTTTTGATGATCTCTTCTCAGTTGTGAGAAGAAATTTATCTTGTTCCCCTTGTGGAAGTGGGGAACGTACTCGTTATGCTGCCTACCCTGAACTTCTATTGCTATCTTTTTATTGGCATTGTAAAAATCGATAGACAATTTGGTCCCAACGACAGGCATCTCCTCTAGGACTATATTGTTTAACCAGATCTGTTCAAGAGATTTCTTAACCTTATATTGAAGCTTGCTTCTTGATGGGGCGTCCCAGTCGATTTTGTATTTATGGGACTTTGTTAGCCTTCTTAGCGCGCCTTGTAAGGTTTTAAACTGCATCCTTAACCATATTTCCAAACTCGTTGAGTAGAAATTCTGTTAGTCTCTCATTCTCCTCTAGGTGTGCTAGGAATTTTTGATCTCCTTGGAATTTTTCTTCAAACGGTATTTTGTTGTTTTTTAACTCCTCCTTGATATCGTCCGAGAGGGAGATCCAGGCTCCTTTTTTATCCGCCATTTGGAACGCAAACATTAAATCTGCGATTTCTTTTTCTACCCAAATTGACTTTCCCCGTTTACTTCCGTACCTGATTGGATATCTTACTTGGCTTCCCGTTCTCTCGTTGACGCTTTTCCTAAATCTTATTTTACAGTAGTGCCCTATAGGGTCTCCTTTATCGTCTATTCTTGTGGCTGCGGGGTTAGTGTACATTACGTCGCTTGAGTATCTCTCTTCGAATTCTAATATAAAGTTCGCGTAGTGCTTTACAGCATTTCCTCCGGCTTGGTGAGGCTTAGTTCCGCCTCTTGATGCGTAGGGATTGGTTGAGACCTCAACTCTGACTTGAGACATTAGTATTAGGCAATGGCCCATCTTGCTAATGGGAAGAACCATCTTTTTGAGAAATACGGAAGTGATTAAGGCTCCTCCGGCAACCTGCTCTGGTTCGTCAAAGCCTTTGTCAATATCGTTTATTCTACAGAGTGCGTCTACACTATCAACTATGAACATAAACCTTCTGTTCTCTTTGTTGTTATAAACGAGGTTTCGAATTAGCTCAAAAACCTTCTCAAAAATATTGCAATCAAATATGAAGAGCTTTTCTTCTGAAGTATCTATTCCGCTTCTCTCTAGCATTTCTTTACTAAGCCTTCCTTCTGCCTTGATTACTATTACCATGGCGTCCTTTTTGAACATTTTCTGGAAGTTCGCCGCAAAGGCTAATGAGCAGCTTGTTTTGCCGCCCTCGTTTACTCCTGTAAATCTATGAGCCCCAGGAGTTAGCCCTCCGCTAAGAGCAAGGTCTAGGTTTAGGCTTCCTGAGGGTATTTTGTAATGCAGGTCCTCGTGGTTATTGAAGTGGTATTTTTTATTGTTCTTATCGTTAAGGAACGATTGTATTTGTTCTAGTGCTTCTGTTTTCATTTTAAAAAGTCTCTGGTTGTTTTCTTGTTCGCTACTAAATTCTTATCCTTTCCGAAGGATTTGTCAAAAGTTTTTGGTGGGTTTTTTTGTTTTGGCCTGTATTTAAATTCTTTGTACTTATCCTTCAGTAGTTTATGTCCGTGAGGCATTCGAAAGAAATATAAGCTAGTAAGCTCTTCTTTAAATGTTACTGAGTTCCAAAAGTCTTCATCGGGAAAGGTTTTTAGTAAGAAGTTAAGTATGCTGTATTGTTTAAAAAAGTCTGAGCGAGTTTTCACGCTTCCGTCTTTAAGGATTCTCTCTACTACTTTTTTCTTTTTCAAAGAGGTAAGTATACCACATGTCCTTTATTAAGTCAAGCAGTTATATTCTGGTATCGAAGCTCTTATGTATTTTTTGACCTCAATATTGTATTCGTGAGGTAGGTCGTCCGGGTCTATTATCTGCCCTAACTCCTTAACTATTTCGTGAAAATATTGATGTTTTAGGTCTTTGTGCTCTGTTGGTATGAGAAATTGATGTATTCTTTTGTTCTTGTCTGGTATGGATATTAGTTTTTGGCCTGAGTCTAGAAATTGCACTACTTCGTCGATCTCTTGCGCTTCAAAGATATCTTTAACTGTTCCGTTTTTAAGCGATTCGTTGTATGTCTGCTTGAGGTTTTTAATTAATTGCTCCTGGGTTATTACCCTTTTCTTTAGAGTCTCGCAGTTTACCTCCAGCGACCTTTTCTCCTCTACCGATTTCTTCTTCTCTGAGTTTAGTTGCTCCAATATTCTTTCTAGAGAGCTTATTGAATCTTTCGTTTTGCTTTTTTGAGCCTCTAGCTGACCTTTCTGTGAGTCGAATAAAATCTTCTCTGCTTCAAGTTTGTCTTTTTTCGCCGCGAGGTCTAATATTGCTTCGTCCAATTTACTTTTTAAGTGACTGTTCTTTTTCGAAGCTCCCTTGAATTCTGTTTCTTTGGAGGCTATGTTTTTATTCATTTCTACTAGTTGTGATTCTTTTTTTAATAGTTCCTTCTCTACTGCTTCTAGCTTTCCTTGCCCTTCGCTAACTTTGGTTTCGATTTGTCTGACCTTTGAATTTAGCCGAGACTCCTCCTTGTTTAGAGTTTCCTGTTTTAGTTGGACGCCTGCCAGCGAGTCCTGGACCTCTTTGCTTTCTTCCTTCGCGTTTAGGATTTGAACTGCAATTGAATCGAGCTCTGCTTTGGCTTTTTTTCTAGCCCCTTCTATTTTGTTTAAATTCTTGTCGTCTATGTGGAAGTTTTTCATTATACTTATGTTGGCCGCGATAACTAAGAGTATCGCTAGCGGGTCAAATACCAGAACTAGTATAACTATTACTATCCTGACCGCCTGGGATATATTGAATTCTTTTCCGGTCATATCCGCTATAAATGCTGCAACATATTTAACTGGCCCGACCTCCGCCTCTAGCTGTCTTGCGCTATCTGTGTAACCTAACTTCTCCACCTCAAGCAGATCCACCTTTCCGTGAGCTTCGGAGATTTTTGCTGCAAGGGCTTCTATTTGCGGCTGGGTTGAAACGTCTTTGTCTTGGGTTTGGCTTCTGAACTCTGTAATTTTATCCTCAATAGCTTTAATTTTACCTTGAGCTTCTTGTCTGAATTTATCTATATTCGAATTGTAAGCTTTTATCCTTGAGGATATTGCTGACCTTTTCTCTTCCTGACTTTTCTTGAGTGTTTCTATTTTTTTCTTTTTGCTTGAGAATATCCCCCCGGCTGAGGACTCGAGTTCTTTGATCTCTGCGTCAAGAGTTCTGATGTTTACCTGTTCTTGTTCTATTCTTGACTGTTCAAATTTGGCGTCCTTGTTCATCTGCTCAGTTATGTCTTTTGTTTTCGCTGTCTCTTGATCAATATCTAGCCTTGATGTTGATGCGCTTTTATTCGTTCTGTTTTCTAGGCTGGCTATGTACTGTTTTTGCCTTTCAATATAGTCTTTTTCTCTAAATATTTTATCGTCAATTGCATTTGCCATTGCCACCGCTTTCTCTGTAATGGTTTCGTGTTCAATGTGAGCCTTAGATAGGAAGCCGAATATACCCATGCTTGTGATGCCCATTAGGACTAGGGTTGCAAAACTTAGATAACTCCTAATTAGGAAAGGTGCGCTTTTCCAGTTCCTGTGCAGCCAGACAGCTGTTACTATCTTCCCTATCTCAAGTACTCCCCCCATAATTATTATGGATACTATAGAGCCCGGGAAAATTGTTGCAAGGCCTACGACGCTAAAGTAGGCTGCTACGGCAGAGATACTTAGGGCGGATAAAAGGTACAGCAGACAGAAAAACATTTATTGTTCCTTGTTTGAATTTGGTGGACGCTTGTCCGTGTCTGAGGTTCTGTTTGAGTTGGGATAGTAGGCGGTCTTGTTGTCGTTTCCGTAATAACCTCTCTCTCCTTTTTGGATATTTTTATCGAAAACGTTTTGGTTTGGGTAATTTGGTTTGGAAATATTGCCTGGGTTATTGTTGTTTGGGTAATCGATATGGTTCATGACTTATAATATTACACATTTTAAACAATAATTTCTAATACGTCTTCTTTTTTAACGTGTTTAATTTTCATTGTTTCATCGTCTTCTACTATTATATAGTACTGACCGTCACATGGACCTCCATTTTCTTCATACTCCCCCATTATTGTCCCTTTTTTAGTCTTAAACTTATCGTTATATACGCATTTCCTTTTGCTTTCTCCTGGGTTCATTCATGCAGTTACACCGCTGTCCCATATGATATTGACGTTTTCTGCATAAAGAAGGCCCGTTGGTGATATGTATTTATTTCCTATTCCCGCTAGGTCTGAAAGGTCTAGCTTTAACCTTCTCTCAAGATCCGCCTCGTATATAAGTTCTGAGCAATATAGAAATTGATTATTTAATTCAAAGACTGTGTCATATTTACAGTTCTCCAACGACTTGCATTTACTTATTACCTTTTCAGTATATTCTTTGTCGAAGTCGTAGCATCTTAATATTGCTACTCTGTCGGATTGAAAACATAGGTCCGCGAATGTGCTTTTTGTAAAATCGGTATGGGTCATTTCGGCGCACTCGAAGCCTTCATCTTTCGACACACATAACGCAGCATGGCTGAACTCTCCCCCTATGATTATTGTTGTAAGCTTTTTGCTGTCAGTGGTTAAGATAATGTCTCCTGGCTCTAGGAAATCGTACCCTTTGTGGTATACTCGCCCTTTCATGGACGTGTAGTATGTGGTGAATCTTATATATGGAATGACTTTGTATAGCGCCCACCTATACAGGCGGCTTCTTGTTAGCCAAATTAAAAACCTTCTATACCACTTAAAAATCATCCTCCAGCGCACCGCTTTGTTGATACTCTCTCACGCGTCTTTCGAAGAAATTTCCCATCGCTTGCACATCAACGACTTCTCCCAGCCAGGGGAACGGGTTATGGTCGCTTGGGAATCTAAAATCAAGACCTATCGCCTCCAACCTGCGGTTGCCTATATAATGCATGTAGTCAACAAACATTTCTGCATTAAGCCCAAGAATGCCAGTCGGTAGAACGTCGTGTGCATATTGTATTTCTAGCTCCACGGCTTTTTTGATGTGCTCAACGAACTCGTCTTGGATTTTTTTAGTCCATATTGATGGGTTTTGCTCTATTAGGGTGTTTATAATATAAGTTCCAAAAGCTATATGCGAACTTTCGTCTCTGAGCGTATATTTTATTTGGTCAGAAACCCCTTGAAGTTTGTTTTGTCTGCCAAGGGCGAGCAGCATTGCAAAGCCGCTAAAGAAGAAGGTTCCTTCGCATACTATATAATATGTCATAAGGTTTCTTAGTATTTCTTGTTTTCCTTCTTTTGAGTGAGGCTCAAAGTCTTTCCTGCTGATATCGTTCGTAATTTCCAAAAGGAAGTCGTCTTTGGCTTTTATGCTTGGTATAGTTTCGTAAGCATTAAACACTTCTTCTATATCTAGGTCTAGGCTGTCGCAGATGTATACCACGGTTAGATTATGCAAACTTTCCTCAAACGCTTGGCGGAGAATATATTGCCTGCATTCTGCGTCGTTAATAAACCTGAAAGCCGAGAGAAGAAGGTTGTTTCCTACCAGAGATTCTGATCCCGCAAAAAAGCCTAAGCACCTCTTCACTAGAAGTTTTTCATCTTTTGTTATCTCGTCGTTCTTCCATTGTTGGATATCGCTTTGCATTGAGATCTCTGTTGGCATCCAGTTGTTTGCGCAGCTCTTGATGAAGAGATCCCATGCAAATTTATGTTTATGCGGAAGTATTCTGTTTACTCCAGCCACGTCTTTTGTTAAAAGTTCTCCTGTTTTGTCTTTCATAATTTAATTAACTATAACAAGTATATCGTTAAAAGTCAAGAAAAAGATCATTTTTTTTCGTCATCATCTTCTTTTTTAGGTTCAGTCATGGGTATTGGGCAAATTCTTTTAATGAGTTTATCTTGTCTTTCCTTGTTCGCTTGATACCAAACTATTGCAGAATCGCTACGCATATTTACTATTCGATTTTCTTTTTCGTTAAGGTCTTTTTCTATTTGGTCGAAAAGTTCGATACTGATTTCTGATATATCTATGTCTAGGCCGAAGGATATGTTGATTAATTCTTCGAGTTTTTGTTCGTCTTTTGCTGCTGTTGCTTCTCTGAAGATTTCAATCATCGCATCCTGGTCTTCGTGTCGTTTATCTGGGTGGGTTATTTTTGCTATCTCCCTGTAAAGCAGCTTCATTTCTTCGGGAAGTTCTGGGTTGTCTTTTTTTTCTGGCTTTTTAGTTTCCACCTGCTTTAGCGGGCTGACCGCTTCTGCGTTTTCTTTACAGTACTCGATTATCGCGGCGTGAAACTGCGCTGTTGCTTTGGATTTTAGCTCCTTTACATATTTTTCTTCTTCAACGAGGTATTCTGTCCTGTGTTTTAGTCTTCTAATAACCTTGCTCTTCTCTGAACTGTCAGGTTTAGGATTGCTTCTTTTGTCTCCGTTTCGTTTGCGCAATTTATTTAGAGCTACTCCTTTGCTCCACTTTTTGAATAATTTAAATGGATCAGGCATACTTAATTATATCTCCTCATACCTGGTATGTACACAAAAAAAGGGCCCCCAAAGGGGCCCTCTTAAAGCTTGGCCGAAGCCAAAAAACTTTAACTCTTAGTCAGTGACAATGATGTCAAGCTTGTAGTTTCCTCCGACTAAACTGTCAGAGAAGACGAACTTACATCCTGTTGTAGAAGCTGCTCCTGCTAACATCGGAATGATGATGTCTGCCGTGGCGTCCGTGCAACGCATTGTTCCTGCAACTGCAGGGGTTGATGCGAACGCTGCTGGAGACATTCCTAGGTCATTTGCGAAGTTAATATCTACAGAAGATTCACCCGAAGTAAGCGAAAAGGTTGCTACTTGGGTTGTTTTTTCTTCCAGGTCTAGTCTAGTATTCAAGCTGGCCTCTGTGGAAGCTTGAGTGCTTTCCTCAG
>TARA_B110000495_G_scaffold155765_1_pt1 | contig 10046 bp, 7 predicted proteins | sample TARA_B110000495 | Tara Oceans TARA_B110000495 (sample SAMEA4398219) | marine metagenome | biome: Polar Biome; feature: [MES] marine water layer (ENVO:01000295) within the mesopelagic zone...; material: water (ENVO:00002006), including particulate matter (ENVO:01000060) such as...... | reverse complement strand
TTTTTTCTTAGAATAAGCTTTAGTGCCGAGGGTATTTAGTATTGGAGTTATCGCAGCGGTTAACTTGGCATCTCCCAGAACCTTACTAAGTTTAGTGAATACTTTATTCGAAACATTCCCGCTCTTGCCTCTCACGTCGGCGGATAACGTATTTTTGAGTTCTAAAGCATCAAATTTTCTACCATCCATAAATTCACGCATGGGCTCCGTGATATTCCCGTCAAGATCGAAAGCTCTTTGACCCTCTTTTCCACGATCGATATCCCTCCTTAAGGCTGACTTTACTCCCGACTCCAACATGTAGCCCTGCCAAGACTTTTCCTCCATAGCATGCTTTAAAGCATTTCCTGGTTTTATCGCTGGACCTTTACCCTTAAACAGTTTTTTACTTATTATCCCACCCAGATTATCCATTGCTGTGCTTAGTCCTGAGGTGGAATTAAGCGCGGACCCCCAGCTAGATGGTCCGCCACTAGCTTTATCAACATCGCCGGCAGTAACGGGATATACTCCCTTCGAAGCAAGTGTCGATTCAACTCCCATGGTCTTTACAGCATGTGACGCGTCAATGTTTTTAGCTTTTGCGACCTGAAGAACTCTATTTCTTAGCGCGGGGACACTATCTAAAGACTGACTATATTTTACAGGCTGCAAAGATTCAGGACCAGTGCCCGCTAAAACTCCAAGCCCATCAATTTTTTCGGCAAAAACTTTATTAAGATTTATTCTCATAGATCCAGAGGTTCTACCCTTAACAAACGTGCCGGCTCCAGCGCTACCAGCCTGTTTCTGTACGTTCTTCAAATTCAGGGCGAGGTTAGCGTAATTTGGAATGTGCCCCTTTGCAGCGTATGGACTAAATCCATGAGCTTCCGTAAATGTTGCATCATACGCTCCGGCAGCTTTGCTATTCACTGGGGGAATAATTGCCGGCTGAGTCATGCCTGGAAACTTCTTCACGCTCTCGGCAGTATTATATGTAATATCTCCGACACCAGGAATATTCATCTGCTTGACTGCACCTGGAGAATACCCCGCTTGTTGAGCTAGTTGGCGTTCGCTTTTTTCTGCGGCATAGTTTGGAATAAAGCCGCTGGCACTTCCTCGCCTCATGCTAAGGTTTGGAGTGACTCCCGCCCGAATCATAGGCAGGGTAAGTTGTTTGGAAACAGCGGCCAATTTCTGAGCCTCTGTAGTTTGCTGCCTAATTAAGGCGAGAATCATTTGCTCTTTCTTTTCTCTAGAAATATCGGTACGTAACATTTCCTTAGCTAACGCAGCGTTGCTTGCCATAACCTGTAGGATTGCTTGTTCCGTATGTTTTCTTGAAGAAGCAAGCTTATTCATGCCAAGCAAACTTTGCAAACTTTGCACGCCATACTTTGCAGCATTTACAAAAAGCTTTGAAACAACCGCGGTAATTACAACCAGGCCGGGGCCACTTAAAAAGTTACCGACACCAGCAAGCAGCCCTTTAGCAAAACGATTTCCTTCTTGCTCTCCGTCTCCCAATAAATTGTTTGCCCAATCAGCAACACCCTTAACTCCATCAAGGATTTTATTTATCCCAGGAGCCAGAGCGATATCACCTATTTTTTTGGCGAGTTCTTGTATAGCTACTCCGCTTTCTGTAGCAAGAGCGGACATAGTTTGTCTAAGTTGTTCGTTTTTCCTACTAGATTCGTCGGTTGCTTGGGAAGCAATCTTAGTGGCCTGAGAGGTTACGCTATTCGTCTTACCAAGGTCGGCCATGGCAGCCTTGAGCATGTTGATTTGAAATACTCCGGCAACATTTTGCGAGATGTAAGACCTTTGGGCATCGGTTAAAGTATCGTATCTATTAGCAAGCTGCTGGAGAATCTTCATGGCGGGAAGCGTTGATCCCTTTAGATCCCTGACGGCAATACCGATGTCCTCCAACTGTTGAAGAGTGGAGCCTCTACGGAGCCTTGTAAAAATCGTCTTAAAAGCATTACCAATAACCGCACCGCCACGAGCAGTCCTCTCTTGAACTGCGGTTACAATACCAATAAGCTCATTAATATCAACACCAGCATCCCTCGCGGATGCCCCAGCGCGAGCAATGGCCTGAGCGAAATCTTCAGCACTAACGGCAAACTTAACATCTACAGCAGCAAACTTACTCACCAATACAGTGGAGTCGTGAACCTCCCCCTTGAAAGTATTCATTGCAGCAGTTAAAGATTTCACAGACTCGGTGGCCTTCATCCCAGTCAGCCTCGTAAGGACAAGAGCGTCCTTTGTGCGTTTCAATGTTTCCGCGACCCCGAGACCCTGCCGGGCAAACTCGGTTGCAGCCTCGGAAGCGGCCTGAAATCCCGCTCCTGTTTCGGCGGCGACTTTAAATAACCCTCCACCAAACTTGTCAAGCTGCTTAGAAGTTAAACCCATGACGACATTAATGTCGGTTAAATTCTTCTCAACCTTTATTGTCTGCTCAACCAAACCCTTAAAAGCGTTACTTACTGCATTAATAATTCCGACGGACGCACCGAAGGCAAGAACTCGAGCGTTAGAGGCCTCAAGCGACTTGCTGAATTCATCAGCGCTTCGCTTCATGTTTCCTAGTGGCTGAGTGACACCCTTATCGTCAACCCTTATCTTCAATCCGCCAGCGCGGTTGATTCTGTCCATCGCAGCACGAACGTCCCTCTCAAGAGGTCCCGTATTACCGCCTACATTTACATTAATAGCCATGCCTTATTCCTTGACACACTATTACACCGAAAATTAAAGTTACACTCCAGAAAGCTTCATCATGTCCTGCATACTAAGAGAGCCGCCTTTTTTCTTAGCTTCCTCATGCAGGCTTACACCACCAGTTTGCTTTACTCCAAGATATTCATAGTCTTCCTGGCTGGCGCCAACAATTGTAGACCCAGCGCTTTCATCAAACTTAGACTGAACCTTTTCTTTTTCTGAGTCCGATATACTACCGTAGTCAAGCAAGGCGGCGGGATCTTTTCTTATTCCCTCTGGTATATTTGCATTATTTTCAAATATATTTTTAAATATCCTAGTATATACAATCATTCTAATCTGATTATACGTTAATTCACAAAAAGCTTTTCCATAAAATTGCATACTATCATCACCAAAATTAAGATATGGTTGATAAAAATCCTCCAATATCAGGGATTGTACAGACTCCTCCGTAAAAGAGGCAAATATCTTGTTATATGTACCAACCAGACCACTAACTTCTGGCTGAGTTAATTCATTATATTCGTCCTCTGAATACAAAGGCTTCTTTAATTTTTTATCAGAATAAAAACTTTTTAATATATAAAAATCGTGAGCCCTACTTTTACCATACTCCTCGCAAGTGTTACCCAACAGATCTTTTTTTTGATTGAGCTTTTTGTTTAGCTTTATAGTCTCCTTTTTAATAACTTCACCCTGTTGCTCTTGCGCAGACTTTAAGACCAGATTAGCCTTAGACTTCTGAAGGCTTTCTATAAAACCCTCGCCTTGAGATATCTCCTTTTCGTCTACGTCAGTCCAGTCACCCTCTTGTTTAAGGAAAGCGAGCATCTCCTCTTCCGTGGGAAGCCCACGGGTCTGGGCGATTCTATAATAGCGCCCCTCAATATCCTCAAGCTCAACTTGATCATGAGGACTAAGATGTTTTATATATGCTGTCTTACAGCCAAGCTCGGCGGGGGAAAAGCCCTTAACTATATCCCTAAAGGCTTTTCGATGCTGAGTGGCTTGAGACACTAGATCTCGCCGTTATCAATATTCTCCTGTAAATCCTCGAAGTCTTTATCGGTCACTGCTCCCGCACTATAATACCAATAACTCACATAAGTTGCGAGCCTGCCAGAGATAGTGTGATACAAGTCAGAACCTTCCTCCTCCAAGCGGTAATATTCGTCGGTTTTTTCGCGAAAGGTTTCTCCTTTAAAAATAGGATTAGTTTCTTCATCATTATCTTTTCGCATGTAAGTTAAGCCAACAAGATACCACATGACCGCCTTATTAGCGGCCCTAGAATCAGCCGTATGATTAAAAAGGGAAGCATAACTAGACTCCATATCAACGATACCCCTTCGGGTTTCAGCGAGCCTGCCAGAGAGGATTTTAATTTTGTCCTTATCTTTATCCGTTTGAGAAGATTTCGAAGTTAGCCTTGTGAGCTCAGTTGTGCATTCTCCAAATTTAATATATGCTCGGCTTAAGGCGGTGGCGTCGTCTTCTGACATTAGTCCGCCAGAATCAGAATACTTTTTTGCAAGCATGGCTTTGGTAAGAATTCCCTGCCGAATGCAATTACTCATTTCAATACTATACTCAAGTTCAGCCTCTTCCATCTCCTTGCGGTTAGGCTGCTTGATAATAACCCTATACGGAACAGAAGCTTCGACTTCCTTAGTCACCTCTACCTGTTCCTCCGAACCGTCCTTATTCTTGCGAGTTTCGGTTTCGGAAACTTTTTGCTTTTCAACGTATTCTACAGTAAAACTGTATACTTCCCGAAGCTTGGAAGCGTCAGGAGAGCTCTCTTCTGTTTTTGTTTTTGTTTTTTCTTTTTCTAGAATCATAATTATACCTTTTGCCTTTTTATATTATAGTCACTTGAACTCAAAACTTATAGTGAAATTTTCAAAACCGCCCTCTATATTTCTGACGGCCTCGTTTCCAATATCCAGAGTTCTCTTCCTCAAGTGCTGAAGTTTATCCTGGTCGAAATAGTTCGACTGATCAATTAACGAATGATATTCTTTCGGTAAAGCGTACTTTAGCTTACCAAAATGAATTTGATGATCGACCTGCAAGTCCTCGATCATCATTAAGAAGCTCTTAAAAAGAGCCACAGTATTTCTCTCGCAATATTTGCGAACCATGTCTTCAGCGTTCATTTTCCTTTTCCCTTTTATTTAATACACTGCTATTATTTAGTGTAGAATATTTTATGTCTAGTTATATTCCAGATTCTACAAAACAAGCCCTAGCAGAACAGTTTAATAAGCTCCACGATACCTTTGCAAGAGATGTCGCGGTATACAAAGATGCCCAAAAGGTGGTAATCAGCACAAACCCCGATTACAATTATCTCTACGGACAAGGGTCGGGCGCAACGAACGTGCAGAATGTGCCGCAAAAACAAATATTCAAAGTTAGAATAAAATACAGCGACAATAATGGCAATGAATACTTCGGAGAATTCAACTCTTCAACAAAAATACAAAGACCAGACAGTAGAGTAAGAATAAAAATGAAGGTGGCAGACTATGAATATATTAAAGATGCAAAAAGATTTGAATTTGATGGCAGAATGTTTCTTCTAGATTCAGACCCAAGGTTTCACGGGCTGTTCGATGTTCACTTTTGCACAATGTATTTAAAACCAATAGAATCCAAATGATTTCCAATAGAGCATTACAAGCAAGCCTCAAAGGACAACTTCTTAAAGACAGAAATGTAATCAGAGAGTTTGACAGAATAGCACAACAAGAATTTTTAAAAATAAAACGGAGAATGATGAGAGAGTTTAACAATCACCAAGTAACAAAAGGTTTAGAGTCTTTTGGGGGTAGCGATCTAGTCCCTAGAGGTACTCTATTTGGCTTCTTAGGATTCGAGAGGGGGCAGAACCCAGTTGAACCCCTGAGAAACGCCTTGGAGCGAGGAACGACCCTTAAACCGGGTAGAGTAAGACAAGGACAGGGGCAAAAGGTCTACGTAGCGAACATTCCAACAAAAGACGAACTATATTCCGTAACACCACTGCCGTGGGCACCAGGCAGAAGCTGGCTTAAGGCTGTGGAATTTGGAATTTCAGGACTGGGAAACTATATGCAGATAAGCAGTTCGACAAGCAGGTCAGGAGAGGGCATACAAGTTGAGGGCGCAAACCTTGGAGGGAAGTTCAGAAACATCAGTTATGTATCTTCTATTTTAAAAAACCTACAAAAAGAACTATTATCTTTAGGGATGACAATAAAATGAAACCGCAATTCCAACATGAAATCACGACAAGCTTCGTCTTATGGATGGAGAATTATCTTCTGAAAAAAGGGGAGGCTTTCTCGAACAAGTCCTCGACTCTCGAATACGTTGGGGACGACAGACTTGGGGCGGGGCTAAAAAGTTTTTCAAGTCCATATAAACAATGGGTGTTCGATCAAGGGGTGCCAGACACCAGTATTCCTCAGACTATTAATATAGACGGAGCAGACTATCCAAAAAGTATTGGAGTTGACCCGTCAAGCTTAACAGCATGGGACACAGATAATGCCTACTCAGTAAGAGACTCGGTGGAGCATGGCGGAGACGCATGGGTCGCGGTAGAACCAATACTAAAAGGAGATGAGCCTTCGATTTCAGACAAGTGGAACAAACAAACATGGAGCTCAACACAACAAGCAGGCGAAATCCTATTCATAGATTATAACAATGGAAGAGTAATTAGTTCAGCTGCAACAGAATCATCTACCATAAATATAGATTATTCAATAAAAGACTTTAATGTATATGTAACAAATGAAACAGAAGAAAATTTAATTATAGAAAGTAAATTCAATACAAATAGTAGATTTAAACAAGAAGAGAATGCAATACCACCATATGATCAAGTTATTCCAGCTATATTTATAAACAACGAAAGAAATATGAACGATCCATTCAGCTTAGGAGGAGAAGATCAAACTCTTTCTGATATAAGATGTGTGGTTATGGCAGAAAATATTTTTCAACTTGACGGAGCACTTTCTTTGTTCAATGACTCCGCCAGACTTCCTTTCGCAGCACTATCATTTGAGGACTATCCGATTAACGAATTTGGAGACGCGCCAGACTTCAATTATCAAGACCTGGTGCGGCACAGAATGAATGTCAACCCATCAGCGTTGCACTACATAGAAAGAGTCGATGTATCTAAGCTTAGCGATAGAATCACAAAAAAAATAGACTCGAATACTTTTGTGGGTTTCATTGACTTTGAGATAGCAACTTACAGGTACCCTAGAATTTAAATTTCTCTTTTACAGAAAACAAATGTAATAACACCTGAATTCCAAACGGAAAAAAAACATGGCAACAAAAACTAGAAATAGAGTAATCTATCAGAGTGAAGCACTTTACGTCGGGCAACCTTCTGCTACAGGCGTGCATATCAATGCAGTAATCAGTGAAGATGATGCACCGCAAGACACCTCTGGTAGGATTTTTGGATTAATCAAGGATCCTTCGGATTTAGAGGACATTTGCATCCTTGATTGGAAAGATTATTGGACACCGATTTCGGCGCCCATAGATCTTGTAAACGCTGGAGGTTCTCCAGTGGCGCCCTATTTAGGCGCTTATAGTAAAACGGTAGACTACAAGAAAGATGATGTGGTAGACATTCAGTTCGCAGATGGGTCTAAAATTTACTTCGAAGCTCGATCTGACATTGAGCAAAACGGAGATACTTATAAGTTAGACTATGGCGTGGCAGGAAAATGGTCGGCCAGAGATTATTATGCCGGTGAAACGGTATACGATGCTGGGAGCGATTCTTTCTTTGAAACTTTAACGAGTATAGACTTCGTTTCAACTGACGACTTTAATGTTTTCTTTAGAACAAATCCTGGGGGATATAAAGCAGGAGGAGTAACAAAGGCAGATAGCGGAAATTACTATCAATTTACTAGCGACTTTATTGGCGTAGTAGCAGACGTAAACACCGTTGTTAAGGCTACGGCAGGCGACGAATACGTTTTTGTCGAAGGAGGTAATTACTTTAAGGCTGTTGCGGCAGGAGAAGGGGATCTTAATGACATCTCTATTTGGAACGACACTGGAGTAACAGCTTTCGAGGACGCGGCTAGTTCGGGTCTTGCGGCAGATGTAACGGGCGACTTTGACGATCCAACAACTTCGACATTGTTTTGGCAGCCTGAAAGTGAATCGTATTTATACAGCGAAGTTGCACTTAAGAAATATGTTAGCACGGCAGAATATGGAACACTAAGCGTTGCGATTCAAGCAGGGTACATTTCAGACTCAACAGTAGCACTTCCTCCAGCAGTTAGCCTGCAGAGTTTTACTGATAGTGGAAAGTATTCTTTCACGAGCAAATCTTTTAGCGATTGGTCTATTGAGCCCGCCGTAAGGCAGCTTAATAGAGTACAGAACGCAAACTATAGCTTCTCATTTAACAGGCAGGACGTTAACCAGTTCGGGCAACTTCACAGGATTGATTCAGTTGCAATTGATCCGCCCACAGTTTCTCTGGATTTCTCCTACTATGTTAATAACGGGGCAAACGAAAAACTGATCGGATTCCATGTCAACGATTACGATTCAATGCTAAACAACACGGCGCAAAACTTCATTAACATGAAGGAGCAGGAAGACGATTTCGAAGGAAAGAACTTCTTCATACTAACCACTCCTCAAGGAGAGGACGCTGTAATGAATAACGCATGGGACGCGAATGGTAATGTTATTGACGATTCGTCACATTCAACTATTGCACTAGGCAACGGCTACGTAACCAACTACTCACTTGAGGCGTCGGTTGGGGGAATGCCCACAGCCTCTGTCACAGTAGAAGGGCTTAATCTTAAATCCGATAGTGGATTTCATAACGTTTCTCTTCCTGCGGTAGACAATAGTCGAGGAACACCAATTCAAGCGACATGCTTTACTCTTCCTCCTCCAGTAAGCGGAGTGTTGGACGATAGTGCAGGCGACCCTACAGCTGGTGATGGAGATTTGTTCAGTGCACAAGCGGAAGGATTTTCTTGCTTGCGCCCAGGAGATATCGAAATGCATCTCGGAACAGAAGGTCGAGCAGGAATGATGAATAAACTTCCTTCAGGAACACCTCCAACAGACCACGAACCTTCAGGGTGCCACGTTCAAAGTTTCAGCATCGAGCTGCCAATGAGCAGAACGCCACTACAAAGACTTGGTACGCCTTATGCATATACTAGACCAGTAGATCTTCCACTTACAGTTAACATTAATGTTAGCGCCATAGTGTCAGACCTTAAGTCTGGAAATATAGCAGACCATCTCTTCGAATTCGAGAATCACGATCTCCACTTCATCTTGAGAGAACCACAGGTTGACGGACGCGGGCCAATTGCCCTAGCCTTCTTCGCTAAAGGTGCTCAATTGGAGAGTGAATCGTTCTCGTCCTCAATTGGGGATAATAAGTCTGTTGACCTTACATTCACTTGTCAGGTTGGCGGGGCAGAGGATACTTCAAGAGGATTGATGATTGCTGGTTCAAGAGGAGCACTCCCCAAGGCCGACGGAACGCATCCGCTACTACATCGTTTTGACCCTGCTGAAAAGTAATTCAAAATAGATAGAACTCTATTAAAAAGCCCGCCTTTATGGCGGGCTTTTTATTACATAAGTTCCATACTAAATCCACCCTTATGAGTGACTTCAAATAGAAACGAGGCTTGAAGGGTTGAGAATGAACCGATCTGATAATCATGACTTTCCCCATTCAATTTGGCATTCTTGGCAATAATTCTAACTTTCTTTTTCTTGTGAGCTAAACTTTGCCGAACGTACATATCCACCTCTATGTCGCAGTCAACATCATCTCGAAATATTTTACCAATGTCACCACTGCCTTCAAAATTCCTTATTGATACGGATATATCCGCCGTGCACATAACAGGAAATTGCATTTTTCGATCATTTATATAATCAGATCCAAAGCCGTTAATATCAGTACGCCCAACAGGAATATTAAAACTAATACTTTGGACAGACACATCGTCTTTATTTAGATCTAAGAGATAAAAACCCCCCTCAGAATCAGGTTTATTATTTATTAACTTAACCTCAACGTCCCCAGGTCTTAAAATTAAGGATTCACCAGCGTCATTAGGATATTCAATAAATGAACTACTCATCTCAAAAGTAGGTAAGTCTACTTCTGCCGTTGACCTAACTCCCCCGCCGTCAACAGCGGGACACTTAGGCATATCGTAGGTATCATATATATCGTAAGTCAAGTTACTGCATGCGTATTGAGCGGAACACTGAACAAAGCTGCCAAGAGAAGCCTCTAT
>TARA_B110000495_G_scaffold203836_1_pt1 | contig 10111 bp, 7 predicted proteins | sample TARA_B110000495 | Tara Oceans TARA_B110000495 (sample SAMEA4398219) | marine metagenome | biome: Polar Biome; feature: [MES] marine water layer (ENVO:01000295) within the mesopelagic zone...; material: water (ENVO:00002006), including particulate matter (ENVO:01000060) such as...... | reverse complement strand
AAACTACTGTTTTCACCCTCTTGGAAAGGAGAATTCAAGGAACTATGTCGTCGTGAATATTGCATTGCCATGAGGACTTCATCACCACTCATTTCTAACTGTTGACCAATTTCATCCCCTTTGGGTTGACGTTCAACTTCCGCTTCTAATTTTTCAGCAGCACGAGTGATTTTTGTGATAGTTCCTACACGATTCAATGGTAGTCGAATTAACCGAGACTGTTCAGCCAATGCTTGTAATATAGATTGACGAATCCACCATACAGCATAGGAAATAAATTTGAAGCCACGGGTGTGATCAAACCGTTTTGCGGCTTTGATGAGCCCCATATTTCCTTCGTTAATAATATCTGCAAGTGACAAACCATTTCCCTGATATTTTTTTGCAACGGACACCACAAAACGAAGATTGGCTTCAACCAATTCTTTCATGGCACGTTCATCATTTGCCTGAATTCGAATGGCAAGTTCAACTTCACGTTCTGGAGGAAGTGGATTAAATTTCCCAATTTCAGCGAGATACATACTGATACTACCACTGGATACTTTACTGGGTTTAGCTTTATTCTTGTCAAGCGCTTTTTTAGCATTTTTAATTGCTTTGGGAGCAATTTTTTTCTTTTCTTTTACTGCTACAGCACTGTCTTTTTTTAATTTCGCCAATTCAATGACCCCTGATTAAGGTTTAATGGATATCCCCGTACGGGATAAAGCCGACGAATTTAATATTAATAGTTTATTTAATAAAGAGAATCTTCTGAAATTTAGAAAATTTCCTACTGTCTACTTTTATAAAATATGGGCCCGATGGAACCGTTTTATTTTGGTCTGACTTCCCATCCCAAAATACCCATTGAGACCCACTGAATGCAGGAAGTATTTGGGACCGAATCTTGTGTCCCATCATGGAGAATATATTAATCTGAATAGGATCGGTAGTATTTAAGTCTAAAAGAAATTTCATTGAATGATTAAATGGGTTGGGAAAAGCTGCATGCATCACTAGGGGAGATTGGGGAATCACAACTGGATTCTCTATCTCCGTAAAAATAAAATTTGGGTAATTTGTAATTCCATCTTCCGTTACAACAATCATTTCCCCATTCTGAATTCCTGTCCAATTTATACCATTTTCACTCATGTCCGGTGGTTGTGACATGATGGCAAAATGTTCATCCGATTCCATAAAATAAATCCCATTATTCCCACCAAACACATAAAGATATGACCCATCTGAAAAGATTGTGTTTAATTGAGATTCATTCACGCCGGCACCTATTATTAACGTAAATACTTTTTTTAATCCCTCCAACGTATTTTGTTGATTTGCAATTTGTTGCATGATAAAAAGGAGAATCAATTCCGAATCTACCACGCTAGACCAACCTTCATTTTGCCAATCTCCATTCCCAAATGTCTGAGGTTCATGTTGATTAAGCCAAGATAAATCTGCCCCATGATTCGTAATCAAATTATATAAAAGGTCCTTATCCACCGTGCCATTGTGCACCAAAGAAAATGAAATATTATCCTTATAAAACATCCAAGGATGCGGATTTGGAATACTGCCAGCACCGGAAGATGCTGCCCGAATATGACCAATACTTACTTTACCACTGCCATTTTCAAATAGCGAAAAAGCATGATTCCAATAGTCTGTTGAATCGTCCAAAGCTGGTATAGCTGACCGATGAACCGGTTCAATATTCCCACTGTAATTAGCATCATAATTAAGCAATGCCCACCCATTAGGCGCGTATTGAGATTGGAGATACAGCGTATTTAATTCATTAACGATTAAGTCTTTTTCGTCAATTGAAATCGTAGGGAGTGTTAGGCTAGGTTTGGTACAGATAGCCCAAAGTCGGCATGCAATAAGGGGTTGAAATGCAATCCCCAAAACTAGTGCAAATTGGAGGATGATTCGCATAGATAGAAATTAGTGAAAAAAGCGTATTAATTCAAAGGAATGGAACCCTTCATTTGCTGGACTGTATGTATGCATTCACATGGTTTTCCAGAACATTCAAAGGTACAGCGCCCTGCCCCAAAACTACATCATGAAAATCTCGAATATTGAATGCTTCGCCCATTTCTTTTTCTGCTTTGGCCCGGAGGTCCCTGATTTTTAATTCTCCGATTTTATAAGCCAATGCTTGCCCCGGCCAGGCGATATACCGATCAATCTCCACGCTTACATCATTCTCTGTTTTGGCTGTATTGGATAACATATAATCGATTGCTTTTTCACGACTCCAGCCGAATGCATGCATTCCAGTATCTACAACCAATCTGCAAGCGCGCCACATTTCGTAAGTGAGCTGACCAAATTTGCTATATGGATTATCATAGAAACCCATTTCTTCCCCTAATTTTTCAGAATAAAGGCCCCACCCTTCCACAAATGCTGTATAGCCGCCATATCGCCTAAATTTTGGAATATTTTCCATTTCTTGTGCCAATGTAATTTGGAGATGGTGCCCGGGAACAGCTTCATGAATAGAGAGTGCTTCCATTTCATATTTTGGGCGTGTTTCCAGTTTGTATGTATTGGCCATGAAAAAACCAGCTCGACCTGCTTCCTGAGATCCTGAGTAATAATAAGCCGTCGGGGATGCGGGTGCTTGATAATCCGGAATGGGTTTAACTCCATAAGGAAGTCTAGGTAATAGTCCGAAAAATTTTGGCAATTCTGCATCTGCTCTCTTACAAATAGTTCTATATGCATTTAAAAACTCTGTTTCTGATGTAAAATAGAATTGAGAATCAGTTCTAAGAAAAATGAGAAATTCATCAAATGAGCCATCAAATTCTGCCGCATCTTTTACGTCCATCATTTCAGCGCGAATTCTTGCAACTTCGTTTAGTCCAATATCATGAATTTCAAGGGCAGTTTTGTCAGTCGTTGTATAACTCTTAATCTTAAATTTGTAATACGAGTCTCCATTTGGGAAATCTTTACAAGCAATAGACTCTCGACAAACAGGTAAATAAGATTCAGTAAAGTAAGTAAAAAGAGATTCATAAGCTGGATATACTTTTTCGGTTAAAATAGTTTTCATTTTTTCCGTTAGCTGCTTTTGAGTTTCTTCATTCATTGATTCAGGAAAATTGTTGAATGGTTTAAATAAGGGTGATTCGTTAATAGGTTTTTCGAAATGGGCTTTTATTTGAACCGGCACAGATCCTAATACAATTTTAGGTGGCACCCAACCCGTTTCTATGCCTCGTTTCATCAAATCGATGGTTTGATTTATTTTGGTGGGAAATGCTGCCAGTCTCGAAAGGTAATTCTCATAATCCTTTTCTGAATTGAATGGCATATAATTTGAAATCCCTGCAAAGCCAATTTGTATTCCACCCATTTGATCGATAGGCATTAAATAGGATAAAAATTGAAAACCCTCAATCCGTTTTTCGATGCCATGAAGGTAAAGATCATAATTGAGATGATCTGTTTCGTCCAGGTCTGCTCGATCAATTTTTTTAACTTTTTCTAATAAATCTTTTGCCTCTTCTTGTCTATTTAATATTGTTTCGTAAGAGGCATCATTTAGTTTATCATTGAATCGATTATCCCCAAGACGAGAGGCCCATTCAGGATTTCTTTCAATTCCTTTTTCCCATTCACTTTTTAATAATTCATGGAATATTTCGGACTCAGATTTTTTCCCAGTCTCAATTTGAAAATCAAATTTGATAGTGGCGCATCCATTCAAAATAATTGAGAAAAAAAGTAATGGTGCGAATAGTTTTTTATTCATATGATTAATTTGAGTTAATAAGATCAGAAATCATTAAAAGATCCAAAATATCCAAGTTTGAATCAAAATTCACGTTAGCTCTCATCCACTGGAATTGATTTAATTCTACATCAAATAATAAAACATTAATCAAAATTGTTAAATCTAGAGTATTTATTATTTGGTCGCCATTTACATCACCATAGAGCGTTCCATTATCGGAGCCCTTTTGATAATTCAGAACAGTAAATAGTCCATCTAAATCACTGCCATAAACATAGCCATTTTCGGTATATTGGTAAATGCCCCAATTCCCAAACCAAGGTGGGGACGGATCATCATTCTCTGGAAATGTATCAAAATGAGCAGATTCAATTGGATCAGTCGGATCACTAAAATCGATTACCGACATCCCATAAGTATAATGTGAGATAAAAATACGGGTTCCCATAACTTGTGCATTGTGAGCAACAAAATTATCACCTAAAAATTCACTGACCATATAAATATTACCCATATCTTCTATCGACCAAATTTTCACCGTTTTTGGTACAGTTTCTTCCGTTGTAACAACATATTTCCCATCATCTGATGGCCAAACTGTATGAACATATCCATTATTTGGAATATCAACACGCGCCAATAATTCAGGATTAGTTTTATTCGTCATGTTATAAATTGCAAAAGTTCCGCGCCAACCTTCCGCTGTGTAAGCTGTATCATTTCTGGCAAATACATCATGAATTTGTTCTGTATAAATTAAATTTATATCCGAAGGATTTTCTGGAGTGTTTATATCCACGACACGAAATCCTCCACCACCTTGAGCGCAGATATATGCAAATCCCATCGCCGTATCAATGGACATATTATGAGATTTAATTTGGCCGTTATAAATGTAGGAATTAACAAGTTCGACACTTTCCGGCAATCCTGACAAATCAATAATTTGTACACCTTCATTAGTGCCAGTATTTTCACTTACAACGTAGGCATAATGACTGAAAGTTTTTATATCTCGGTGATAGTAAGGGTCACTTTCCATTGGGCCCAAAACAGTATCAATAATTGCCATATCTTCTGCTCGGATGAATACTACACCCTCCAAAATTCCCATAATAGCATAATCTTCTCCGTTAGGTGTTGTGTGTCCCCAAACGTCCGATCCGCCATTTCCCATCCCATCATCGTTAAATTGGATTTGGCCATGTAAGGTAAAACTGTCTTCTGCCCTAACCGAATATAAAATTTGGGAAAGCACAAACAGTATGAATAGAACTTGGAGTGGAATTGATTTCATCTATATAATAACGGTTTAATTCAGGGGCGGAACTTATAAAAAATAATCACTATTTTCAGATTTGAACCTCATAAAATAAAAATCTATTCCTTTAGCCTAAATCTATAGTCTCTCTTTTTGGTCCAATGGAGATATGGAAATTCTGCAACCAGATATATGGGTAACGGATGACAAAATTGTTACCGCTTCTATGGAATGTTTCTACGATGGGAAGGATTTGACAAAAGATGCTTGGGTTGCAGGGAAAATAAATCTGACAAGCAAAATAAATACTATTTTATTGGATGGTGACTATCCATATCTTTACCAGATTTTCCCAATCCTAAATTAAACATCAGCGTATTTCTCTTTCTTACGTAAGGAAGCACGTTTACTTGGATTCAATTCCATTTTTCTCAATCTGATCGATAGAGGTGTAACTTCTACTAATTCATCTTCAGCGATAAATTCAATAGATTGATCCAACGATAATTGTTTTGGTGGGCGAAGGGTTACGGTCGCATCGGATCCTGAAGCTCGCATATTGGTCAGCTTCTTTTCCCGAACTATATTCACATTCAAATCTTCCGTTCTGTTCCGAACGCCAATAATCATTCCATCATAAACTTCAGTTCCAACTGGAATGAATAATTCTCCACGATCGACCATACCGAAACAAGCATAAGCCGTTACTCTCCCATTTCGATCAGCCACTAATGCGCCACTATTACGTTGTGGGATTCTGCCAAACCACGGCGCAAATCCGTCAAATAGCTTATTCATGATTCCTGCGCCCTGTGTATCCGTCATAAATTGAGATCTAAATCCAATCAAACCACGAGACGGAATTGAAAATTCCATATTCACACGACCACTCCCATGGTTTTGAAGATTGGTCATTCGCCCTTTTCGTTCGGATAATTTTTCTGTTAGAATCCCAACTTTATCCTCAGGAATATCAAAAAATACTTTTTCCATGGGTTCCATGGTTTTTCCATTTTCTTCATGAGTAATCACTTGTGGTTTTGACACCATAAATTCGTACCCTTCTCGCCTCATCGTTTCAATCAAGACTGCCATTTGAAGTTCACCGCGTCCACGAACTTCAAATACATCCGTTCTTTCCGTTTCCAAAACTTGAAGTGAAACATTACTTAGTATTTCTTTTTTGAGTCTATCTTGAATATGTCGAGTTGTTAAATATTTTCCTTCTTTTCCTGCAAAGGGACTATTATTAATATAAAAAAGCATGGAAACGGTTGGCTCATCCACTTTGATTCTTGGCATTGGATCAGGATTCTCATTATCAGAAATAGTATCTCCTATAGTAATCCCATCTAATCCAGCAATAGCAATTATATCACCAGCTTCTAATGTTTCCACTTTAATTTTATTTAGGCCTTTAAATGTGTACAAAGCGGATAATTTATGATTTCGAGTTATACCATCTGCACCACACAATGCGTAGGTTTCTGTCATTTTCAAGGTACCATTATTTAATCGCCCGATGGCAACCTGACCTACATAGGAATCATAATCTAAATTGGTAACAAGAAATTGAGTTGTATAATCGTCGCTCGCAATTGGTCCCGGAATTTTTGTTAAAATTGTATCAAATAACGGTTCTAAATCAGTTGAACCATCTTCTATTTCCAAATGAGCGACTCCATCCTTGGCGATTGTATAAAGAATTGGAAATTCGATTTGTTCATCTGTTGCATCTAAATCAATAAATAAATCATAAACTTCATTCACAACTTCTTCAATTCTGGAATCAGCACGATCAATTTTATTAATAATCAAAATAATCGGTAAATCTTTTTCTAGAGCTTTTTTCAACACGAATCGTGTTTGGGGTAAAGGCCCTTCACTGGAATCCACCAGTAATAGAGCTCCATCCACGAGATTAAGGCTCCGCTCTACCTCTCCACCAAAATCGGCGTGGCCCGGTGTATCCATAATATTAATTTTAATATTATTATAATTGATTGCTGTGTTTTTGGCAGTGATGGTGATACCACGTTCTTTTTCAAGATCCATAGAATCCATGACACGATCTTCCACATCTTGATGAGCTTTAAATGTTCCACTTTGTTTAAGCATGCCGTCAACCAATGTGGTTTTGCCGTGGTCAACATGGGCAATGATTGCAATATTTCTAAAATTCTCTTTTCTCATGATTTTCTTTATAATTTTAATAATTCAGCCAAAATTAGCGGCGGAATTTCACGTTATTTAATAGGGTAAAAAAGTGTTATTCGCTGAAGCTTAAAGGTTGTTTTTCTGTTTGAAAAGATAAAAAGAATTCTAAATAATAATAAATAAGCTCACCTTTCCAATTTCTTATATCGTCAAAAAAAATAATTTCAATAAATGATTAACAATTTACATAGAATCTAAAATTAATTAATCCCTGTTCTTTCTTTTACCTCGGCTACTACTCCCTTTTCTATTTTTATTTCCACGAAATTTTTGATCTCGTCCACCTTTTTTCCATTTTTTATCTTTGAAAAATTCGTCTTTTTTGGATGATGCTTTATTTGGCATTTCTTTTGAGATTTCAACTGATAATTCAACATCTTCAAACGTTTCATTATTTAAGGCTTTTATAACATCATCTTTTCGATTGTCTTCAATTTCAAAGAAAGAGAATTTTTTCATAATGTCAATACTACCAATTACAGCATCACTGGAATTCAATGATTCGTTAATGAGTCCCATGAGTCGATTTGGCGTTAATTTATTCCGATTACCAACATTAATATAAATCGTGGCGAATTTTGATTGTTGTCTTTCAGATCTTGTTTTTCTTTCACGAGGTTCTCGAGAATCACGTTTATCCTTTTTACCCGACATATTAATATCTCGAGCATTTTTGTAATAAGACAAATATCGATTGAATTCTGCAGACACAAAATGCTTAATCAAATTCTCTCGATCGAGCGATTCCAGTTTAGAATATATTTCGCTTAAAAATGGACCAATTTGATCTTCATTTACTTTTACTTTTTTAATTTTATCAATTAATGTATAAAGACGTTTTTCACAAATATCCTGTCCACTTGGAACCATTTCTCGTTTAAATGAAATTTTAGAAATACGTTCAATTTCTTTGATTTTTCGCATATCACGAGAGTGAATAATTGCAATTGAAATTCCACTTTTCCCAGCTCGACCCGTTCTTCCACTCCGATGAACATATACTTCCGGGTCATCCGGTAAATTATAATTGACAATATGAGTCAAATCATTCACATCCAATCCACGAGCTGCCACATCTGTGGCTACTAGGATTTGCAAACTCCGTTTACGAAATTTACCCATGACTTCATCCCGTTGCCCTTGAGACAAATCACCGTGGATGGCATCAGCATTATACCCGTCATGCATTAATTTATTGGCAATCTCCTTCGTTTCTCGGCGAGTTCGACAAAACACAATACCATAAATATTTGTATTCATGTCCGCCACACGTTTTAAAACCTCGTATTTGTCCTTTGCTTGGACCATATAATTCACATGTTCTACATTTTCTGCACCTAAATTCATACGAGCCACTGCAATTTCTACAGGGTTCCTCATATTTCTCTTTGTAATATCCAGAACCTTTTTAGACATGGTTGCAGAAAATAGTAAAGTTTGCTTATCTGCCGGCGTGTTTTCTAAAATAGCATCTAATTCCTCTTTGAATCCCATGGTAAGCATTTCGTCTGCTTCATCTAAAATGACTCTTTCAATATTCTCAACAAATAACTTTTTACGATTAATCAAATCACGTGTACGTCCCGGCGTACCCACTACAATCTGCGCACCTTTTTTCAAAGCTCGGATTTGAGTATCAATCTTTGCCCCGCCATATACAGCAAGAACATTTACACCTTTCATAAATTTTGAATAGGAGATGAGATCTCGAGTAATTTGGACACATAATTCACGTGTGGGACAAAGAATGATTGTCTGAGTTGACTTATTTTCAACTTTGGTTAATTGGATTGCGGGTAAACCAAATGCCGCCGTTTTTCCGGTTCCAGTTTGAGCCGTTGCGATGATGTCTTGATTGGACGACAATAAAAGTGGAATCGTTTCTACTTGAATAGGTGTTGGTTGTTCAAACCCTAATTCCTTGATTGCAGTTAAAATCTGCGGATGAAGATTAAAATTTTCGAATGTGCTCATGAATGTTTTTCCCGGTATAAGTGACCTTCTTTTTTATCAAAGATGGTAAAATTTTGTGGCGGAATTTCGCCTTATCTTGGAGCGTTAAGTAGGGATATTTGTGGGAGGATTATGAAAGAAGATTCGGATTAGGACTTGTCTCCCTTCAACGTGATAGACAGCCTACGTTTCATTAAAGCGGATAAAATTAGAACTTGGAGTTAGGATTAGTAATTAAGATTGAATTTCCTCCAATGTTAAATCAAGACACAATTTTGCTTTATCCACCAGTTAATCAATTTCTGAATGAGAAATGACTAAAGGTGGACAAATAATCATGGCATCGCCCACCGCCCGCATAATGAGTCCATTATTAAAACAGAAATCTCTGCAAATCATTCCCACCGCGAATTCTGATGGGAATGATTCACGCGTTTCCTTATTTTTCACCAATTCCAATGCGCCAACCATCCCTGCAATTAGATTGGAATAACAGTTTAGATGTTTTTTTGAAAAGTAAAATTATAAAACCTTATTTTGGCAATGGATTTTGGAAAGTTTATTCAGAAATAAGAAAAAAGAAATGACTTTATTTAAAAGCCATGTAACACCACAAGAATTGGATTGGTATTTAAATAGTGTTTAAAAGCCAATCTGTACTCATTATTTCATTAGCCGCAAAGAAAGCGAAAAGTCGTGAAAAAAGAGAATGAAAAGACTTTTTTAAAGAAAATATTTTTGAATTTCAACTATCTTTATTATTTTCCAATCTTTGCATTCTTTTGGGATCTTGGTGACAAATAATTTAGATTATAAATCAGCGTCAATTCTATAAATTAAAATGAAAGATTTATAGAATAACCCGATACATTTTTAAATACACCGAATTCAGTTTGAACATAATCCACTCTGATTTTTGGGCCACGAGGAATTTG
>TARA_B110000495_G_scaffold92795_1_pt1 | contig 10138 bp, 7 predicted proteins | sample TARA_B110000495 | Tara Oceans TARA_B110000495 (sample SAMEA4398219) | marine metagenome | biome: Polar Biome; feature: [MES] marine water layer (ENVO:01000295) within the mesopelagic zone...; material: water (ENVO:00002006), including particulate matter (ENVO:01000060) such as...... | reverse complement strand
GCGAACGCATCAAGACCGCAGTCTTCCATCATTCTCGCAAGGCTGGAAGGGACTTTTCCTGCAGACAACCTAGCAGCAATTCGCGATTCTCCTGCCATGCGTTGCGATACCTTTGTCCAATCATCAGAAGATAAAACAGGAATGTCTATTTCTAAACGATATGGCCTTTCCTCGGTACACATAACACTTGCCTTGATAAGCCCACGAGAAATCTGTAATGAGCGAATTTGCCCATCCATTGCATAGGTCTGACCTGTAACAAGACGGTCCATAGTAAAGTTTTTAGAGATAGAATCAATCACCCAAACAGATGGCGCGTGCAAACGCAAATCTTCTGTAGATGTTTTTAACTTTAGAATTGGTTTTACTGTTTTTGCCATTACATATCTACCTCAACTGCGTTGCTTCGCAAAACGAGCATCTCTCGAAGTTGCCCTGCAGATAAATCTGAAATCCAACTTTCACCAGAGCCGACAATATTTTCTGCCAACTCCATTTTTTGTTCAATCATTTGATCGATTCGTTCTTCGAGCGTGCCTGTGCATACAAATTTGTGAACATGTACAGTTTTCTTCTGGCCAATACGGAATGCGCGGTCAGTTGCTTGGTTTTCAATTGCAGGATTCCACCAACGATCGTAATGGAATACATGGTTTGCTGCAGTCAAGTTCAAGCCAACACCACCGGCTTTCAACGAAAGAATAAAGACTGGCACATTACCTTCATCGTCTTGGAAGCGATCTATAAATTGTTGTCTTCGTTTTGTAGGAGTACCGCCATGCAAGAAGAGTGTTTCGCAGTTCAAGTCATGTTGGATCATCGCAGAAAGCAAGCGGCCCATTTCTCTGAATTGGGTAAATACCAATGCTTTCTCACCAGTTGAAACAACTTCTTCAAGGAGTGTCATCAGCCGAGCAGATTTTCCTGAACGAGTTGATTGCAATCCAGGAGTTGATGACTGCGTAACTGTCACGCCGTCGCGGTGACCTGCCTGCGCGTAGTGACCTGGGTGGTTGCAAACCTGTTTTAATTTTACTAATGTTGATAGAACAAGGCCGCGGCGTTGTATTCCGTCGGACTGCTCCACTTCGTTCATCATTCGGTTAACGACTTGTTCGTAGATTCCAGCTTGTTCTTTAGTAAGAATTGCATATTCTTTTGTTTGTACGCAATCTGGCAAGTCATCAATAACCGTGGCATCTGTTTTCAAGCGACGAAGTACAAACGGCTGAATCATTCGGCGAAGTTGCTCTGCTCGTTTTGGGTCTCTTCGTTGTTCAATCGGCCTTGCTATTGTCTTTTTAAATACTGATGCAGGACCTAGGTAACCTGGATTCAAGAATTCCATAATGGACCACAATTCGATCAATCTGTTTTCTACAGGAGTACCTGTAAGTGCAACCCTATGCCATGCTTTCAACGCTCGGATTGATTGTGCCTGCTTTGTTGGCGGGTTCTTTATATATTGCGCTTCGTCAAGTGCGACGCGGTGCCATGTAGTTTGGTTCAGTGTTTCTCTGTCTCTATGCACAAGACCATAGGTCGTAATAATGACATCATTTTCTGTAACAAGTTGGGCGAATTCATCTGCAAGCGGTCGTTCTGGACCGTGATGAACAAGTACTTTCAACTCAGGCGCAAATTTATCGAGTTCACGCTCCCAGTTACCAATCACTGAAGTTGGTACAACGAGCAGAGTTGGCCCAACGCTCATAGTTGTGTTGATTCGTTCATGTTGCATCAATGCAATTAACTGGATTGTCTTACCTAATCCCATGTCATCTGCAAGACACGTGCCAATACCGAATTTAGAAAGAAACGCCATCCAGCGTAAGCCTGTTAACTGGTATGGTCGTAACTGTCCCTCAAATTTTGGAGGTTGCGGAATATCGGGAAGTGTTTCGTTACCTGAAGTAGATTCTAGAAGTTCATGGACCCAACCCGTCGCAGTTAAACCGCCTATGGAAAGCATTTTCGTTTGATCACCATCGCCTTGCACTAATCGCAATGCTTCTACTAGTGGCATTGAAGCTGTCGCTCCGTCAACAAATAATTTTTTCGCCTCTTCAATTGCACCAGGTTGTAAGTGCACCCATTTACCGTCGATTTGAACAAGTGGTTGTTTTTGTTTCAGTAGTTGTTCAAACTCATCCTGCGAAAGCAAGTGGTCGCCAACTGCAACTTGCCATTGGCACTCCACAATCGCGTTCAGACCGAGCATCGAAGTTGAACCGTACGATCCCTCCGCGCGTTCTGCAAGAGCCGCTTCCATTGACGGTGAATCGATATGCAAACTTGCACTTAAAGTGCTCTGGTCACTTCCCCACCACATTGGAACAGTGGTCTTAAAACCGGACTCTTCGAGTAACGGCAAGAACTCAACTAAGAAGCGATGCGCTTCAATTGTAGTAAGGTCAATATTCCGAGGCGTTGATTCTTCAAGTGACTGTTCTAGTTTTGGATACAACGATGCTGCGCGGTCTAGCTCACCCAAAAAGAGTTCAGGCAATTTATCGTCGGAAGCACTTTCACTTCCTGCGCCATCCCATACTTCTTCTGCAGATACTTCGCGTGATTCATCTTCCGCCGATTGCAATGCATATGTAAGTAGCCATGAATCTGAATTTTCAAATGGTTCGTGCAATTCAAGAAGCAACCGCCATGAGAGGTCATCGCCAACATCGCACAGTTTGCCTAACCAGCGACGAGCATCTGTAAAAATAGAAAGTAAACGGTCCGGATCACCTGAAACAGCATTTTTTTCATGCAATAGCGCAGATAACCATGAGGCATGCGCATCTTCTGAAACATTCCACTCTTCTACCGCATCGATAAAATCATCTTCAATCAGAATAGTACGGATGAACCCATTTGCCATATCTTCTAGTGCTGACTCAAGTAACGTGCGCCCATCTTCAGTAGTAGAACGCGCAACGGGTGGCATAGCTCTTAGCAGCATCGCAAACCGCGACACGACTTCTTCATCGTGCAACCACGGAGTCCATGTCGCTGATAAATGTCTGCGATCAACCTGAAGCAACGTTGGAATAAACCGTTGATCCACGAGTAAATCTAAAGTGAATTGTGCTGCGCTTGCCCAGAAATGAACTGATTGTCCCACTTCAAACCCTGCATCGTTTCCTGATTGTGACAGGGCACTTAACACAGCAATTGCATGTACAGGTTGAATAGCAACACTTGGTACTTGAAATTCGCCAAGTAGGGGTTCACTCGCATGTTCGTAGTCGCCCATGATGCTCACAAGACGATCGCTTGGCCAGGGGTCGAGCAAATCATGTGGCAACTTAAGTACAAACGCCGAAGCCTCATACATGCCAAGAGTAATATTTGCGGCTTGCAAACAAGACGCAAGTTCATCTGATGGAACTGCGTAGGAATGCTTGCTTATTTTTTTTTCAAGAACAGCGGTCGTTTGCTCAGGTTGCTTTAGTAACTCAGGGTCGGAATCTGATTGAGAAAACGCACAATTGCTTGTATGGCTGAACCGCTCTAGCGATTCAGCCCATATGTGTAATTTGCCAACCGTCCAGTTGGCGTGAATAACAAACATCGATCCTCCGTCCATGAATGACCGCGTTGGGGCTCGAACCCAAGACCGCCTGATTAAAAGTCAGGTGCTCTACCAACTGAGCTACGCGATCGGAATCGAGCATTTTACATGCAACGGGAGCTCCCTGCGAGGGTTTTGGGGGGTGATTTCTCATGTTATCTAAACTTGAATTTATTGAAAAGAAATCTACACAACAATGATTGTTAACTAGTCACACTGAACACTCAAGGAATCGTTCGAATCGTCCGATAAGGGTCTTACTAGGATACTGCTTCAGGTGGAACCAGAAGCACCCAATAACAACCCCACGGTCGACTCAATGGATGAAGAGTTGAGCGAACTTTGTGAACGCGACAATCGTGTCGTACGTATGTAACTATGGATCGAATGCAACACCAAAGACCGATATTAAGCGGAAAAACAACTAATACTCTCAATTCTCTGAATTGTATGACCGAAAACCAATCTATGAAAAACACAACAGACAAAGCCCCGCACCGCGTAGTACTCGTCAAAGGCGAGGACCAATGGCGATTTGAATGGGAAGCTGGGCAAGAATTGGAAGCCGTCGAAGCAATAACAGCGATCGCAAAATCAAACGAAAATGATTTTGACTGGTTTGACGCTGCAATGGTGTGCCACGAGATGTCAAAAATTACTGCCAAGGCCGCGTAACTGCATAGGAATAATTATGAATAAAAATATTGAACAACATGTACCAATTGTCAAAGCGTTTCTCTCCTACCTTCTAGATGAACGTGCTTTTAGTCAATATACAGGTAAATGCTATGGCGTAGATTTACGTCAATATCTCGTTTGGATTACAGAGGAACAAAATCTTACTCTAGACATTCCAGCTGAAACTGCAGCATGGCAACGATATGCACAAGGTGAAAAAGAAATCGCTGGACATGTAGGACCAGAAACAATAAGTGAACATATCATTAGTGCAGATACAGAGTATCTACGCAGTTTCCTTGCATGCCTTGCAGAATCAAACTACTCCCCTGCAACTATGGCGCGTAAAATTGCCACTTTACGAAGTTTTTATAAATGGCTAGAGCGTAACAACTGCATTGAATCTAACCCTATGACGCTCATTCGAACTCCAAGACAAAAGAAACGTCTTCCAAAGGCGATTGACGTTGAACAAGTCGAAAAACTTCTTTCTGCACCAAACGATAAAACATTACTCGGCGCACGAGATCGTGCTATTTTAGAAACGTTGTACTCCACTGGCATTCGAGTCAGTGAACTTGTTGGAATCAACTTTGGTGATATTGACGAAACCGGTCAAGCAATTATTATTCGAGGCAAAGGCCGCAAAGAACGCATTGTGCCACTGGGAACACATGCCATGGCTGCAATTTCGCACTATGTCGGTATTCTTGAAGGGAACAGTATTTCGAATGAAACCGACAGTCCCCTCTTTATTAACAAGCATAGCACCCGACTTTCAACTCGATCCGTACGCAGAAAAGTAAGCAAGTATCTTGAACAAGTTGGATTAGACCCAACCATCAGCCCACACACACTGCGCCACAGTTTTGCTACTCACCTTTTAGATAATGGTGCTGATTTACGAAGCGTACAAGAGCTTCTTGGTCATCAGTCGCTTTCAACAACGCAGGTCTACACGCACTTGACAACGAAGCGAATGCGAGAGTCTTACGACGATGCGCATCCTAGAGCTGAAGCTGGTTAACTACGCCTTGCAACAATCATGGTAATGTCATCCGTCCGAGGTGCATCGCCACAGAATTCTAAAACTGCATGGACGATTGCATCGCAAATGTCCTCGACCGCTCTGGTACGGTTTTTTTGTATCACTTCGATGAGTCGAGGCTTGTCGTACATCTCACCCTTAGTATTACGCGCTTCCCAGATTCCATCTGTGCCAAGAACAATAACCGAGCCGTGAGCTATTGTTGCCGGGCCCTTTCCTGTGAATGCCCAGTTTTCATTGACACCAAGCGGTATATCATCGCCATCAAATTCAGAGACTGATCCATCAACAGCAACAACAATCGCTGCATCGTGGCCTGCAGAAATCCAGCGAATTTCTGATGAGTCTGCCGACAACTCTAAGCAATAAAATGTCATAAACCAACCAAGTGGTGTGTCTTTAACCAGTGAGTTATTTACGTCATACAATCGTTGGACGGGGTCATCACCACACTTCACGCCTCCACGAAGAAGAGAGCGAGCTGTTGCCATCATGAGGGCTGCTGCAATGCCATGGCCTGTAACATCTCCAAGAACGAGCCGTAAGTTTTTATCGTCATCTGTTGCCTGTATGAAGTCGTAGTAGTCTCCACCAGTTGCATCGCAATACATACACTTACCTGCAATATCCCAGCCTGCGAAGGTAGGGTTCTCGCCTGGCAATAAACATTGCTGTATCTGCTTTGCAACTTCTAGCGTTTCCTGCATTTCCAGACGCTCTTTAAGTTGGGGAACCATAGAATTGAAGTTACGAGTAAGTTCGCCAATTTCATCTTTACCGCTGTTTTTAACTGATACATCAAAATTGCCAAGAGAAATCGAAGTTGTTGCATTCGATAGTGCAACAATAGGCTTGCTTACTATTTTTGAAATGAAAAGAGCGACTAGAATAACTATTAGGATTATTGCTAATGCAACAGTGCTAATTGCTGATGCATGCCCGTTCATTTCTTTACGTATCAACTCTTCTTCTGAAATGGCCTCGGCTGCAATAACATTGTGAGGAACCCAGATAACCAACGCCCCAGCCATACCACCAATTGGCGCATAGGCAGCCATCATGTCCACACCTTCGTTGTGTAAATCTAAGCAGCCGGATTGCCCTTTTTTGATTTCATCTACAAGAGTAGCAAACTCGATACTTTCGTCGAATAAGAATGATGTTTCAGGAAGGTCGCTCCACTCTATCGAGCCATCTTCCATTGCTTGAGAAGCAATAACAGCGAGCTTGTTTCCTGCTGGGATAACAACTCGAATTGTTGCACTCTCGTTCCATTCTTCTGGAATATGAATCGCATGTAGAACATCGACAACTGAACGCTCGACGCCTGTGACTCCTAGAAAAGTTCCACTTCCATCTATAACAGGAGCAACCGATGCAACTACAATTCGATTAGTGCTGGCATCAACACTTGGCCTAGTGTGCATGACCCTGCCATCGGATTGTTGCGCTAAGGTAAACCATGCTCTTTCCGTAGCATTATACGTAGTAGGCATGCCACCATGGCCCGGATATATTCCGATGACGCCATCAGAACTTGCTGTAAAGAAATGCAATGCTGGTACACCCGGCGAGATAACAAGTGCCTGATATGTCTCGTTCAATTGCATGAGCTGTTTAGATTGTCGAATTGCAATTTCTTCGGGAAGTCCTCGTGGAACAGAAATGGCTTGAGTTTCGTAGGATACTGGTTTTTCTAGAACGCTTCCATCTTCAAGCACACTCGAAAACATTTCGAGCTGTACCATTGATGGGAACAAATCGGGCTGGACATCAAAATCAGTTGATAAAACGATTTGAGTAGATTCAGGCGCTGAAGTTGTGAATGCATGTAACGCAGCTACTTGTTGCACTCGCACTGCCATCTCTAATTGTTCGGTTGCCATTCCAATGAACTGTCCGTTCTCGTACGCAATTTCTTCCATTCTTACTTCTGCATCAGCAAGGAGCGCTTGGCTTGTTTCAGAAGCCATCTGTTCACCTAAGTTGATGAGAGATAGGAAACCCAATGCGCCTGTAATCAGTGTTGGGATTGCAGCCACACAAAATAGTAAAATGAGAATTTTGGAACGGAGTCGCACGTGGACAGTATCGCAGAAACTATAGTTCTGGCTGTAATAATTCGTCTACTTGGGAAAAATACCTGTCTGCTTCATCAAGAGACCTCGCTGGCACAAGTTGCGTTTCTGGCACATCAAATGTTACCGTAGGCGATTGCTCTGGCAAAAGTTTTATGACAAACAGCCAATCACGTGTATCGTTTTGCTCGTTTTGCCTTGGCAATTGCAATGATCTAGCGAGTTTGCGCCGAACAACTATTCTGCTAAGTGTGGCGTTTACATCAACATTATTCTCAACTACCACCCATCGTTTGCGTGGATCCGTTGCAGAATAATCGGGTGCCTTGGCAGCTGCAATCATTGCTGTCCAAACGTGTGCTTTCTGTTCGCCTGACCACTGTTTTGTAGGCAGACTACAACCTGTGAGTAGCGTACATACCAACATGCAAAACAAATACTCTCTCACTCTTCCATCGCCTCTTCAGGAATATTGGCATTAGTAAATACATTTTGCACATCATCGTGGTCTTCAAACCCTTCAATCATTCGGAGTATTTTGGCGCCAAGAGTTGCGTCGCAATCTACTTGGGTTGCCGGTACCATCGTGACTTCAGAAGAAACCATAGCAATTTCTGCGGTTTCAAATGCCTGACGGACACGTAAGTACTCTTGCGGTTCGCAAGTCACTTCCCATAAGCCCTCTGCAAGCACGAAGTCATTCGCGCCAGCTTCGAGTGCAACATCCATCAGTTGCTCTTCATTTGTATTTAGCTCTTCAATAAGGATAACCCCCGTACTTGAAAACCCAAAAGCAACTGAACCTGGCTTTGCGAGATTACCATTGCCCATTTCGAAGAGTTTCCTCATCTCAGGCGCAGTTCTATTTACATTATCGGTGAGCACATCAACGATTATAGCCACACCACCTGACCCGTAACCTTCGTAGCGAACCTCTTCATAGGTAACACCTTCAGATCCTTCACCGCTTGCTTTTTTAATCGCTTTCTCGATAGTGTCTTTTGCCATATTGACAGCCTTCGCATCGACGATCGCATACCTAAGCGTTAAGTTTGTTTCAGGATCAGCGCCACCATTTTTGACAGCAACCATTATTGCTCGACTACATTTAGACCAAGCTTTACCTTTCACAGCATCTTGCCTTGCTTTCCGATGTTTAATGTTTGCCCATTTACTATGACCTGCCATTAGTGTGCTCCATTCAGCCTTTTTGTATATTCAAAGTCGGGTTCATTACCTTGCGCTACAGCGTGCAATTTATTCTGTAATCGGCATAGTACACCACTCATCTCAAAATCGTACATTGCTTCTGGGGTTCGCACCATCACTCCCCATACAGAGTGCGCCAGTGCTGCATAATCTTGCATTGCAAACGTTTTAAAATCTTCTGTATTCAAGATAGTTGATGCCGTTTCCCACATCGCCAAGGCGCGTTCCCTCTCTCCGGAGTTCCATAACGCATCGCCAAGATGCTCGTACATTTCGGGGCTAGGGTCATCTGACAATTCAATTGCTGTCGTAAGTAACTCTAAAGAGAGCTCTGTATTTCCCAGCATTGTTTGCATTCGTCCCACAGTATCTAAGATGTACGGAGCTTTTGCATCCAACGACATTGCTTTTGCGCAAAGCTGTTGCACATATTCTGTAGGCCCCTCTTCTTCAAGTACTATCCAAGCAAGGTTATTTATAGCAAGGGCATTTGTTGAATCTAGCTCTACTGATTTTTTATATAAGAGAACTGACGCGTCTACATTACCACTAACAACCGAGACAGATTGGGCTGCGAGTGAGAGTGCTTCGGCTAACGATATTCGTTCAGACCAACGCGGTGATAACGCCAGCTTATTATTCACAGAAAACTCTGTATATATATTTTCGGTCAATGAGCCGTCGCCATTGCTTACTGATTCAAGGACAGGAAGAATCGTCAGCAACGAGGCTAATTCTTTTGGCTTGACATCTGCGATATGTTGCTGGATGAGTAAAAGCGCCAATTCAGTAGAATTCAAATCTACAAGTTGTTGAATAACTCCTAACCATGCAGCACTTGGTGCTGAAGCAGCTAATCTGTGACCCGCTTCATCTAAAATTGGACCTAACTCTTTTTCTAAAAATCCGAGTGCTACTTCATCAGTATCAAACACAGAGCGCAAAGCAGCGTATCGTAAAAGTGATTCAATTGGCTCTGGATTCGCTTCAATCCAATGCCTAGAAAGGTATTGTTGCCCGAGTTCTTTATTCCCCATTCTGGCTGCATCAATTCCAAGAATTAACAAAGCGTCAGTATGCGAAGGGTCCCTCGCAATAACTTCTTTCCAAACAAGCAGCGCTGTGTCATCTTGTTTAATTGCGCCCAACGAAATTGCCATCCCAACCCAAGGAGCAGGCGAAAGTACATCTAATGCCGCGGCGTTACGGTAATGTTTTATTGCTTCTATGTGGGAGTTATTGAGCGCTAATTGTTTTGCGTGCACGTACTCTCTTGCAGCACTACGAACCGTTTGGTGCGCCGGACCAGCAATTTTGTCAACTGATACATTCGAAAAATATTCTTGGATTGTTAATGGCTCTACAAATGCCGTGCTCGACATGCAGAACATCAGAGACATTGCTACGCAGCGTCCAATCACTTCTTCTTTGCGGCCTTTTTCTTTGCAACTTTCTTCTTTGCAACCTTCTTCTTTGACGAAGGTTTATTCGCCACTTTCTTCTTTGTAGCCTTCTTTTTTGTTGGGGGTGTTTTCTTTACTACTTTTTTAGTAG
>TARA_B110000495_G_scaffold101444_1_pt1 | contig 10160 bp, 10 predicted proteins | sample TARA_B110000495 | Tara Oceans TARA_B110000495 (sample SAMEA4398219) | marine metagenome | biome: Polar Biome; feature: [MES] marine water layer (ENVO:01000295) within the mesopelagic zone...; material: water (ENVO:00002006), including particulate matter (ENVO:01000060) such... | reverse complement strand
AAGGTTGAACTATTCGAAGTACTCGCGCCGGTTCCATCTGGATGTTGATTGTCAGAGGAAATGTGTAGATTTTATCGATTCAGAGTTGAAATCAGATTTCAAGATACTTCTCTATCGCAAGCAATAAACAATCAGTAGATATACGTATGAATCTAATGCGATGGGTCTAGTACCCAAAAGCAAAACGAAAGTTTTTCGGAAGGGTCAGGTCCTTTGTTACATCTAATATGGCGTCGCATTGAAATAGAAGTCGTGTAGACGAATTACTTTTACACTCTGCCCTTGTAGACTAGGCCATTTATTGCCAGCCGGGAGCAGGTGGGGCTGGGGCAATTTGCATTGGTGGTTGCAATTCTTCATTCCTATCAATGCAGACCACAAACATTTCAGTCGATATTGCTCTGGATGCCTTGGGTTTAAAACCCTTTGATTGCGCAAACATCTGAGAACACCTGTCGAGTAGTTCGGGGTACGCTTCGCCTTCAAGAACTTTCATGACTAGATTGCCATGAGGTGTAAGCAATGTTGTTGCAAGGTCGAGAGCACAGTGGCATAAGCGAACCGAACCGTAATGATCAGTTGTGCGGACGCCAGTTGTGTTTGGCGCCATATCGCTCAATAGAACATCAAACAAATCACCGCCAAACGTGTCAGGAGTAAGTGCAGTCACATCTTCTTGCATGGTCACAACATTTTCTGGCAAGTTCGTTTGATCAATTGCCTTTAAGTCAACCCCAATCGCTTTCCCGCGTGGGCCAATCCGTTGAGAAACAACTTGTAACCAACTTCCTGGTGCACAACCTAAATCAAGTACAACATCACGTTTTTTCAAGACGTGTTTCTTGTCATCAATTTCAGTTAGCTTGTATGCAGCGCGACTTCGGTAGCCTTTGCGTTTTGCTTCTTTGAAAAAGAAGTCATGAAGTTCTCGTTGCGCAGCCATTGGTCTACCAAGAAATCCAGTCTGTAGAGAAGAGAGGCTCGCTGCCAATTGGATCTGGGTTGACATGTATTCGTATGTCACCCTGAAATGTACGCATAACCAATGGATTCACGCCGTCGTTGAATTGAGCTTTAAGTCTATCGCCTGTCGAGCCCTGTAAAATGACTGCGTTTCCTTGGCGTAAATCAAGTGTTGCTTCGCCACCAATTGCAGTTGCGTCTATCAAACCTGAAGATTCACTTCGAACACGATAAATAATATCGCCACGACGATTCTCGATGAGCACATCTTCGTTCATGACAAGTGGAGTGACAACGCGTACATTGCCATCGCTTGTTTCTATATGCAAGGGACCCGAAGCGCCTTGCACAACGATATCGCCAGCTCTATTTAAAACAGTGACTCCATGAATATCCCGTGCGCGAACGACGATGTTTGCGGTAACTAAATGGAGAGGGTCGTTATCGCAGACGGCGTTGACATGTATTACCTCTCCAAGTGGTCCATTTTCGATAAACGTGGAACACTCCATATATAGACGAGCAACCGGGACTGCCCCAACGCCTTCTTCGTGTTGATTAGCACTGACGATTGCGCCCAGAACAGTAGGGTCAGCGATTATGGTTACAGAACCACCAAACGATTGCACAGAAACACCGACTGGGCCAGTTGTAGCGAGGGCGACCTCGTTAAGGGTTACGACCTGCGTAGCCCTGCATCCAGAGAGTAAAAATAATGCTATGAAACAGATACGTATCATCTACAAGCATGATTGTAACCTACGGTACAATAGCGAGTATGAAAGATACCCAAACAAATGTCGGACTTCGGGAACACAAATTACCAATGCGCGGGGCTGCAAACCCATCCTCGCAAGAGCAGGGTACTGCCCCTGGTAGTTTCGCTTTAGAAGCGAATATTGGTGGTCCCACCACATTCAGCTCACCAGACACTCCTGGAATGCCGCCTGTTTCTACAAAAACAGCATGGGATTTTATGGCAGCACCTGGAAGCGTTGGAACGACACTTGAAACTGCTGTAACACAACTAGAGTTTGCAAGGCTAGGCGTTGTGACGAAAGAAATGAAACGAGTAGCAGAGCGCGAACCGCATCTAACAGCAGAACAAATTAGGGACGAAATCGCAGCAGGTCGGCTTATTATTCCTGCGAATATCAAGCACCTTGAAAAAGGACTTGACCCGATGGCGATTGGTCGTGCCTCATTAACGAAAATAAACGCCAACATGGGCGCTTCGCCCGTATCTTCAGGCATGGACGAAGAACTTGAAAAGTTACATTGGTCAATAAAGTGGGGTGCTGACACGGTGATGGATTTATCAACAGGCGGTGATTTGAACGCGTGTCGCTCAGCAATCCTAAAAGACTCAACAGTTCCGATCGGGACCGTCCCAATTTATTCCATGATTATGGATAGCAAAATCGAAAATTTAACACGCACCATGATTATGGATGAACTGCTTAACCAAGCAGAGCAAGGAGTTGATTACTTCACCATTCACGCCGGTGTATTACACGAACATATTCCATACATTAAGGACAGGCTTATTGGCATCGTCTCTCGTGGTGGCTCACTTCTTGCGAAGTGGATGATTCATCACGGCGAGCAAAATCCAATGTATGACTGCTTCGACGATATTTGCGATTTGATGCGGAAGTACGACGTTTCGTTTTCATTAGGAGATGGTCTTCGTCCCGGCGGTTTGGCGGATGCAACAGACGAAGCACAAATTAGAGAACTTGAAGTACTAGGTGAATTGACTGAACGTGCATGGGCAAAAGGCGTGCAAGTTATGGTTGAAGGACCAGGTCATGTGTCCTTCGATCAAGTTGAATACAACATGAAACTACAGCGGTCCCTTTGCCACGGCGCGCCATTTTATGTTCTTGGACCACTTGTTACCGACATGTTCCCAGGGTACGACCACATTACAAGTTGTATTGGTGCCACAGCGGCTGCGTATCATGGCGCTTCGATGCTTTGCTACGTAACACCGAAGGAGCACCTTGGTCTTCCAAAGAAGGACGATGTAAAACAAGGATGCGTGGCATATAAAATTGCAGCACACAGTGCTGATGTTGCACTTGGTATTCCGCACTCAAGGGATAACGACGATGAACTTACCAAAGCTCGCGCCGCCCTAAACTGGCAAAAGCATTTTGATTTAAGTTTCGACCCAGATTTCGCTCGCGCTATGCACGACGAAGATTTAGATGTTGACACTGATTTTTGTGCAATGTGTGGTCATGACTGGTGCAGCGTTCGAATCAGTAAAGAAATTCAAGAGTTTGCTTCAGGCAAAGATGAAAATTATGCTTGGGACAAACCAAAAGTTTCAGCGGCATTGACGATTGAGCAAAAAGAAATTCTTGAGCATCGTGGTGTTCTTACACCTGAAGAAGTACACAAACTTGCTTCGAAGGTGAAGGGCAATGTTGATACATCAAACGGCAAGGCCGCATGCCACAGCGATGTTTCAGATGCCGAAACTTCTAAAGCAATGCAAGGCTAGGGCTATCAGTATCGCACTATAAGCGGTTTAGCACATCAAAAAAGCAAACACTGCATAGACCTTTCGTTCAAAATGTTTGGCGTAAAGCAGGCAAGTTAACTTGTGAATAGAAAGTGATTGTCTACTTTGAAGCTAGGTATTCGTATGGTCGGGGGGTCGAGTTTAATGGCGCAGTGGGCGGTGGCACGACTTAACATACGGTTAACAGTACTTGAAAAACTTTAGCTTGAGGCGGAGGCAGCCCAGGGTGGGCTTGCAAGCGTTTCGCACTATGTTAGATTTAATGCAATCAGTAAAACCGCATAAGCCCTGCAATTATTCTATCGAATGTGGGACATTAACAGCAATCGCTGGAGCCACAACACCCTTCATTGGAATCCGGATCTGGACCAGTATCCGTGTTTCCATTTGCATCTGGTTTGCAAGCCACCACAGTCATTGATCGAAATTCAATTCCGCCCACAGTTTGCCATGGTTCAGGATCGTGTTTCACAACAGTAATTTCTTCGAAGCCAGCTTTTGCGAATGCCTCAACAAATGCTGTATCTTTCATTGCGCCAGAAATGCATCCACTCCAAAGGTGTTCGTCGTTTTGCATTTTTACTGGAACTGCATTGTTTGCAACAATGTCTGATATAACAGCGCGTCCACCTTTTTTGGTTACTCGGAATAGTTCATTAAACAACGTTGGTTTATCAATATTGGCAACCAGGTTCAACACGCAATTTGAAACAACCACATCAATCGTAGAATCGTCTACAAGACCCTGCATGTTTGCAATGTTGCCCTTGCGAAACTCTACGTTTGCAAATCCTATTGTCTCTGCAACAACAGGAGCAAACTTAGTGGCTACTTCTAACATGGAGTCATTCATGTCGACGCCAATTACTTTACCGTGTTCACCCACAACTTGGCTTGCTATAAAACAAATTTTCCCAGCACCCGACCCAAGGTCTAAAACAGTTTCGCCTTCGCGTACGTATTTGCTTGGGTCACCGCACCCGTAATCGCAATCAATAACTTCTTGCGGAATCGCCTTCAGCCATTTTGCATCGTAGTCAACAGGACAACAAAGGGCTGGTTCAACTGTAGTTGCAGCGGGTGAGTAGCGGTCGTGGCAGGCAGATTCTGCTTGATTTTTATCCATCGTTTTTGTTCCAAATCTTCCGTAATCGTTCTGTTGTTTCTTCGCCTATCGAGGAGGCAGATTGTAGTGCAGGCGCATCAAACAAGGTATCGTCGTTAGAGCCATCTAGTTCATTTAGCCATAATTTTGTTGCTTGTATCGCCCGAGGAGGTTTGCTTGCAAGGGTATGAGCGAGTGTTGTTGCTGCGGAACGCACTTCGGTAGCATCTGTAACTAGGTGCGACAGTAGTCCAGCGGAATGTGCCTTGCTTCCAGAAAGAAGTTCTCCGCTCATGACAAGCGATCGCGAGGCACCTTTGCCAAGTTTTTGAAAGAGTGTTGGAATAGTGACTGCTGGCGAAATTCCAATAAGGTGTACGGGGTATCCATATTTACCATCGGTTTCTCCCACAACAAAATCACACCCAGTAAGCAAGGCGCAACCACCAGCGATTGCAGCACCATGTGCGCCCGCTACAACTGGAACAGGTACCCTGCGAAGCGATCGAATAAGCGCGCTCAACCTGAGAATATATGTTTCAAGAATAGACAAATTCTCAGCGCACACTTTCATATCAAACCCAGAACAGAATGCAGCACCTTCGCCGAGAAGCAATACGCATTGTGTATCTTCTGTGATTTCTAGCAAAGCACGATCAAGCGCATCAAACATTTCTAGTCCAAGCGCATTACGTTGCTTGGCGTTGGAGAGCGTGATACACAAAACATGTTCACTTGAAGTTGTTGTTACATACTGCATACGCGTACATGATAATGTCATTATAAAAAAAGATCAGGGCCGGCTTCACGCCGACCCTGAACAATCAAGGAGGAGGGTCGCGGGGTTCATGTTGAACCCCACTAAAGGGAGTTGGTTTAATCACCGTGCCATGTATCGGAGTGGATGTCATAAATCATCATGGAATCGGCTGGCGCTGCGGTGCCAGAAGTAGAAATGCCTACATCAACGAATGTCGAGAAGACTTCAATTTCAATTGGCTTCATAGAAAGAAGCCCAGTTTTATCTAGAACGGAATCGATCAACCCTAGATCAGGTGTAGAGCAACAGTAGCCAGTAAGAGCAGATGCGAATTGCGAGATTGCAGATGCAACTAGCGTAAGTGCGTCGTCGTATTGACGTACATGTGCAGTGACGCTCTCGCCATCTTTTGAAGTGACGATCGAGTGCATTCGAAAGTCAGCACAGAGCGGTGACGAAGCACGCTCTACTTCATGCACGATTGCTTTTGCATCGCCCAGTTCAACTGGGCCATGTACGCATGCAACCCATTGCGAATTTGCATTTGTAGTGTTTGAACCAGATAGAATGGTTGAATCTTCCAACATGTCTTCCCGAGCAAGTGCCATCATGGCATCGCAAGGGGTGAGTGAGGATATTTCAACACACCATCCTTCGGTTGTTTCAGATAACTCGATACGCAATGGCGAGACCATTGATGCGAGTGATGGTTCTTCGTTGCTACTGTTTTGATTGTATGATTTTGAGTTCATAATGTTTCTGATTTGTAAGGGCTTACTAAAAAACCCCGTCTTTTGAAGGCGGGGCTCGTCGGGGTGTAAAATTGAGTGTGTACTCAGTTTTTCCGATTTGCTCCCACTCTTGGGTATACGATCGTCGTTAGACAGATGTTCACAGCGGCACAAAAATTCGTCGTAGCCTTTTTCCAATTCCCTTGACAACAGTTGCGATACGCTTCTGCAAGTGCTTGTGAGGGTGTTTTTGACGTACGAACAGTTACTGCATGCTGCTTTTTAGACAATGCTGATTCAAACTTTTCTTTTCGTGAATAATGTGTCATCACTCCTACTATGCACTAAACTTGAAAATGGTCAACGTAATTCAAATATTTTTTTCGTTTCGGGTACCATTCAGGCACTATGCCCTCAGCCAAAATCATTAGAAATCTTCCAAGGATGAAAGAAATCCTCTCTGTAGGCGCAAAATTCGGCTTTGCCGAGGTTTTGCGGGGTACGAAGCTCTCTGACTTCTTAGGCAAATTTACTTCCATAAAAGAAGTAGAAAATATACCTGCGCCAGTTCGATTTAGACTTGCCCTTGAAGAACTTGGTCCGACATTCATGAAACTTGGCCAAGTCCTGAGTATGCGCCCAGATTTGATTCCGCCAGAGTGGTCTGCAGAATTAGCTAATTTACAAGATGGTTGCCCAGCCGTTCCGTGGGAAGAAATTTCTAAAGCGATCGATGCAGAATACGAGGGCGGTCTTGAAGCAACATTCTCATCAGTCGAGGAAACCCCAATAGGCGATGGCTCGATGGCACAAGTGCACAGAGCTGTTGCGAAGGATGGACAGAAACTTGTCATTAAGGTGCTTCGCCCAAATATTGAAAAAATTGTACATGCTGACGTTCAAGTGCTTGAAGCGATTGCAACCTTACTGAAAGGCCATGGAGCGAATCTTGGATGTAACCCTCTGGACGTTGTTGAAACATTTTCTGATGCAATTGAAAACGAGTTAGACTTGCGTCACGAAGCAGACAACACGCGCATGCTCTCAACATTAACAGCGGATGACAAAATTTCTTTTCCGAAAGTGTTTTCAGAACTTTCTACAAAACGAATTCTTGCCATCGAAGAAATTCATGGCGTTGAACTTACAAAATGGAAAGAAGCAGGTTATTCACAAGAGCAACGTGACACCATCGTCGAAAACGGCGCCCGTGCTGTTGTCAAACAAACATTAGAGATGGGCTTCTTTCATGCAGACCCTCATCCTGGCAACATATTTGTTCTTCAGGAAGAAAAACTTTGCTTTATTGATTGCGGGATGACCGGGCGCGTTGAAGAAACGACACGGAAAGATTTGGCAATGCTGCTGTATGGTGTGTCAACAAAAAACCTTGATCAAGTGACGCAAGCATTTTTAAAGCTCGGAGATGTCTCATCAGACGAGGTTGATGAAAAAGCAGTGCGAAAAGACTTGCTCGATTTTATAGAACGCTTTACTTCTGGCCCCATGGGCGATGTAGATATGGGAAGTATGTTGATGGCGTTTATGGACGGCCTAAGGAAACACCACATTTCATGCCCAGGTGATTTAATTCTTATGATTAAAGCACTGATTACTATTGAGGGTGTCGGCAAAGAATTGTCACCTGCGTTCAACTTGATTGAACACGCAAAGCCAGCCATCGAAGAATTAGTAAAAACGCAGATGGGATTCAAAGCTATCGCAGAGCGTTCAAAAGCATCCGCTCTGCTCTGGGCGCAACTAGCCGAGCGATTGCCGGAAGACGCCTCTCGCTTGCTAGACCGAATACGAAAAAATCGCCTTCGGGTGAATATTGATGTAGATGCACTAGATCATATGACTGAAGCGATGGACAGGTCATCTCGAAATATTAGCTGGGCGTTGATAATTTCAGCACTCATTGTTGGGTCATCCATTATGGTTCTTGCGAATCGAACAGAACAAATGGACTTTCGCTCTTGGCTTGGCTTGATGGGGTATATTTTTGCAGGCACTCTCGGTGTTTGGCGCATCCTTCATCACCTACGTACTGGTAAATGATTAAAACGCATACGCAATGCCTGCGGTGATTTGCAAATCAGCATGGTTAATGCCAGTGTCCACCACGGAGTTAAATTCGTGATGTACACCTACCGAAAACGACAAATCGTTTTCCATATGGAGTTTGATGTTCCAAGCGGCATTCGACACAAGCCGGTAGTTTGATGCATCTTCGTAGTCGGGGTACCATGTGGAGTCTGCTGTAAACTTCTGCCGTTCAGAAATTGACCAACGTATGTTTAGACCAAGCAGCCCTTCTGGAATGACATCGTCATCATCTGAGTTAAACTCTTTCCTGAAACCACTACCAACGCGGGTACTTACGATGAACGATGAGTCACCTTTTGTTTGTTTGTATAGTTCAAACTCAACACCTACATCACCAAGTAGCCGCTGATCCCAAGATTGAAACTCTGCCCAGTCGTATTGCAGATTTGTAAAAATATCCCAGCGGCTATTGCTTTGAAACCACTTGTTTCCCCAAATTGTTGTGAGGCGGTTTGCAGTGCGTTCCTCCTCGCTCTCGGAGAACCGGTACGACACATCTATAGATGTTTGGTGCTCTTCTATTGTTTGATCTGCATGGTACGAAATGGATAAGTCCGCAGTTGTTTTCTGGCTTTCTTGGTAACCAAAACCAAGGCGCACGTTCTGCTTCCAAAGCGACTTCTTAGCCTGTTCTGATTCGTTGGCATCTTCTACAGTAGGGCTTGCTTCGCCCAGCTCTTGTGCTTGGTCAATGGAAGAAACATCGCCAACATCAATCAAGAAGTCACCGAGAATTGCGTGGCGTACATAAATGGTTGTATCTGTTTGCTCGAGAATAGTGACGTGCAATTGCTCTCCACTTGAAAGTACAACGATATCAGCAGATGTAATTTTTGCTAAAAATGAAATTGAAACAGTAATACAAAGGAGTAGTTTGGTCATTTGGGGTACTGTACCTGTAGAGGATAAACCTATGTCAGATACAAACGAAACACAACTAGAACGCCACGCAATTTCTGGCGAAACACGAGGCGGAGTTTGGGTACCCGTTGTGCTTGCTGCGATTGGAGTAGGTGTTTTACTTTCTGGCATCTTTACTGGAGCAATAGGATTGTACGGCGATGTGCCTCAGATTACGTTTGGCATAGGAATTCAAGAAAGTGCTCGAGTAGCAACTCGGCTTGTTCTGTTCGCATTGCTGTTACTTGCCGCACTTCGCATACATTGCTGGCGAGTCCGAAGACCACTTGGCAACGTACTGCTTGCAGCATTACGATGCCTTGCTGTTATTTCTTTGATTGAAGCAATTCGAGTTGTGCAAATTGACCCTATATATGTACGAATCCCGCTCATCACCCTTGCGCAACTCATCATCGCCGTAGCAACAATCTTAGGATTGTTTGTTTTGACTCTGCGTGAAACCATTCTATTCGTCGTCTGGTGCAGCGTGGGCACAGCATTGCTTTGGGGAGGCGCACAAATAGGAACATGGATCGCATAATGATTGACTACTTGCCATATTCCTTCTTAGTGAGGGCTTGCGAAGCAAGCGAATCTTTACGATAGTGCACACAACATGGATACACTTGCCAAAACACTCCAAGGCCAATTTGTAGCATTTGATGGCCCAGACGGCTCTGGGAAATCAACTCAAATTAACCGTTTCGTAGAGCGATTTCGTACGCAAGGGGTTACTGTTCGAGAAGTACGTGAACCGGGCGGAACCCCTATCGGCGAACAAGTTCGAACTATTTTGCTTGATCCAGAAAACGAAGGTATGACACTTCCTTGCGAAATGCTTCTTTATATGGCTAGTAGGGCGCAACTTGTGGAGCAAGAAATTACACCTGCGCTCGCAAGGGGAGAACTTGTGATTGCGGATAGATTCGTCAGCGCAACTCTTGCGTACCAAGGGACAGCTGGTGGCATTAGAGTGGACTGGATTCAAAAAGTAGCAGAAGTTGCCGTTGCAGGTTGTTGGCCAGCACTGACAATCATCCTTGATGTAGATGATCAAAC
>TARA_B110000495_G_scaffold41813_1_pt1 | contig 10191 bp, 11 predicted proteins | sample TARA_B110000495 | Tara Oceans TARA_B110000495 (sample SAMEA4398219) | marine metagenome | biome: Polar Biome; feature: [MES] marine water layer (ENVO:01000295) within the mesopelagic zone...; material: water (ENVO:00002006), including particulate matter (ENVO:01000060) such as...... | reverse complement strand
GGTTGAACGGCTGTCACCACCACTTGAGCGGTTGTCTCTGTTGTAGCTGCCTCGGCTGTCGTCACGACTGCCTCGTTCACTGCTGGATGCACTGCGTCCAAACTCCTTTTTTCCATCGCTTCCGATGCTGGATTTGAACTTATTGTTGCCTTGGCCTGTCTTCTCAGATGAAGCGTCTTGATCTTTGTTACTCACTATTGAAATTTTTTGCAAAAGTAGTCAATTTACCGGTTACAAGACCTATCCCCAGCCTTCCCAAAATCCTTGATACACAATCACATGACTTTTCCCTTTCAAGTTTTGCACCAAGGCGAGGTCAATGCGGATTTCCCAACTCAGGCCATGCATGTACAAATAGGCCGTTCCAGCCTTTGCAATCCGTCTGAACTGCCTTGCCTTAGCGGCAGGATGGTCCTGAAGCTGGTGGTTGCGGACCTTCACTTCAACCAAAACCAAGCACTTGGAGCCTGGTAGGTGGGTTATCAAATCAATCTCTGCACGCTGATGGCGCCAATTGTTCGCCAGGGTGACATAGCCCTTGTGATGGTAATGGATAGCTGCACACTGCTCCCCCCATTGTCCAATCAGACGCTTTTTTTTGCCAAGTGGTCGATCAGGGTAGGTAAGTGAATGCTGCACCTTGCGAATCTACCGTCAAGGTTACCTGAGAGCCGGTGACAAGTGTTTCATTGCGTTTTTCGTGGCCAAATGGAAACCCTGCGGCAAAGGGCAGGCTTTTGGGGCAATGTTCTGCCAGAATTTCTAGGGCATTCATGCCAAATGGCACGTCATTGTCGTGCATGTCAGTCATGTCACCCGCAATCATGCCTTGAAGGCCTTTGAAGGAGCCTGACCGCTTCAGTGCCCACATCATGCGATCAATGTGGTAGAAGTGTTCGTCTAGGTCTTCCAAAAAGAGAATGGCGCCATCTAGGCAGGGGAAGCTGTCTGAGCCAATCATGCTGTACAGGACACTGAGGTTGCCTCCGATCAATAGGCCAGTGGATTGGCCATGTCGATTCAGGTCATGGGGCTTAGCACAAAGCCCCAGGGCTTTGCCTTGCAAGGCCAGCGCAAGGGAGTTTTTACTCGATGTGTCAAGCTGTGGCAGTTGAATAGGCATCCAAGCGTGAAGTGCTGCCAGCCCATTTACGTGAGCTTTGCCAATCAAATGCGTGAAATCACTGAAGCCAATCAACCACTTGGGCGATGCTTTCAGGGCCTCCCAGTCAACCAAGTCAACCATATTAACTGCCCCATATCCCCCTCGAATGGCCCATATGGCCTTGATGAGGGGTTGTCCGATAGCGGTATTTACGTCTGCTGCTCGCTGACTAGAGCTGCCACCAAATTGGTTTGATTGTTCACCAAGGTTACCTGCCTCAACCCCAACAAATCCATGGCTTTCAGCCCATTGCTTGGCCTGTTCAATCATCGTTGAATCGGTGTACCTGGAAGGGCTGATCAGTGCGATATGGTCGCCAGCAACAAGGGAGGGGGGATGAATGAGTGAGTCCATGTGAAATTAGGTTCTGCCAAGGTAAGGCTGCTTCGTACTTTTGTGAACCCATGAGTCAATTCAACCGCACCACCGTCACGGCCGCACTTCCCTATGCCAATGGTCCCATCCACATTGGACATTTGGCAGGGTGTTACCTGCCGTCAGACATCTATGTCCGCTTTTTGCGTCTTCGTGGTGAGGATGTGGCCTTCATCTGCGGCTCTGATGAGCACGGCATGGCCATCACCATGCGCGCTCGCAAGGAAGGTGTGTCACCTAAGGACATTGTGGATCGCTACCATGTGATGATGCGTGACGCCTTGAAGGATTTTGGGGTTGACTTTGATGTTTATTCAAGAACCTCTGGAGACAAGCACAAGGAAGTGGCTTCAAGCTTTTTCAAGGAGCTCTATGACAAAGGGGTTTTTGACACCCGTGAAACCGATCAGTACTACGACCCGGAGGCGAAGCAGTTTTTGGCGGATCGCTACATCAAGGGAACGTGTCCCCGATGCAGTTACCCTGAGGCCTATGGTGATCAATGCGAGTCATGCGGTGCCACCTTAAACCCCACGGATTTGATCAACCCGGCATCGACCTTATCTGGTGCCACCTTGGAGCGAAGAAAGACAACCAATTGGTTTTTGCCATTGGATAAATTGGCCCCTGACCTTCGGGCATACATTGAGTCCCACCCTGAGTGGAAGGCCAACGTTTATGGCCAGTGCAAGTCATGGCTGGATTCCGGAGATGGCCTGCAGCCACGCAGCATGACCAGAGATTTAGACTGGGGTGTGCCTGTGCCGGTTGAAGGTGCTGAGGGCAAGGTGCTGTATGTCTGGTTTGACGCGCCATTGGGTTACATCACTGCCACCCAAGAGCTGTTTGGTAAGGATTGGGAAAAGTGGTGGAAGGCAGATGATACCCGATTAATTCACTTCATTGGCAAGGACAACATTGTGTTTCATTGCATCATTTTCCCAGCCATTTTGATGCAGCATGGGGAATACATCCTTGCAGATCAAGTGCCTGCCAATGAGTTCCTTAATCTAGAAGGTGACAAGCTGTCGACCTCAAGAGATTGGGCCGTATGGTTGCATGAGTACTTGGAGGATTTCCCAGGTAAAGCAGATGTGCTGCGCTATGCCTTGTGTGCAACGATGCCGGAAAACAAGGACAATGACTTCACATGGGCTGATTTTCAACAACGCAATAACTCGGAATTGGTCTCAATTTATGGCAATTTAGTGAACCGCATCATGGTCCTTAATCACAAATTCTGTGATGGCAAGGTGCCAGTGGTTGGCCAGGAGCCTGCAGACCTTGAAGTCTTGAAAAACATTGCGAAACAAGCAGACGCCGTCGCAAAATCTTTGGAGCAATTCAAATTCCGTGATGCCCTAACTGAGGCAATGAACTTAGCCCGTGTGGGCAATAAATACTTGGCAGACCAAGCACCCTGGAAGGTAATGAAGACAGACTTAGCTAGGGCTCAAGCCATCCTAGGTGTGTCCACGCAAATCGCTGCAGCCCTCACTGTGGTGATGGACCCCTTCATGCCTCAGGTCTCTGACAAGCTCAGAGTAATGCTAGGGATGACTTCAGCCTTGCAATGGTCTGACCTTGGCAGCGAAGGCCATTTAATTAAAGTTGGAACACAACTCGGTCAAGCGGCCTTGCTTTTTGATAAAATTGAGGATGAAGCGATGGATATTCAGCGCGCAAAGCTGGTCAAACCTAAGCCCGTACCCACCTACCCTGAACACCTTGAACCCATGCTAGACTCCATTACTTTTGATCAATTCGCCCCCTTAGATATCCGTGTTGCAACGGTTACCGCTGCAGAGGCTGTCCCCAAAGCAGATCGCTTGTTAAAGCTTACCCTGGATACAGGCCTTGATACCAGGACAGTGCTTTCAGGTATTGCTGAACACTTCAGTCCAGAAGAAGTGGTTGGTAAAGAGGTTTGTGTGCTTGTTAACCTTGCACCAAGAAAGATCCGTGGGATTGAAAGCCAAGGCATGGTATTGATGGCTGAGGATGCAAAGTCGGGCAAACTCCGATTTGTTTCGCCGTCCGAATCGGTGGCCCCTGGCTCAAAGGTTTCTTAAGTCAAAGATGTAATCTGGGTATTTTTTCCTTGGCATAGTAATTGTAAAATTACCAGAACAATTATAAAAAATGTGATGATGAAAATGAAATCATTGAAGCTATTTATTCTTTTGGTTGCGTCGTCATTAATTTCTATCTCTTGTGAGAAATTTGGTGAAGCAACCCAAAATTGCATAGTAGTTGATGGACAAATTGGAAAGCAGGGTGCCACAACATACCAGTACGGGACCCATACAATTGGAGATTATGTAATAAGAAGCAGTGTTTATGACCTTGATCAATTTATTAATGAACCTAATGTTCTTATTGAAGGATGTAGAATAAAGGGCTACCAAAACGGAGCAGTTGAAGGCGGGCCAGATTATTTAGAGGTTACATCCATAGCAGTACACTAGCTATACAAAGCTTTTATCTTTAAAAGAGGAAAAACTATTCCATGACATCTCGAAATTGAGCCATCAGCCTGCATGAAAAATGCTAATTGAAAGATAGCAAAGCGCTTTCCCATGACAGGGAGGGAATATGAGTCTGTCAGGCTATATTCGCGTCGTCTTAATGACACGGCCCCGTAGTTCAAGGGATAGAATAGCTGGTTCCTAACCCGTAGATGCAGGTTCGAGTCCTGCCGGGGCCACCAAAAGCAAACCCACTCAATTGAGTGGGTTTTGTGTGTTAGTATTGCAAATAAATAAAAAGTATGAAGAAGAGTGTTGCTGTATTGTTTGGTGGAACAGGATTGACTGGTAGCTGTCTTTTAGATCTACTCATTAAAGATTCTAGATTTGATAGTTTAATTGTTGTAAGCAGAAAAAGTTTAACAATTAAGCATAAAAAAATCTCTAATAGAATTATTGATTTTTCGAACGCTAAAGAAATTGAAGATTGTATTGTTAGAGACTCTATTGTCTTTTCTTGTATTGGAACGACACAATCTCAAGTAAAAGGAGATAAAGAAAAGTACAAGGAAATTGATTTTGATATTACCCTTAATATTGCTCATGCTTGCAAGAAATTAAACGCTAAGAAATTTCTTTTTATCTCATCTGCTGGGGCTGACAGTTTAAGCTCAAATTTTTATTTAAAACTAAAAGGTGAAATTGAAGAGACGGTAATTAATGTAAATAACAACACTTTATTTATTTTCAAACCATCTCTGCTAATTGGGCAAAGAAAGGAACGACGCTTTTTTGAAGGTATTGGACAAATTCTAATGCCGTTATTTTCTTATATACTCTCCCCTTCTGTTAAGGCTGTGAAAGCTTCCACTGTTGCTAGTGCTATGATGAATTTTTCGAAATCTAACTTAATAGGTGTAAATACGATTGAAAATAAAGAAATACTTAATTATTCTCTTCACGCTTAGCTCGTCCATCCTTTTATATTTTAGTTTGAATTATTCTTTTTGGAAAGAGATAATTTTCAAAAAAAATCGAAATAAGGACCGATAGGTCCACCAAAAATAAACCCACTCAATTGAGTGGGTTTATTTTATTAATGATCGAAAGACACTCGTCAAAGAGTTGACCGGGTATTTCCCAGCTTTTGCATTAAGTACTAAACTTTACTTGTCGCCACCCAAGATGATGGGTAGGCCAGAATCACCTGCGCCAATGATGACGACCTTGGTGTTCGGTGACTCAGCTAGCTCTCTGGTTGCCTCAATGCCCTTCCATTTTAGGAGGTCTGAATTGATGCCTTTAGATACGATTGTTTGGAAATCGTAGATGCCTTTAGCTTCAATGCTTTTACGCTCTGCTTCCTTGCGCTCTTTTGCAATACGGAACTCATATTCCTGGCTGATTTGTTCTTGCTTGAGCTTACCTTCAATGGCTGTTTTGATTGTAGCAGGCAGCATGACTGAACGAATCAATAAGGCATCAAGGAAGATAAAGTTTGCCTCAAGGTTCGCAGATGTCATGTCAAAAATCTCTTGCTGAATGGCCTCGCGTTTAGAGCTGTACAGCTCTTCTGGCGTGTACTTGCCAATGACTTTTCTTGTTGCAGAACGCACCTCGGGAATAATGATGGTTCTTGCGTAGTTGGGACCAACTTGGTTGTGTAAGTAGCCCACTTTGTCCAAAACTGGACGGTAACGGGTTGATACATCAATCATGATTTCCAATCCATTATTTGACAAGACTTCCATGGTTTCGTTGGCTTCTTGTTTCTTCACATTATAGATGGTGATTTTGTCCCAGGGGGCTTTCACGTGGAATCCCTCATTGTAAATAGTTTCTACATCTTGACCACCGCTGAACTGGTGAAAGATGGTTCCCCGCTCACCGTTGCCGATAGTGAAGAACAATGAACTGCTGAGACCTAAAAATATCAGACCGCCGAATACGAGGGTCAGAAGGGTGATGACTTTACGTGGGTTTTCCATGTGCCGAAGTTAGTGCAAGTTTAAGCCCCCTTGGTAGGCCTGAATATTTTCCACCAAGGCATCAGCTAGGTCGTTGGGCACAGGGAAGGAAAGGATGTAATGTGCAATCCGCCACTGGCCATCATTGCCTTGGATGACCACGCCAGAGCCCCGGCATTCTCCCATGTGATCGGAATCCAGGACTTCATCGAACCACCCAACGGATCCGTGCATATTGACGTGACGTGTTCGAGGGACAAAGGTCCAGGCAGATTCACCTTGGAAGAAGCGATGACTCCACTGCGCAAATTCCAAGGTGGTCCAACGTTCACTGGCATCGGTTCCCATGAAGATGGATGCGTCATTGTGCATGCTTGAGAAATAGGTCATTGAATCTGCATCGCTGGCTGCTTGGTGCCAGTTGTCGACGAGGGCATTGATGCTGGCAGTGATAACCATGTCAACGTCATCACCGCGGGAGCTAGTATTGTCAATGGGTTGGCAGGCGGTGATTGTTATTGCTAGACTGAACAGGATCATCCAAGGAGTTTGCATAGTTGTGGGTGTTATGATTGGCTTCAATTTTGACCTAAGTTAGCGCCATGAGAAAGATTATGGCACTTGTGTTCATGCTAACCTTGATTCAGTGCACTCGTCAAACATCTGTTGTTCAAGTCATGAGTCATGGCGGCATAGAGCGAGAGTACCTCTACCATGCTAAAGAGGACTTGCCAGTCAATGCGCCTCTTGTGATGGTTTTGCATGGATTCATGGGCGATGCAAGGGGTCTGCAGTCCTACACAGGAATGAACCAGATAGCTGATGAGAATGGTTTTGCAGTCGTGTACCCCTCTGGCACCCATACCCCTCAGGGAGATAGTTATTGGAATGCAAACTTGCTGTATCCGCCGGTGGATGATGTAGGTTTCCTAACCACATTGGTCCAATTCTTACAAGTTAAACACGACCTCAATCCACAAAGAACCTTTGTATGCGGTATGTCTAACGGCGGATTCATGAGCTATACTTTAGCCTGTCAATCCTCGGAGGTTTTCCGCGCCATGGCATCAGTTACGGGCACCATGTCAGGAGGAGATTGGGCATCATGCCAGCCCACAAGGCCAATCCCGGTGCTTCAGATTACGGGCATCAGTGACAATATCGTGCCGCTCGATGGCAGTCTGGCCTCTGCTTATGGATTTAGCGGAGCGCCTCACCAAGATAGCATCATGCAGATGTGGGCAAGTCTTAATGGCTGTACAGCCAGGGACTCTAGTTTCATTCCTAACTCAACACACGCCATCATTTTCAAGGGCGCAAGCAATGGCCATGAGGTGTGGCATTACACGATTGAAGACATGGGTCATGAGTGGCCTGGAGCCTATTACCCCTACGGGACTGTTGCAAGTGAGGTTATTTGGGATTTTTTCAGTCGCTATTGACCGTTCATCCGTCCGGACTGCCTTATTTTTGCGCCACAAATTGGCCCCGTAGTACAATGGATAGTATATAGGTTTCCGGAACCTGAGATCTAGGTTCGATTCCTAGCGGGGCCACTACATGCAATGATTGTGAAAGTGTTGTCCTTTCGCATGCAGGACAGGATAAAGGCAAACTTTCAACGCCATGCCTTAAATTCGTTGCATGCCTCAGGCCATCTTGAACCCATCCCCGATATTTATCCTTGGTTGCCACAAGTCTGGCACCAGCTTGATGCGTTCCTTGCTAGATGGCCATACGGACTTGAAGGTTATTCCCTTTGAGAGCCATGTGATGGCATTGATGGGTAAGCAAGTGCTGTACGATTACCGAAAGCAGGAGGCGATGCCTCAAGCAGACTTCAAAGCCAATTTGCTTCAACTGTTAAGGCAGTATGCATCATCCAAGGACCGAACGGCTGATGCCATGCTTAGTGATGACATGGACGTCATCTCAGCTCAACAATTTATTGCATCTGCCAATCAACCAACTGATGTTAAGGAGGCTTTTCAGTTGATTGTTGACTGTCTGCCACATGTGTTCCCGCAAGGGGAATTTACTCAAGAGCCGAGTAGATTGGTTGAGAAGTCGGTGGAGCATCATGGGTTCATTGACGAGTTACATCGGGCTTTCCCTGATGCACAGTTCATACACCTGATCAGAAACCCATACGCCAATGTGGTTGGTTTGAGGAAATTTAAGGCAAAGATCCAGGGCTACCCGCTTTTCCATAGGGTGATGAGTTCGATTCAGTCCAGCATGGATGTTGCCATAGATCAAGGTAGCAGCAAGAACAAAAACCATCATGTGATCCGCCATGAGGACCTTGTTCAGCGCCCTGAGCAAACCATGCAAGCCTTAGCTAAGGCTGTCAATCTTTCTTGGGATGAGTGCCTGTTAAGTCCATCTGTGATGGCGGAGCCATGGTCTGGCAACAGCAGCCATGGCCAAACAAAAGGCATTGATGCATCCAAGGTTGATGCGTGGCAGACACAGATTCATGCCTTTGAGTCATGGCAGGTGAACAGAAAGCTTAATCAACAACGAAAAGCGTTCAACTACCCCAGGTTTCAGCTAAGGGGCTTTGCTTTAAGCAAGGTCCAGGGGGAACCTTGGTCCAGGTTTGTGTACAACCGATTGAGGTCGTTGATCGGCTGAGACGATCAAGCAATGCGAGACGGAAAGGTGGTCAGACTGAAGGCTCAGTCTTCTCAAGTGTCTCAATGCGAGACTTACAGTCATTCAGTTCAGATGTCACTTGTTCCAAGGATGCATTAGCACTACGGGCCTTGCTTTCTGCATGGCTTGCACGCTGGTTGGCAGCTTGGAGTTCAGTCTTCACTTTTTTCAGATCCTGTTCCATGCTGTACAGGTCTTTTTGGTCCATGTTCTGTGTCCAGAAGCTGTAAAGGGCGTAGCAGGCGATGGCTGCAATAGCCAGCAAGCGAAATAAATCACCGTAGGAATGGAAAGATGGAATGAGTAGCGTTGCACCATAGCCTAACAAGACAATGGCTCCAGCGCCTAAAATGATGCGTTCAACGAGGTTTGATTTCATGGGTCCGTATTAAGTCTTGAAAGTATGAAATTGTTCTTAATATCAGGCCATGGCTTTTTTATGCGACCTTAGGCCCTGAAATTTCAATCATCGATACGCTTTCCTTATGAATCAAGTCTTGCGCTGGTCACTGCTCGTGGCTCTGTCCGGTTTCCTTTTTGGTTTTGATACGGTGGTCATCAGTGGCGCCAATGAGCCAATCAAAGAACTCTGGGGTACGTCCGGATGGTTTCACGGCACCTTCATCATGTCAATGGCTTTATGGGGGACTGTCATTGGTGCACTCTTTGGCGGCAGGCCTTCAGATGCCTGGGGCAGGAAAAGAACCTTGTGGTGGATTGGCTTGCTCTTTTTCATCTCTGCAGTGGGCTCTGCATTGGCATGGGACCCCTATGCTTTTTCGTTTTTCCGATTCATTGGTGGGCTTGCAGTGGGCGCTAGCTCAGTGACGGCACCGACCTATATTTCTGAGATTTCTAATGCAAAGAACAGGGGCCGTTTTGTTGCCTTGTATCAGTTCATGCTGGTATTTGGTATCCTCGTTGCCTACATCAGTAACTACTTGTTGGATGGCATAGGCGGTGACTTAGACTGGCGTTGGATGATGGGCGTGGAGGCGATTCCAGCCCTTGCTTTCACGATTTGGCTAAGGCAAGTTCCGGAAAGTCCAAGGTGGTTGGCCTTGTTCAAGAAAGACACAAATGAAGCAAAAGCTATCCTCAGTGAGATTGCTGACACAAAAGAGGAGGCAGATGACCTTTTGATCGACATATTAAAGGCTGAGAAGCAATCCGGAAAGGGAACTGTGCTCTTCAGTAAGAAGTACAAGAAGCCTCTGATGTTGGCCTTTCTTCTAGCGATGTTCAATCAGCTATCGGGCATCAACTTTATTCTGTATTACGCCCCTGAAATTCTTGAGAATGCCGGCTTTGGCGGGTCGGAATCTTTGTTGTCAACGGTTGCAATTGGTGTAACCAACTTGCTGTTCACCATCGTTGGCATGAGTTTGATTGATCTGGCAGGCAGAAAGCAGTTGATGATCATTGGGTCGATCGGCTACATCCTGTCTCTAGCCATGGTGTCCTATGGATTTTACACAGGTGCAAGTCCACTTTTCAATCTAACCTTTATTCTCACGTTCATTGCGTCTCACGCTATTGGACAAGGGGCGGTGATATG
>TARA_B110000495_G_scaffold202322_1_pt1 | contig 10203 bp, 9 predicted proteins | sample TARA_B110000495 | Tara Oceans TARA_B110000495 (sample SAMEA4398219) | marine metagenome | biome: Polar Biome; feature: [MES] marine water layer (ENVO:01000295) within the mesopelagic zone...; material: water (ENVO:00002006), including particulate matter (ENVO:01000060) such as...... | reverse complement strand
CCCCCGGCCTCTTTGAGTACTCTTTGTTGTTTGTTTTTGAGGTGTTGTTGATATTTTTTTGCTTTCTTGCTTTTTGCATCTAATTTTTTTTTCCCGTTTGCATTCGCGCTAGTGGCCTCAAAACCCTCTATGCCACCTTCATATACGGCAATTGCTGGTTCAACCAGTTGAATGATATAGGTATTTCCAGTTGTGTTGTTAGCGCTAAAAGCTATTTGCGTTGGTTGTATTGTTGATATCTGCAGTTCGTCAGCTGCTATTGCCGTCATACTTGTGAATAGCGCTGATGTCATTAACACCAGGGCATTTTTATTAGCCGTTCTCATTTGCTTACTCCGTCTTTAAACTTTAATTCGAATTAAACGATGACTAATACTTCATATAACTATGAACAATGCTGACAAAGTCTGCAGTTTGACAAACAATGTGATTTTAAAAGTGCCCCACACCAGTTATTTTAGTCCTGATTACTTTTTCCTACGAGTCCTTTATTTATAAATTCGTTAATATTCACTCAGTTTCAGAACCTCACGAAGTGAATATTTTGAATGTAAGTATCTCTATTGTTGTTAGCGGGCTTTGTGTGGCTTAAAAGTCCACGAAGGAGATAAGTTTAGCCTAGACCAGTAATTAAAACTTTCAAGCTTTGTTATACCAATTCTACTAAGTTTCTCTGAGTGGGCACAAACTTAATAGACTTGGTATTAGTCTAGTTATTACTTAATCGTGCATGCTGCGTCTGCTTTTCTCTGATAAATTAATCATGATGGCATAGTAAAGGTGTATATTGCTTGCTATAACAGACTGAAGTTTGAGTTAACTCGCTATTTTCAATTAGGATGCCTCCATATGATCACACTATCCATAGAGCAATGCCGTATTATTGGTATCATGCTAGAAAAAGAAACCACTACGCCTGAGCAATACCCTCTTTCAATTAACGGTATAACAACAGCTTGTAATCAAAAAAGTAACCGTGAGCCAGTTATGTCACTTAGTGAAGCTGAGGTGCAAGATAACGTTGATGAATTGGTAAAAATGAACCTGTTGATGATAGATCACAAAGCTTCAGGGCGAGTGAATAAATATTTTCATCGTTTTTGTGATACTGAATTTGGCGATTTAAAATTCACTGCTCAGCAACGGGCCATTATCTGTTTATTATTGTTAAGAGGGCCACAAACGCCAGGGGAATTAAGAACGCGTAGTAATCGTCTTGCTGACTTTACTGATGTCAATGAAGTTGAAAGCGCGTTAAATCAATTACAAAACTTAAATAATCAAATACTGGTTAAAAAGCTGGAACGTTTACCCGGTAAGCGGGAATCTCGCTATGTGCAATTATTCTCAGTGCTTGATGAAAGTGAATTAATGGAGGTTAACCCTGCTCAAACTCAAGTTAGCCGTGTCGAAGATGATGAGCAATTGGTTCAGCGAGTACTCGTATTAGAACAACAAGTTGCTGCATTAACCGAACAAGTAGTTTGCTTAACTGAATTGCTTGAAGATAAGTAACTTTCTGTTGTTAAATGATAATATAAAATATTGCAGTAGCGGGCTAAAAATAATGTTTTAGTGATTGTTATGGTGTTACTCAATACTTAAATACAGCGTTGGAAACGATTTATTGAGGTTAACTCGCTACGAATTTATAGCATCATTGCGAATGCAGCAATCCGGTTTCATCATTTTCAAAACCATGACAAATATAACCCACTAACTGGCGTTTTTTCTTGGTTATTTGATGAAAGTGTTCAAAGCCAACAGAAAAGGCAAACGGATTGGCGTTGTAGTCGGCGTATGATTGATCTGCGCCGTTCTTGGCCTCGCGAACACCTGCGGCGAATGAGCTTAAAAAGTCGTCTCGGTTGTTGAGCAGAATAATCGTCGCGCCGGTATCGCTTTCAACAAGCTCTAGTGCGCCTAGCTCAATATACTTGTCAACAACCGTGTTATTGAAAAAACCGCTGTATTGTTCAGTTTCATTATCATAAGAAACGGCAGAGTCGTCCGTTGCTTCCATTAAAGAGACAAATAACTCTCTTACTTTTTTCGAAATCACACCTTGTTCCTTTTTACTTACTAGCGGAGTAGTTTACTACTATTTTCACCAGCACCAGCACCCACAATCACAAGGCTGGCGCTTGCTGCCAGCCATTAATTATCGTCAACTTAGGCCTTGACTATATTTCATCTTGATTAGAGCGTGCTTAACTAGCCAATATTTTAAGCGGCAGTGACAAAGCGTCATTAGCTGTTTGGCCAACTAGCCAAATAATGGCACTTAAACCACCAACCGTAACAACATACCAAATAGCTGATACGATTTGTGCGTAACGATTAAGTGGCAGCAACTGGCTTAGGTGTCGACGTTTATATTCAAAGAATATTTCAATGCTACCAATGGCCAATAAAAAGCCTAATAGCGCTAAACCAAAATAATAACTGATATAAATACCTAGCGCTGCTCCTAACGCACAGGCAATTAAGCCGACTTTAGAATTGATGGAGAAAGCGATACTTTTAAGTACGTGACCACCGTCTAATGGCAATATAGGTAACAAGTTGAATAAATTGAGTAAGGCATTAAATACTGCTAAACCGGCCAGTATTTCAATATCGGTCAGCCAATAACCAATTAAACAGGCAATAGACAGTATTAAGCCGAAAAAGGGCCCCATAATTGAAATAACAATGTCTTGCCAGCGAGTATTAATTTTGTCATCGCTTAATGCTAAGCCACCAACAAAGGGAATGAGGTATATACCTTTGGTTTTTAGGCCAAAGTATTTCATTGCCTTGATGTGACCATATTCATGAAAAACTAAACAAAGAATGAGCGCGATGGCGAATTCGATAGAAAATAACCAACTATAAGCCGCCAAACTACCAGCAGCAAACAGCACTTTAATGACTTTGGCACTTTTTAATAGCTTTAAACCTAGGCCTGCCATACCTATGAAGCTAAATTTAATTGGTTGTTTTTCACCAACGGTAATTTGACGTTGTTCTATGTCTTTTTCAAGTAGCGTATTGTCGTGTAATAGTTCGTTATTAACTAACAATTGAAATTGCAGTGCAAAAGGTTGCCATTGCAATGAACCGTTAAGTTCAATGGGTAGCTCGCCTTGCTCACTTTGTAGAGAAAATTTATGTGAAAATACATCACCGTCGGCATTCGCATTAATTTGTGAGACACATTGCTCGTCCCAAAACAATTCTTGCCATCCGGCCATTGAACCTTCTAATCGTAATTTTTTGCCTACACACTCTATTTCTAATAATTGCACTTCATTACCTTTGCTCACAAAACCTTGCCCGATTATCGCTATATTTTCTCAGTCAGCAAGGTTTATCGAGAAAAATTTGCGGAAGAGCATTGAAGCAGGTTTTTTGATAATGACAGTAGCGCAGGTTTGGTGATTGTCATACCATGGAGCCATATTCAGTGTTGTGACTCTATTTATTATGCGCATTTTACTCCCTTTTTTAGTTTTTTTCGTTGCCAGCTCTCAGAGTTTTGCTGACAGCCCCGTTCGATTTTTTAATCTCGATAAAGCACCAAACCTAGCTAACATGACTGATTTTAAAGCCAGTGCCTTGTGTGATGTTGCTGATGAAACACAGCGTTATTTAACGCAATTTTCAGCTGACAAGTTTGCCGTGCATGCTGGGACAGTATTTGACGAGAGTGTAACGCTAATTAAGGTCAAAAAAACTTTAGCGTTTATTTGTCAAACTTACCGAGAAGATGTACGAGCAAAACGCCATAGCCGCTTACATGATAAGCAGTTTTTAATTGATAATTTTGATTTTTACCGTTGGACACCGGATATCAAAACCGCTCAAGAAATTGCCATTAAAAGTACCAATGCTAACAAGTCTCGCATGTTGAATACCATACCAAGTGATAAGATATTTTTAACCAAATATTACACTAAGTTGTTAACGGCTAGTGCAGTTAAAACTCCGCGCTATAATCAGGCTCTTTATGCTTTACCTTATGATGAATTGGCCTTGACCTTAGAGGAAGCTAATGATGATTTGTCGCTCACGCGTCATAAATATACCCGGCAAGATATTATTGCCGGTATGCTAGAAGAAAAAAAATTAGCTAAGCCGTTGATATGGTTAACCGAAGAAGCTTTACATGATGTGTTATTACAAGGCACAGGTGTTGTTGAAGTTGATGGTGTTCGACGTTATTTCAATGTGCATCGTAATAATGGTATTGCTTATGATTATGCTATAGGTAAACGTGAACAAGCGCGCTATTGGTATTTTTCTGAAGTGCCGAGCATTATGGGCTATGGTGAAACACTTGACAGTAAAATTGCTATCTCGCCACAGGTATCTTTTGCGGGTAATGTTGCTGAACTAGGTTTAGGTAAGTTATTTATGGTGACTTATACATCGGAAAATGAAAATGTTTCACGTTTGGGTGTACTTTCTGATCAGGGTGGCGCATTTGATAACAACCTATTTCAACTCGACTTATTAGTCGATAGCTATTACGGTTGGCAAGACTATTATAAAGCGAATAAGCACTTACCTGATTATGCCAATGCTTGGTTGATGTTAGTGAGGCAGTAACGCAAGCTTGATTACAATTAAATTAGCTTAGGCAACATGGCTGGTTAATGGTTTTTCAGGCTTTTGTTGCACTGTGTTGCTAACGGTCGGCTGATAGTCCAGTGGGGCAGCGATCAGTAATTGACGAATTTTAGTTTCATCTTCATCGCGCATCGCATCTTTTAGTTGCGCAATGATTTTAGCGACATCACTATAATGTAATGAACGTTCATTGGCGGTGAGAATACGTTGGTGTTGAGTTTTCTTGGCATTATCGTCAATCAGTAATTCTTCAAAAAGTTTTTCACCCGGCCGCAAGCCGCTGAACTGTATAGCAATATCACCATTGGGGTTTTGCTGATCTTTAATGGTTAAGCCCATTAAGTGTGTCATTTTATAGGCTAAGTCGACTATTTTTACCGGATTGCCCATGTCGAGCACAAAAACATCACCACCCGTACCCATAGCTCCTGCTTGAATAACGAGCTGCGCGGCTTCAGGAATGGTCATAAAATAACGAATAATATCGGGATGGGTAATGGTAATAGGGCCACCGCGTTTAATTTGTTTTTTAAATAAAGGCACTACTGAGCCTGATGAGCCTAGCACGTTACCAAAACGCACCATGACAAAACGTGTGTGATGATCTTTTTTTGCTAAACCCTGTAGCACTAACTCGGCTAAACGCTTAGTTGCGCCCATGACATTAGTCGGTCTTACGGCTTTGTCAGTAGAAATCAGCACAAAGGTTTCCACTTTACAGTAGATAGCCGCTTGTGCTATTTCGTAGGTGCCGAAAACATTATTCGTGACGCCGGCGATAACATTATTCTCTACCATAGGTACGTGCTTGTATGCTGCAGCATGATAGATAGTTTGTACGCGGTGCTTGCGAAGAATATGGCTCATTAACATGCCATTTTGCACATTACCGATCAAAGCTTCAACGCTAAGAGGGTTGGTTGTTTCTTGTAAAGTTTCACTAAGTTCTTGATGAATTTCATAAAGCTGTGCCTCGCTAACATCAAGCAGTATGAGTTTTTGTGGTTTGTTCAATACTATTTGTCGGCAGAGCTCTTTACCTATGGAGCCACCAGCACCAGAAACCAGCACAATTTTATCGCTAATATTGGCGCTGAGTAACTCAGCTATCGGCTCTACAGGCTTACGGCCAAGTAATTCATCAACCGAAACCTCTCTTAATTCATCAATGCTACGTTTACCGGACACAATATCCGACATATCGGGTACTATTAATAGCTCAAGCGCATAAGGTTCAATATGTGCCACAACTTGTTTCAAGCGAATAGGGTCAACTTGTGGAATGGCAATCAATACTTTGAATTGGCCATATTTTTTAATCAGCTTGTCGACATTTTTATGGGAATATATTTTCAGTCCCAACACTTTGCGATCAACATAATGCTTTTTTTCATCTATGAATGCCAACGGTTGATATTTTCTTCCTTGCGATAAGGCGTGCACGAGTTGCCTGCCAGCACTACTTGCACCATAAATAACCACACCTTCACGTTCGTCAAACCAACGCTTTTTCGACACTAAACTCACTAAAGTTCTCGCACCTGCAATTTGCAGGCTGGCAAGTACTAAAAATACAATAGGCACAGATCTAGGAACGAAAGCATCGATTAAAAAGCTGGTTAAATAGAAAATAATACTGGCAATGACTAGTAATAATTGGATCTTCAGAAAGGCTTTAGCGTTGAAAAAACGCACGACAGAATTATAAACATCAAAGCTATAAAATAGCACTAATGTTGAACTGACTACGGTGATAAATGCGATATTTTCTTGCCAAGAAATTTCAACACTATCAACGCCTAAGCGAATAATGTAGGCAAGGTAAAAAGCGATGCTAAGAGCTAACAGGTCGTAAGCCAGTGCTAAAATCAGCTTCACTGAACCTGGGATTAAATCAATAGGTCTAACCATGAAAATATACCTTACAACACGCCGTTTTAATGCAAAACTGCAATAACGATCTTTGAACAGTATTCTTGCAACATATTGTTACATTGTCATTGTTTAATTGTAAGATTTAGGTAAATACTTTTCAGTAAAATACAGCTTTAACCTTTGTTATCAATGATATCAAACGCTTGAGTGAGCCCTTGGCACATTGTATTCATTTCATTGTTAGTAAGCGTTGGGTGCACTAAAAACATTAAACTTGTACTACCTAAGGTTTGAGCATTTTTTAAATCTACTTTAGGCCGTAAATTGGTTCGTTCGAAAGCCTTTTCTTTATAGACTTCTGAACAACTACCAGAATAACAAGGTATATTATGCTGATGAATGATATTGATGATATCGTCTCGAGAGACATCAGTAGGCAATTTTTCAGCATCAACAAAAACATAACACTTGTAATAGGCGTGCACGATATAATCGGGTACCGTTGGGACAATTAACCAAGGGTATTGTCGACAAACTTGAAAGATCCTCTCAGCATTTTCATTACGCAGCTTGGTCCAATTAGCCATACGCTTAAGTTGAATACGACCAATAGCTGATTGCATTTCAGTAAGACGCCAATTAGTGCCAAAGCTTTCATGTAGCCAACGATAACCTGGGGGGTGTTCTTGCTCATACACGGCAGCATAAGATTTACCATGATCTTTAAAAGCCCAGGCTTTACGCCATAAGTTTTCATTATTAGTGGTTAACATGCCACCTTCACCACCTGTGGTCATTATTTTATCTTGGCAAAATGACCAAGCACCGATATGACCAATACTGCCGACGGAGCGGCCTTTGTATTTAGTGCCGTGCGCTTGAGCGCAATCTTCGATAACATAAAGATTTTCTGCTTTAGCTAGCGTCATAATGTCGTCCATTTCACACGGCCAACCCGCTAAATGTACACAGATAATGGCTTTAGTTTTTTTTGTTAATACTGCTTTAATGGTCTTAGCGCTGATATTTTGGCTATCAAGTTCGACATCGGCAAAAACCGGTGTTGCACCAGCATTGATAATGCTACTGATGGAAGCAATAAAAGTTCTCGAGGTGACAATAACTTCATCACCACTGCCTAGCTCTAAAGCATGTAGGGCTAAATCTAAAGCTAATGTGCCATTAGCGAGTGCAATGGCATATTGGCTATCAGTGTAGCTAGCAAATTCTTTTTCAAAATCACGACCTTGTTGTCCGGTCCAGTAATTAACTTTATTTGATTGTAATACTTGGCTAACGGCGGAAATTTCTTCTTCACTAAAGCTTGGCCATGGTGAAAATTGGGTATTAAGCACGGGCGATCCTGTAAATGTTAAATAAGCGAACGAGTAGGTTGGGCAGGAACACCCAAATAAAGTGTATTACTTTGGGTTGCGCGCGTGATCACAGCACCGGCACCCGATTGAGTATTTTCAGCAATGGTGATGTATTCAACCACTGAGCTGCCAATGCCTAACCAAGACCGTTTGCCGACATTGACTCCGCCAGCGATATTGACGCCCGGAGCAATATGACAATAAGCTTGAATATGGCAGTCGTGATCTATGGTGGCAGCGGTATTAATTATACAACCCTCATCGATACGGGCACCAACATTAACGACGGCATTGGCAAAAATAACCACGCCTTGAGCTATATCACAATGGCTGCTGACAAAAGCGGTTGGGTGAATAAGTGTGGCAATATAGCTTTCGGTGGCAAATAATCGTTGTAATAAGCTTTCCCGTAATGCATTGCTGCCTACGGCAACGATAAAATCAGCATTATCACTATGCTCAGTCCAACTATCTATCGGGCCAACTATTGGCCAGTGGCGATTGTTTTTACGTGTCGAAAAACAATCATCGAGAAATATAATTTCATGATAAACTGCCGTGCTTTCTGCACAATCCGCTACGACACGACCGTGACCACCAGCACCTATAATCACTAAGGTTTTATGTTTATTCATTGTTGGCCTGTAAATTTGCTCATTGTAACTTCGCCATCGGCGTTGATATCAGCTTGTGAAAATACTTTTTTAACCGTAAGCAAGATAATTTTTATATCTAGCCACAGCGATTGATTATCAATATACCAAACATCGAGTTTAAACTTATCTGACCAACTAATGGCATTACGACCATTAACTTGTGCCCAGCCAGTAATGCCTGGCTTTGCATCATGCCTTCTTGCTTGCTGTTTGGAATACAAAGGTAAATATTCAACTAACAAAGGTCTTGGTCCGACTAAACTCATGTCACCTTTTAACACCGACCACAGACCTGGAAGTTCATCTAAACTTGAGTTTCTTAACCTTATACCAAATTCGGTTAAGCGTTCATGATCAGGTAACACATTGTCATGCTCATCTTGTACATCGCGCATTGAACGAAACTTTTTCATGGTAAAAATTTTGCCATGCAAACCGGGGCGCTGTTGGCTAAAAATAACCGGAGTGCCGATGTTTTTTGCCACTTTACGCGCGATGATAAAATAAATTGGCGAGAGTATGAGTAGCGCGAGTGAAGCAGCCAAAATATCAATGATACGTTTGATGAATTTATACATAATAAGTCGTTTGCATTCAGAAAATTGAAAGCTGTAGTTTTCCGTTTTCGCTTTATTTTCCAATATAACAGGAGTAAATTGAACAATACAATAATAACAAATTGATTTTCATATCTAAGCCTCCTTATGCATGCTGTCGTTCGCCTTTATTATTTATCTCGTTGGTGCTATCTAAAAAAAATTCCTCTTTTACCTAAGCTCATTCATTACTTTATACGTATTGTATTTGCTTGTGATGTGAAATATACCGCTGATATCGGTGAAAATGTTGGTTTTTTTCATAATGGTTTAGGTGTTGTTATTCACAAGCACGCTAAGATCGGTGCTGGTACTTGTTTATATCAAAACGTTACTATTGGCGGTAACGGTAAGCCGACGGCTGAAAATGGTATTCCTGTTATAGGTAAAAATGTCTTTATTGGCGCTGGGGCTGTAATATTGGGCCCTGTGACTATCGGTGATAATGCCCGTATCGGTGCAAACTCTGTGGTGTTAAGTGACGTTGCAGCAAACACTACAGTCGTAGGCTCTCCGGCTAAGTTAATCAACAAAGGTTAATATAATATGTTGAATGAGTCTATGCCAAAGCGTGTACTGCACGTCTTTATGAACTTGAATCTTGGTGGTGCAGAAAGCCGCATTATGGATTTATTTCGCAGCCAAAATACGGATATTTTAGTTAATGACTTTGTTATTATGACTAAAGAGCATTGCTACTTTGTGGATGAAGTGTTGGGTCGCGGTGGTAAAATTCATGTTATTGATAGTCCGCGTGAGGGCTTGTTAAAAAATCTTTGGCAGTTGTATCGATTATTGCGGAAAAAGCCCAAGTACACAGCTATTCATGCGCATACTTCCTATTATTCTGGTTTGTGTGTCTTTATTGCTTTTCTAGCGGGTATCTCAGCGCGAATAACCCATGCACGAAATACCAGTACTGGAGTGAACAATTTATCAACGCGATTTATGTTGTCACTTGGTCGAGCATTATGTGTTATTTTTGCCACACATCGTTTTGCGATCTCAAAGGCTGCTGGAAAGTTTTTATATGGCAGCGCTTCAAATGGCACAGTAGCTAATTTTGATGTGATTCCCAATGCTTTT
>TARA_B110000495_G_scaffold201319_1_pt1 | contig 10255 bp, 7 predicted proteins | sample TARA_B110000495 | Tara Oceans TARA_B110000495 (sample SAMEA4398219) | marine metagenome | biome: Polar Biome; feature: [MES] marine water layer (ENVO:01000295) within the mesopelagic zone...; material: water (ENVO:00002006), including particulate matter (ENVO:01000060) such as...... | reverse complement strand
CTTCTAAACTCTTGACGGTCGATGCCAACGAAGGCATTGATCTTGCGGATATTAATCAAGATGGCAAACTCGACGTCGTCGCCGGACGCAACTGGTACCCGGCTCCGGAATTCGCCGCCCATCCGCTACGCTTAATCGAAGATTGGAATGGTTACGTTCATTCCAATGGTGATTTTTGCATCGACGTCGATAAAGACGGATGGATTGACGTCGTTGCAGGAGCTTTTGTTCCCACCGAAGTGTATTGGTATAAAAATCCAGGAGCGGACGGATTAAAGCTAGGGCAACTCTGGGAACAACGATTGTTAAAAAACACCGAAATTAGCCAAAATGAAGCAAGCTTTTTACATGACTTTGACGGCGATAATCAACCTGAGTGGATCTCCAATAGCTGGAACAAAAACAATCCTGTGGTGATTTGGAAATTTGGCACCGCGACCGAAGAAGTTGAGAAAACAACGGGCAAGGGAAAGAATAAAAAAACATCCATCGAAAAAGTTGCCGTCCCGACGCTCGTAAAACATGTCGTCGGCGTTGACGGAAACACTCACGGAATGGGCTTTGGTGACATCAACAACGATGGACGGGAGGATATCTTAATCGCCACTGGCTGGTACGAGCGACCACCGAGCGATCCACTCAATGCCAAGTGGAAATTCCATCCCGACTGGGCCGACCTTCATGCCAGTTGTCCAATGCTGGTCCGCGACATCGATGCTGACGGGCGAAACGACATCCTTTGGGGCAAGGGCCACGATTTTGGTCTTTATTGGTGGCAGGCTCAGGAACCGGACAAAGAGGGCAAACTCACATTCAAGCAACATCTAATCGACGATTCGTTTTCACAACCGCATACCATTCATCTTGCCGACCTTGACGGTAATGGAACAGAGGAATTGATCAGTGGAAAACGCGTACTTGCCCATAACGGTCGAGACCCCGGAGGCATGGAAATGCCTTGCATGTATTACTACCGATGGGACAAAACCAAAAACCAATTTATTCGCCACATTATCGAAGAAGGGCACATCGGTACGGGCCTGCAGATTCGAACCGGCGATTTAAATCAGGATGGAAATATCGACATAGCCGTCGCGGGTAAAGATGGAACTTGGATTCTTCTAAATCAGGGAACTGAATGATATGAATTTCTAGATTCAGTCATTCACCTAACCACCTGTCTCAAAAGCTCACGGCTAAATATAAAAAGCGGAATCATTAATGATTCCGCTTTTTGTATTTTGTATCAGACTCCTAAACCGTTTTGTTAACTACTCCATCTCATCGAGCAAGTGCTCGATCCAGTCGTTCTGCGGGCCATGCGCCGCCGAACGAACAATTCCATCGGCGTCGATGATCACCACCGTTGGATAACCTTGGACACCATAACTCTCAGGAATCGCCGGATCCCTACCTGCAAAAAATGAACGCCAATTGAGAGCTTTCTCTTTGACAACACTTTGAATATGGACCAATTCATCGTTAACATTCACACCAATTAAAGCAAATGGCTTTCCAGCTTTTTCCATTTCCGAAACGAGCGACCGCTCTTCGTCGTACATTGCACGACAAGGCGGTCACCAATCGCCATAAAAATCAAGCATCACGACCTTGCCTCGGTAATCGCTTAATTTGAACGCAACGCCATCAAGATCCGTGCCCTCAATTTCCGGCGCTAATTCGCCAATTGCGGGACCGCCAGTGACCGTGTAAGTCTTTGGCATCGAGGGAGATGCAGGCGCTGCAGGCGCCGTGGCCTTGCCCGTTTCCTCGGATTCAAAACATCCAATTGTCGCAACCAACGCTACGATCAGGGATATTGACAAATAGCTTTTACTCACCGAATTCTCCAATAAACAACTGCAATTTTCACTACTTTGACATTCCGACTTAGACCGCAAACGCCTTGCGGCGTACTGAGAGAATCAATGTGACAAGTGGTTCTAAGCACGCCGCCGAACCCATCTGATTCGAATCCAAATTCCGATCACTCAAAATTTAAACTAATCACACCCTAAAATCCACATGAATTTAGTTGAACGATCGCCCACCTAACAAAACCGTTAAGTTTGACACCCAAAACCCAATGACGGCACGACAAATCTACCGTTAATTGAACGATTACGTACGATGATTAATGAGTTTTATCGTCTGGATACTCATTCTGCTTATCGAGCGCCAACGCCCCCATTAGAATTGCGCCCGTTGCAATCAAAAATGTCAGCCCCATGAAAACCCAGGCAACCGACCAATACGCCCAATTAAATTCCATCGAAAATCTAACCTATAACCGAGTTGAAGGAGCGTCTCCCAGTACAACCTAGGGAACCACGCCCTCGTATTCAAACAACGCGAAAATGAAATGTACTGTTAATGAGAAAAGTGTCGCCCAGAGAATCGTTGCGGTCACACTGCGACTGACATCACTCGTAGAATATTTGAGTTTCAATCCTTGATAATAGGATATGATCGCGATTCCAATCCCGCAACAAAGCAATTTAGAGATTAGCCAGCCAAATCCTTGATAGGTAAAAAACCCTGGATTCTCCAATCCTCGGTGAAAATAATAATCCCAAAAATCGGGGCCATGAACGCCATCGGCAAAAACAAACGTCACAAGACTTGTATATTTAGCGACATAAAATGCCGCGTAGCTCAACAATGGAGTGCCGATCATAAACGACCACATAATCGGCGTGAGCAAGTAATTTCTAGGTTTCATTCCTATCGTATTGAGCGCATCAATTTGGTTGCCAAATTGCCGCCCTCCGATATCACTCGTTACCGCCGCGCCACACCGAGCCGCAATCAACACGCACGAGAGAACCGGAACGAAGATTCGATACGTAGCGAACCCTAAGGCAGTCAACAAATCCTCGACCAACAAGGGACCGGTGTAATCGGAGTAAGGCAGAAACTTAAATGTAAAATAAGTCGTGACGAATCCCGAGATGAGCCCCGAAGCCATTAAGTACAAAAATGCCGTCGGCCCAAAAACCATACGCGCGTAGTATGCGAAGTACCGCAACCCCCAAACCGGATTCCGCCAAACCGGGATCAGGCTAATTAGCCCCATGACCAAAGCAACCACCGCCCCTGTCGTCCCAACGAAAACCTGAGTGAATGTTTGTTTCGACAATTCGGCAAAAGACAACGAATCAACCGCATCCTCTTTCGCGACCGAGGCTATCGCCATCGGGGCAAGCCGCTCAGGAATGACCGGCCAATCGACTTCCTCAATCTCTTCAAGTTTTCCACAATCAGGGTCGAGCAAAAAGATGCGATCAGCAATCGGCATTAACGCATGGTAATCGTGCGTTACGATCACCGATGTTTTTCCGAATTCTAGATGAGTATCGCGTATTAATTCAGCGACCTGACGACCGGTAAGCGGATCCAAGCCAGAGGTCGGTTCATCATACAGAATTACGTTCGGGTTGTAGGCCAGGGTTCTGGCAATGGCCAGTCGCTGTCGTTGCCCACCACTCAATCGAGAGGTTGGTACGTTGGAGGGAATTCTCAAGGCGGCCAACAACTCTTTGGGCTTCAATCGACTCGCGTGATCGCCACCGCTCGCCCTCGCAATTTCAATATTGCCTAACGCCGACAATTCATCAAACAAAGCAAAAGATTGAAAAACGACGCCGGCCTTACCACAGGTCGTTTTCGAACCTTCAATCACTACGTCGCCCGACCAACGAATACCTTCAAGAGAATCATTTAACAGTCCGGCCATGATTCGGAGTAAAATAGACTTGCCGACACCACTAGGACCAACGATTAAGCTGATTTCACCCACCTTAAAGTCTGCCTCTGCATTTTCCAACAGCTTACGTTCACCAGCGGTTACACAAACATGCCGGACAGAAATTCCAACCTTGGATTGACTTGACGGATTCATTTTTCACCCCGCGCCGCAGCGTAAGGGATGCTGACATTTCCAGAAGAAATTCGCCCGGGAATCGTTTTGGGCTGCCGCCCCGTTGCATCCAATCCCGCCTGTGTTTCGACCGTTAACCATCGACTGTCTTTGTGCAAAATCCGATGGCGTACAACCCTGGCGAATTCAGGTGTAATCTCACCATTAGGGGAACCGAACAAGGAAACACCAATCTCATTAATCGTTGGTTCCAATCGTTCATTGGCAATTGAAATGGCCCGTTGAACGGAAGGGCTTTGCCATTGTTTTTCAAGGGCAAGCTTCAATCGCTCATTGTTTACCAAAACATCTTCAAATAATTCGGTTAACAAAGCCTGAGTTTCAGCATCTCTCAAAACGGCGTTAAAACTCTCGGTAAGACTCGCTTTGATCTTGGGGTTTTTTGCGACCCTGCGTATCACTCTTTTCTGAACTTCAATAATTTCATCCATATGGGACATGATAATCGGTATCGCCTTTTCGTCGGCGAAGCGTCTAAATTCCCGTTCAGTGAGTTTTCGATCGGGAAGCGGTGTTTTGTCGTAAATGTACCTCCAACCAAAGCCAAACACAGAAACCTCGCCCCATATTTCCTGACCCATCTCTGCAACCAATGGCTCACTCTCAACTTGGACAATTGGCACAATTTCAGATCTAACTAAGGGAACGATTTTCTCTTCGACTAATTCCTTCCGAAATCGGGCACCCAGTTCTTCAATTTGGCTTGCCCGTTTCTCCAAGGCTAGGTTGAGCTCTTCTCGAATCACTCGGCTCGCCGTTACGATTGACTCATTAAGAATTGGGCGGAATGCATCGAGAATTTCTTTTTGATTCTCCTTATAGGCACTCGCGATCAACGCGCTAATCTCGCGTCGCTTCTCGTCAGGAAGCATCGTTCTGAGGACCCACTCGGTCGTGTCGGGTGCAGTGTGGTAGTCAGCGAAACCACCTTTCTTGAGCGGGGGTGCATTTCCGTAAAGGATGACGTAGGCCCGGTCGGTCCTTGCCGCCCCTTTGAAATTACTCTCCCATCCCTCCAGATGTGAAACGACGCCGATCGGATTCACCTGTGTTGGATCCGAAGAGAAAACGGGAGTGCCCCGAGACAAAACGACTTGGACTGGAAACTCGATTTCAACCAGCCGTCGCTGCTTGGTGACGTAGTCCACCAACATCCCCGACGCGCGTGGCGTATTGGATACGGTGTTTCGTAGCAGTATTACGGCAGAGGCAATTATGCCTATCCATAACAAAACTCCGAATATTAACCTGGATTCGAATTTCTGTCGCATTTAAAAAACTCATCGACACGGATCACATGTAGACCAAAGAGCAGATTTTCAAAGTGAAAAAAACCAACTATTTGACGCAACTTTCACCCATTATACCCATAAACCCAGCAGATAGTTTCAATAGGTTAACGACCATCAAGCAACCAATAATTTTACTCTTAAAGATCGTCGTTTAGTCACTTAATTAAGCTCCTATCCAAACTCACTGACAAGTGCCCTAATTCGCATCCTCATCAATTGTGGCGGGAGGTTTGAGTTCGGAAGAATGGTCATGAACAATTTTCCAATGTTCACCGAATTTCCTGATGACGAGGGTGAAATTCCCATCCCGCTGCAGACCATTGGACATACGCAAATGCCAGTTGCCCAAAACCAACGCGGAATTAGCTTCTAGCCTAGTAACATCCAAGTCATCAAAATGCAGTTTTCCCATCTTTTCGGGAGTCGGATAACCTTTTTTGTAATTGTCCAGCGTTGACTGCCAACCAAAACTAGTTTTCCCACCGCTGCTGAATGTAAGTTTGGGAGACTTCCAGTAGGTGTCCATAAACTTATCCAGTTTACCGTCGTTCCACGCCGATACCTGTTTCCCCAGTAACTCTTCCAATTCCTTTTGAAGATAAACGCTATTTGGCGAGGTTTCTTGATCTGCGCTCTGTGCCGAAGCACTGCTCGCCAGGAAACCCAATAAACTGAAAAACAGAACCAATGACAGATTTACGCGCGATTTCAGGGAATTATAATGCACTGATCTTCCTCAATTGAATACAAACGTTTGATGATGGTTATTGAACTGATCGTTCCTTAACAATAACGCTTTCGTTAGATTGATAACGCTTTCGTTGGAATGTAGAAAGATCTTGTTGATTGTTTCTAAGCTTTGACCGAATCAGACGGAACCCCAAGGGTGGTCGTGCCTTTGTAAGTTGCTTAAAATCCCCTCATTGGAACCGGCGACCACGGCACCAACTTCGGCCAACGTTAACACCCCAACCCAACGGCCCACTTTCGAATCGGAGAGATGAATGCGTTCACACTTCACCGGCACCCTTGTTGCAATCATCGTTTTAGTGGGCATCTACGCAGCCTATCAGCTTAGCACTGGAAACCCCGTCTTTGGGCAAGACCGTCTCGGTAACTTGAGCGAGGAAGAGTTACGTGTGACCGCTGAGGACCTGACTTCCCGCGATCAAATCGAAGCGATCCTCCAACTCGGCGTTCGACCAGGCGACCTCTCCAAGACGGTCCCAGTTCTTGCCAAACTCGCGACATTCCAAAACGAGATAATAAAGAACGCTTCAGATTCTTCGCTTCAGGACATCGGCTCTGATGCGGCCGAACACGTTCGCCCTTTTTTGGATGACAATTCGACAAATGGCTATCGCATTGCCTGCTCTGCACTCAGGGCAATTGGCCCGGGGAGTAAAATTTACATCAACGAGCTGAAGGATTTGCTGATAGACGATAACCCAGTCCATCGTAAATGTGGGCTATACGCCCTCCAGGGAATGGGAGACGAGGCTCAACCGGCCATGAAAGAAATCATTCTTTGCGTTTTGGATAAAGATCTGAACAATCAGTGTATGGCATGTCGGATCCTAGAAAATTTAGGCCCGGACGCCATCGACGCGGAAGCTGCCCTCTTGGAGGTCCAGAAAAATGGTGGCCCCTCGACGCGGGGCTGGGCTGCACTTTGTCTCGGAGCAATCGGCCCCACTTCTTCCGATGTTGATGTAGCCGAATTGCTCGCGAAACAACTTCAACCTCGAGAGGATGGTAGACCCATTTCGCCAATCGAACAGCAGCGAGTGCTGACTGGACTCGGCTACCTTGGCCCCGAGGCTACCAAGGCGCTCGATACCGTCAGAGAAAAGCTAAACGGCAAAAACCAATTTGTCCGCGGTCATGCTGCTTTCGCACTTTGGAAAATTACTGGAGATGCGGATGAAGCGGGGGGCGTCTTCCGAACGCTCCTCAATGACTCCACATTGGTTAACGACGCCGTTTTCCTCGTGGGAAAAATGGGGCCCGACGCACTGATTCTTGCACCCGACGTTGCCAATGCTTTGAATTCATCGCAACCCGCTACCCGCGAACTCGCTGTCACCGCAATTGGAAACATGGGCAGTGCAGCCGCGTCTTACAAACCAAAAGTCAAATCCTTGCTCAACGACAACGACCCACTGGTTCGAATGGCGGCTAGAAAAGCGATGGAGAATCTCAAAGAGGAGAAGTAGTTGCAATGCAACGCTTGCTCAGACTGATATTTTAGCGGCCATTTCAGCCGCGACTTGGCAAAGCGCAGCAGCATCTGCTTCGCTACCCGCCTCAGCGATTGCCCGAACGATTGGTTCTGTATTACTGGGTCTCACAAGCATCCACTTGTCTTCCCAGTCGAACCGAAGCCCATCCATCGTGCTTGTTTCGGCATCCGAAAAATGCTCTATCAAGCTATCATAGAGAACTTGGATGCGATCCCGATCGATCGCGATCTTCGTTTTGCAAATCTCATAACGAGGAATCTCAGAAGCCAGTCCACTAATTGTTTTCTGATTTTTAGCCATCGCATCGAGAACTTGAGCCATGGCGACAAAACTATCGCGAACGAAGCCAACCCGCGGATCGATTGGACCGCCATTCCCCTCGCCACCATAGACCGCGTCGAGTGCTTTCATCATGTTCGTCACGTTTGCTTCACCGACCGCGCTAAGATGCAATTCACACCCATGAGATTTGCAGATATCCGCCGACATACGACTCGACGAACAGTTGATCACGACCGGACCCTGTCGCGTTTCTAACGCGTGATTTAAAGCAATTGCGAGGGTGTACTCCTCACCAATATAGACGCCCTGTTCATCGATCAACGCCAATCGGTCTGCATCGGGATCCTGACAGAAAACTACCTGTGCCTTCCATTCAACTGCCATCGCAGTCGTGTCGCGCAGGTTCACTTCGGTCGGTTCTGGAGAACGGGTAAACATGCCATCCGGGATATCTCCCAGACAAGTAAACTCACATCCTAACGCCGCCAGCAATTCCTTTCCCAGGACCGATCCGGCGCCGTGATGACTGTCGAGCACCACTTTATATTTCTGCTCCTTGATACGCTCGACATCCACCGTCGCGAGAACCGCTTTTAGATGAGCGCTAGTCGTGTCCTTCAAATTAGAAATTTCACCAATTCGATCATGCGGAACCGTTTTGAATTCAAACTCACTATACGCCTCCATTACTTTTTGTCCGGCATCAGCGGGAATCACCCTTCCGCTAGACTCAAAAAGCTTAATTCCGTTATAGGGAGCCGGATTGTGACTCGCGGAAATTTGAATTCCACCGGCGGCTCGGTGTTCCCGCACGAGTATTCCCGTGGTGGGGGTCGATGAAACATCACCATAAATCACATCTCTTCCAATCGCCGCCAATCCACTGCAGATCGCTTGGGCGAGCATCGTTCCTGTTGCTCGACCATCACGTGTTACCACAATGGGGCCCTCGTTTTCTAATCCACCGACATAGGCACAACTGTATTTGATTGCCAAGATCGGATCGAGACTCTCGCCAATAATCCCGCGCAGGCCAGAGACGCTTATGATGGGTTCTTTCATTTTCTACCGTAAAATTTCGTGGAGACTTTTCATCAATTTTAATTGCAAATCTCAGAATACGGTAGAACCATTCACGGCCGCAACGCCAGTCGGGAAGTCGGCCCTACCTACACTCAATGCGACCCGCGCAACCCGAATTTTAGACCTACCTCTCAGACAAGGGGTTGAAGTCGCTTGGGATGGCAAACTAAAATTGGGTTGCCCATTGGAGTGGACGATTTACAAATGCCCCCCCTCCACATGTCGAATCATTTCATCCGCCGCATATCGTCTGCGTTCCGCTGACGAGGCAAAAACCCTGATTACCCATACAAACCAATGACCGATCAAAGCACAACTCTTGAAACTAAGGATTACATTCAAAGAATTCGAGAGGCTTTTAAAAAAGAACAACTAACCGAGGGTTCGGTCGAGAACCTGATCTGCTGGCTGACCGAAAAACGATACGCTCAATACGCCCCCGCGATTATGGAACATATCGATGCCGAAAATTGGAGTGCGCTCGATGACGTATTTTGGACTGTCATTCCATTCGGTACTGGCGGTCGTCGAGGGAAAATGTATCCCTTTGGCTCCAATGCGATTAATGAACGGACGATTGGCGAAAGTGCTCAAGGCCTCGCTGACTATGTAAAAGAAACCAAACCGGACGGTCCCTGGAAGATGGCAATAGCTTACGACACCCGTCACCGGAGTCGTGAGTTCGCTGAACTGTGCACCAGTATCATGGTCGCCAACGGATTTGAAGTATTTTTCATTGACGATTACCGTAGCACGCCTGAACTATCCTACCTGATTCGGTACAAGAACTGCGATTGCGGCATCATGGTGACCGCAAGCCACAACCCTCCCTCCGACAATGCAGTGAAAGTTTACTGGTCCAATGGCGCTCAACTCATCCCGCCGCATGATCAGGCCGTGATCGCGAAAGTCGCGGGAGTTCAGGAAATTCCAAAACATAATTTTGAACAAGGTATTCGCGATGGCAGAATTCATCTCATTCGGGAGGAGATTGATTCCGCCCTCCTCGAACAGCATTTGCAGCACAGTTTCGAAGGGCCTAGGGACTTAAAAGTAATCTTTTCGCCGCTACATGGCGTTGGTGAATTCAATGTAAAGAGCCTCCTAAATGCTGTCGGATTCAACCAACTTGAAATCTTTGAACCTCACCGCGAACCCAACGGCGATTTCCCCAATGTGCCGGGACACGTCTCCAACCCGGAAAATGCCATCGTGTTCGATGCGATTATCGATCGGGCGAGAGAGTCCGGGGCAGAGCTTATTCTGGCTTCTGACCCCGATTGCGACCGCATGGGAGCCGCCGCACCGGTTACCAGCGATCTTTCCGGAGAATGGCGCACCTTTAACGGGAATCAACTCTGCGCGCTGCTGGGGGACTTTGTCCTCGGAGAGAAAGAAAAAAATGGAACGCTGGA
>TARA_B110000495_G_scaffold174288_1_pt1 | contig 10289 bp, 7 predicted proteins | sample TARA_B110000495 | Tara Oceans TARA_B110000495 (sample SAMEA4398219) | marine metagenome | biome: Polar Biome; feature: [MES] marine water layer (ENVO:01000295) within the mesopelagic zone...; material: water (ENVO:00002006), including particulate matter (ENVO:01000060) such as...... | reverse complement strand
GGAGTTAGTAAGATGAGTTCTAAGGAGCTTAAAAGAGATTTACTATTATTCGCTAAGAACAATCCAATACTGTTCCTAGACTTAGCTAATGACGAAAACGTACAACTTAGAAATGTAGCTATTAGGGCTTCAGAATCTGGAATTATAGTACTGTCTCAAGATCAAAGAACATTTACTTGGGCTTCAACTGGAAGAAAATTAATGACAGTTCCTTTTGATGAAAATCCTTATTCTGCAATGGCTGCTTATTTTAAAACAGATGAAGGCGTAGAGGTTTATAGATCAGTAGAGAAAAACTTAAAATAACATGTAATACTTAATATATGCCGGCTGCGCTTTGTAGTCGGTTATATTATAAAAAAACAAAATAATGGCTTCAACAATAGACATAAATGCAGTTTACAAAGCTGTTCTAGTAGTACTGGAACAAGAAAAAAGGGGGGTATTACTGCCTATTGAATTTAACAAAATAGCTACTCAATGCCAGCAAGAAATATTCACTGAATATTTTGATGAACTAAATAAAGTTTTGAGAATGCCTCAAACTTCTTTAGCTTATGCTGATAGAATGGCTTTATTAGATGAAAAAATATCTTTATTTAAAAGAACTGAACCTGCAAATATAGGTGATGGAACAGGTACTACTACTTTAGACGTAGTAAATGTACCTACAGATGTTCAAGAATTAGGTTCTGTTATTTATAATAATAGAGAGGTTCAAAGAATACAACCATTTGAAGTGTATACAACTAACGCTTCTCCGTTAACAGCTCCTACGGCATTTTATCCTGTTTATACTTACGAAAATCAAAAGTTAACTTTATATCCTACAGGCTTAAGTACGACAGCAAATCCTAGCGTTACTTTAAATTTCTTAAAATTTCCATTAGATGTTAAATGGGGATTTACTATAGATAGCGAATTGGGTAATTATATATATAATAAAGCTGATTCAATAAACTTTGATTTACATAAATCTGATCAACCACTTTTAGTTTCTAAAATACTAGGATATGCAGGCGTTATGTCTAAAGATCAATTTGTTATGTCTATAGCTCAACAAAACGAACAACAAATAAAAGTTAACTCACAAACATAAAGCATGGCATCAACACCTTTAACTAACGCGTTTATATCTTTAAATGATATTATAAATAACTTTCTTATATCATACACAGGTCCTGGTAAATTAATACCAGACGCTAAAAGAACTGAAGTAGTATTTCATGCAAGAAGATGTCTTCAAGAGTTTGCTTATGAAACATTAAAAAGTCAATTTACAGAAGGCCCAACAGTAGTTGTAGCTTCAACAGCTGTTAATTTACCAACTGATTTTGTTGCTATGATATCAGTTACAAACGACGGATCAGCAACCAACCCTCTAGTTTCAGTGGCAGATCTAGCTACATTAAGCTCAGGTAAATACTATATAAACTACACCAATAAAACTATTACGTATGGTGACTCGGGTAATGTTAATTTAACGTACCTTTCAAACGCACTTACAACTGATGAAACCGCTGCAATTCCAAAACTAGCAGAAGAAGCATTGTATTCTTGTATGGTTTATGCAATATTAGCGAATAGAGAAAATACAAACCCGAACACACTACAAAGACTATTAATAGAAAAGATAGACAAATTAGAAAGATCTAAATCAAGATTGATTTTTACAAACTTCACAGATTAAAACAAAACTAATAAGATGGCAATAAATGTAGATAATGTATATAAAACTGTTTTGTTTATACTTAATCAAGAGCAGCGTGGTTATATAACACCTGAAGAGTTTAATAAAACAGCTACACAAGTTCAATTAGATATATTCGAAGGATATTTTGACGACTTAAACCAACAACTAAGAGTACCTCAAGCTGACTTTGATTACAGCGACAGACAGATTGACATAGATGATAAAATTTCAATTTTCAAATGTATAGGTACTTGTAATTATAGTGGTGCTAGATTTTCTTTACCTATTCTTGATGATTTAACAAATACAGCCATAGTTTACAATGACACTCCTAGCGCAACTGAATTTGCTTTTTATAGATTAGGTACTGTCACTTCTAATAATATCGTAGGTAAATTTCCTAATGAAATAGAAAGACTTCAAAGGGTGGAATTTTACAATATAGACAAATCAGATTTAACAGCCCCAAGCCTTAATTACCCTGTGTATCTTTATGAAAGTGGCAAGTTATCTATAAAACCTACATCAATACAAGCCGATGTGAAAACCTCTTTTCTTAGAAAACCAAGGAATGTTGTGTGGGGATATGGAGTTGGAACATTAGGTCAATATGTATGGGACGGCACACCTGGCTTTTCTTTAGCACCTGTTATACCAAGTACTGGCTCTGTTAATTTTGAACTACAATCTTCAGAACAAGTATCTGTAATAACAAAAATATTATTGTACTCTGGTATAATAATACAAGATCCTACAATAATACAAGTAGCTTCTCAACAAATTCAACAAGAAGACATTAACAAAAAATCATAATAAAACATGGGTCTAATAACCGAAAACAATCAGCAGTACTATGCAGGTTCTCAACAATTCCTATCTGCAGGTGGTTTTGGACAAACTTTCACTACTACATTTGATACTAATTTAGTGTTTGGTAGCAATGATCCTTTACAGGTTAATTATGCTTTAAACAATTTTAAGTTATATACCGCTGCAGCAGGCGTATTAACTTACACCGAATATATATTACCTTTTACTGTTGCAAATAATACGGTTACTGTAGCAGCGTCTTTGCCAATAAACACCAGTGTTGTTGTACAATTAAAGTCTTTAGGTGGAGGTAACTATGGAAACAGAGACGCTTTTGGAGAAGCTGTTGAAGATAATTACGATAGTTATTCATATATAAAACTTAATGAAATTATAAATAACTTTCAAGTAGCTTACGTTGGAACTGGTAAATTAATACCAAGTTGCGAAAGAACTGATATTATATTTCATGCTAAACGTGGATTACAAGAGTTTAGCTACGATACATTAAAAAGTATAAAATCTCAAGAATTAAGTATACCTCCTAGTTTGAGTGTTGTTATACCTCAAGATTATGTTAATTATGTTAAAGCCTCTTGGATAGATTCTTTAGGTGTTAAAAGACCTATATATCCCGCTAACAACTTAACTATCAATCCTGGAGCAATGCCTTTGCAAGACAGTGAGGGAGTGCCTACTCAAGACAACTTTGGCGAAAACCTGGAAGGAACATCGATAACAGAAGCTAGATGGGCTTTGGCTGATGATAATATAATAAACGGCAACTTAAATTCTAATTTAATTAACAATCAATTTGATTCTCTTAGACGAGAAGAGTTTGGTATGGGTTACGGTCAACGTTACGGTATGGACCCTCAGTATGCTCAAACAAACGGATGGTTTACTATAAATCATAGAGAAGGAAAAATGTCTTTCTCAAGCGATTTAGCTGGTGCTTTAATTGTATTAGAATACATATCAGATGGTTTAGCTTACGACTTAGATACTAAGGTTCCTAAGATGGCTGAAGAAGCTATGTATGCTCACATTAGTCATGCAGTAATTGCATCCAGAATAAATCAACCAGAATATGTGGTTAGAAGATTAAAACAAGAAAAAAGTGCTAAATTGAGAAATGCTAAAATAAGATTATCTAACATAAAACTAGATGAAATTGTTCAAGTAATGAGGGGGCAGAGTAAATGGATTAAACACTAGAATTAAATGGCTGAAATTAAAAACACCTTTCTTAAAGGTAAGATGAATCAAGATGTTGACCCTCGTATAATTGCTAACGGTGAATACAGAGAAGCAAGAAACTTATCTATAAGTAGGTCAGAAAGCTCTACCGTAGGTGAGTTTGAAAATATTTTAGGTAATACTGTTTTGTCTAATTTAACAGACGTAAGTGCGCCTACCGATACTGAAATAATTGGGCAGATTATAGATCAAAACAACAACGTTGGTTATTTTTTAGCAACAGATTGGGGGCCAACTGCTATTGAAACTAGAGCTCCTAACACAGCTAAGTGTTACATAGTAAAAATTAATCTTGCTGTTGCAGCTACTCCTGTTATATTAGTAGAAGGATTCTTTTTAAATTTTAACAAAAATTTCAGAGTTACCGGTATAAACTTACTTGAAAATCAATTGTTTTGGACTGACAATCTTAATCAGCCTAGAAAAATAAATATAACTGAAGCCATTGAAAATTTTCCACATTATACAAATGAAGATCAAATATCTGTAGCTAAATACGCTCCTTTTGAACCAATATTAGTAATGGACAGGGTTAACGCTGTAATTACTTCACCTAGCCCGGCTGTTAGCACCGCTACTATAATTATAAATGACGATGCCAACTACGCTTTAGTAAAAGTAGGTGATATAGTTACTGACAAAAATAAAATTACCGGCCAACAAATAACTGGATTAGTTACTGTTATAGGAAAGCCGGCTTCTCCAACCCGAGCGTTAACGTTATCTAGTGCTATTACTGTAACAAACGGAACTGCAATTGACTTCAGTAGACCAACCATGACTAATAAAAGAAACTTCGAAATGGCTAACCATTCCGCAGGTGCTGTAACATTAGACACTACTTCGCCTGGTTTGGGTACTATATATAAGATAGGACCAGGAGGAGCCAATAACGATACTGGTAATTTTATATATGGAGGTAAAAATGGTATACCTAGGATAGGAGACTTAGTTAGCGGTAATGGCATTAGCTCAGATACTAGAATAAAAACAGTGAATGTAGTTAATCAGTATAGAGATCCAACTGGAACTGATCCTGATTCATTTGCTATTTATCAGACTATATCTTTTACTTTAAACAAAACTACTACACTTTCAAATGGTGATACTATATCAGTCAGTGACAACCCAGATTATGACGGTTCGTGGCAAGGTGATGAAAAGCTGCTAGAAGATAAATTTATAAGGTTCAGTTATAGATTTAAGTTTGAAGATAATGAGTATTCATTAATAGCACCGTTTAGTCAGGTCATGTTTATTCCAAAGCAGTATAGTCAGTTTGGAGGGGGAGCTTTTTCAGACGAACAAGACATGGATAATGCTTATAAGTCAACAATTGTGACTTGGTTTGAAAACAATATAAATAACATATTATTAAAAATACCAATACCAGAAAACATAACTACTGTTGCTGGTTTAATTTCTAGTTTAAAAATATCTGAAATAGATATATTGTATAAAGAATCTGACGCTATAGCTGTTAAAGTATTAGAAACTATTAACTTAGTAGAGTCTACTCTTGTAGTATCATCAATAAGTTTTAATGATGCAATACATGGAAATTCATCTACGTCTTTTGTAGACTATAACTACAGCTCTACAAAACCATATAAAACACTTCCTACTGATCAAATCACTAGAGTATCCGATAAAGTTCCTATTAGAGCGTTAGCCCAAGAAATAATAGGTAATCGAGTTGCTTATGCTAATTACTTAGATAGACATACTAGTCCTACCTCAATAGCTTTTAGCGCTTTTGCCACTAACAAGTCTACAGACTTTGACAACTACACTCAATTTCCTAAGCACCAATTAAAGCAAGATAGAACTTATCAAGTTGGCTTTGTTCTTTCGGATAGATACGGAAGGCAATCAGATGTTATATTATCATCTTATGATAATGAAATTAACAAACCCGGTTCTACTGTATTTAATCCATATAATGATTTATCAACTCAGCAACAATCACCAATTCTTGATTGGCTAGGAGATGCTTTAAGTTTAACTTTATTTGAAACTATAAATCCAGTAGCTTCTACCACAACAGGTTCTCCTGGGGTATACTCTTCTACTAACCCTCTAGGTTGGTATTCTTACCGAATAGTTGTTAAACAAACAGAACAAGAATATTACAATGTTTACCTACCTGGTTTTGTTAATGGGTATCCTGTGGTTGGAACTCAAAATGCAGAAAGAGATACTAGTTTTTTTACAACTGTAATAGGTGATAACATTAATAAAATACCCAGAGACTTGTCAGAAGTAGGTCCTAACGATAGGGATTTTACTAGTAGTGAAAACATAATGATAAGGGTTAATAACCCTAGAATAAACAATAAAGTTATAGCGGGTTTTACTTATAGTAAACCTTATAACGCTCAATATTATCCCGGAAATATAGAGCAAGAAATAATACAAATAGGTACAGTTAGAGACTTAGAAATACAAGCAATACCTTTTAAAGCTAATGCTGCTGAAGGTGAATATGGATCATCTGGTTTTATTCAAACATACAACTATGACTCTGCGGGTCAAGTAGAAAGTATAACAGAAGTTTCTGAGGAAACAGGTTCTATACCTTGGGGTGTAACTGGTCCAGATGCTACTTTTTATAATGGGGATTCAAATCCATTTATTATTAAAGGTAATCAATCACAGAACAAAAACAATCCTATAGGGGCCTATGTTACTACGGTTTCAGTAAACACTATTCCACCCGCTCAAACAGTTTTATCTATGGTACCATTTTTGTCCATAGCTGAAACAAAACCAGTGGAATCTATATTAGACATATTTTGGGAAACATCGTTATCTGGTAAATTAACAACACTTAACTCCTTAGTTGGATCGCAAGCAAGTGGATTAGTTAGTTCTAATTTTCAACCAGCTAGTTTTCCTGAAAGTGCAACAGAAGATGATCTTATTGGTTTTGGATTTAATTATTTAAAAGGAAATGGTCAAACAGCATCAGCCGCATTAATTACATTAAACTCTTTTACAGTAAAAGATAGTAACGACAACCCACTGTCCTCTGCTCTTTTTTCAATAACTAAAAATGCGGCTCAAACGGCGTTTGAAATAAATCCAGCCAGTCCTTACTTTTTCTATAGCGCAGCAATTAAATCTTCTCCAAATACAGGTATTTTTAATATAACGACCAATGTTACCTATAGTACAGAGAATGCTGTTGATATTGTTTTACCAGGCATAACACTAGCCAATTCGGCTCCTTATATAAACACTTTCACTCAACCAACCCCCTCAGCGGCTGTTGGAACTATAATAACTTTAGGAACCTATGGTAGAAATGGAAGCGCAAACACAACTGACAATACTACAGAGCTAAGCTGGTCAATAGATTCTGTATCACCGGTAGCTGATACTAGTAAAATTCAAATAAATTCAGCAACAGGTGAATTATCTAATAATGCTGTTTTAACAGATGCTACTTTTTATAGCATAGGAGTTAAAGCTACAGACGCTAACGGGAATGGATTAGTTAGCTCTGTTAAACTTGTTCAATTTCAAATAGGTGCTGCAACTACTAATAGAGTTAACAAAGCTTTATGTCAAGGCTGGAAGACTACAAACTTTACAGGTTGTGAGCAATCAAATCCTAACAATGGTAGACTACAAGTGCAATTTTATACTAATTCTTCATTATCTCCATCTGCGTCTAATGAAACTGTTTATAATTCTGGTTCCACTGGCTCCAGTGTTACATATGGCTTAGGGAGTGCTTATACTTCAGCTGAAACTTATAACGTTCTTGCTAGAAACCCTTCTAGCCAAGGGGACTTTACTACAGATATTCATACAACAGGTTCTTTAGAGCAAGGTACTTTATATATAACACCGACATTAGTTAATTCTGGCGGAAGCGGAGTTGATGATGATACCGTTACTTTTACAATACAATTTAAAGGCTCTACAGGTGGATGGGTTCAAGCCGTCGACACAAATTCCGTGGAAGTTAGAAATGTAACTTTACAAGTTGCAGCTAATTCTTCAGTAGACAGTAAGCATGTATTCAGTGCTGCTGGGGAATATAGAGTTTTAACTACAGATATAACTGGCGGTATGTGTAGCTTATCTCAAAACAATACGTCTATGAGAGTTAATTTTGGAGACGAGAATTACAGTGGTTGCTTCGCATCTCCAGCATAAGTAGTAAAATAAAAAAACAAGTAATCAATATAATATGTCAATAACAATAGAAGTAGGGTACTTTAACTCATTTTATGTGAAGAGAATAGCTGATATTGCTGCACCTGTTGGGCCAATAGCTGCAGTAGTTTTACCTGATACTTCAGCTGTACCTTACCCTTGGGTAGCTCCATCTACTTCAACGGTTGAGGAAGATTGGTATATAGAAGAATCCAGGATAAGAGGTGGCTATAACAACACTTCAGTTGATTTAGGGGTAAAAGCATATATAGTAGAAGATAATGACCAACAACAGCGTAGGTTTAGTTCTATTATATATTCAGGTATATTTAATTCAAGAACAGGTGTAAATCAATCTAACCAATTCAGTGTGGCTAAAGATATAACTAAAAGTGTAGATCCTATAGCGGGTAGCATACAAAAGTTACATGCTCAAGACACTAACTTAATTATATTCCAAGAAGATAAAGTAAATAGAGCTTTAATAGATAAAGACGCTATATATTCTGCCGAAGGTGGAGGTATTACTACAACAGCTAATTTAGTTATTGGTCAAATAATACCTTATGCTGGCGAATATGGTATATCTACAAATCCAGAGTCATTTGCTACCTACGGTTATCAAAAATACTTTACTGATAGAAATAGAAACGCTGTACTTAGATTATCTATGGATGGTATTACTGAAATATCTAATTACGGTATGATTGGCTTTTTTAGAGATAAACTAGCAGCTGTAGGATCCACTGGTTCAATAATAGGTGCTTATGATATATATAATAAAAATTATGTGTTATCACTACAATATAAGGATGTAGAACTATCTGACACATTAAGTTTTGAGGAAGCAACTAATGGATGGGTAAGTTTTTATGACTACAAGCCTAATAGTGGTTTTAGTTCTCAAGGTAAGTTTTTTACAACAAATGGAACCGCTGTATGGGAACACTACTCTAACTCCATCAGAAACCAATTTTATGGAGCAGCAATAAAAGATTCAATTTTAAAGTTTGTATTTAACCCAGATCCAACAAGAGTTAAAACGTTTAAAACAGTAAACTACGAAGGAACTAATGGGTGGGAAATTACTTCATTAATATCTGATGCTACTGGTTTTGACGCAAGAGGTGGTGGTTGGGACAATACCATAGACACTTCTTCAAGAATATGGAGTTATGATGAAGGCCTTTATACAGAAAACAATATACCTTACAGAGCTGGTTTTGACAGAAAACAAAACAGATACGTAGCAGCAATAAAGAATAGCTCAACTCAGCCATTAGATGGTCAGGTTTTAATTGGTCCTAGTAGTTCAGGTGTAAAAGCTTACTACACTAGCGTGATTATAAAGACAGATGCATCTACGAATTTTGGAGGATTAAAAGAGTTGTTTGCGGTAGGAGCAATATATGGAAGATAAAAGTATTAATTTAAAAAAATAAAATAAAAAATATGAGTATTTTATTAGCAGCATTAGGTTCAGCCGTAGTTTCAGGTATTGGATCAGCTATAGGAGCGAGTAGAGCTAAAAAAGACGCTAGAGCCGCAAAAAATTCAAGGGATAGAGCTCAAGCTAGAATAAATTCAATTATAGCTTCTAGGCAAGACATAGTAAACCCTTACGGAGGTGTTACGGATTTATCTGGAATGGCTAAAGACTTAAGTAGTAATTTAACTAATCCTTATGCTCAATTAGGGGTAGCTACTCAAGCAGCCGAAATACAAATGGAACAAAGTGATATAGCTTTAGCTAACACTTTAGATACGTTAAGAGCTACTGGATCAGGCGCAGGAGGCGCAACTGCCTTAGCTCAAGCTGCTTTACAAAGTAAAAAAGGAATTTCTGCTAATATAGAACAACAAGAGGCTCAGAATGAAAAACTACGAGCTCAAGGAGAAGCTAACTTAAATCAGCAAAGAATGTCTGAAGCTCAAAGGCTTCAAGGTATAGCTATTTCAGAGGGTCAAAGATTACAAAGTGCTGAAGCTGCAGGTAAGCAGTTTGAATTTACAGCACAAGAAAATAGGACTAATGCTGATTTAGATGCGGCTGCGGGGGGTTTAGCTCAAGCTAATCAAAATATTGCCCAAGCAAATCAAAATAGAGCGTCAGCTAATGCTGGGTTTATGTCAGCTGTCGGTAGTTTAGGCTCTGCAGCTATAGGTAGTTATACAGGGACAGCAAGTCCGTTTACCAAAAACACAAGCAGCTAAAAAAATAAAACATGAGTTACAGAAATCCACAAATAATAATTGACAGATCTGGAGAAATATGGGGACAAGCCATAGCCGGTATTGGAAAAGATATAGCCAGAGGACTAGAAAGTTATACTGCTATTAAGCGTAAAAACAAAGAAAT
>TARA_B110000495_G_scaffold203788_1_pt1 | contig 10342 bp, 14 predicted proteins | sample TARA_B110000495 | Tara Oceans TARA_B110000495 (sample SAMEA4398219) | marine metagenome | biome: Polar Biome; feature: [MES] marine water layer (ENVO:01000295) within the mesopelagic zone...; material: water (ENVO:00002006), including particulate matter (ENVO:01000060) such... | reverse complement strand
AGGAGAACTTAAAATGAAACAAAGGTATAAAGAGACCTGCTAGGCTAGTTACCTAGATAGTCCTGGAGTTGCCCTCTGATGAAGTGAACCGTCTAACTGAACGGAAACAAAGCACGATCACAAGTAGTGCGGCATTGAGATTGCCGATAGAAGATAAGCAGTGAGAGAGGTCTACTCCATTAGAACTAGATTTGCTCAATGATACTGTTTATCTTTTCTCACATTTTATAACACATATATAATTGAATATAGAATAAATGGAGTCTATATCAAATGAATGAACTTAAAAAGCTCACAAAAAAGGTTAATAAAATGGAATTAGATAATCCAGTTATTACTACTTTAATAGGTCTGGTAGTATTTTATATCGGACTGAAAATGTTTTCTGGCGGTATGAAATCTATGGGCAATATAGACCATCTATCTTTCTTTACACATAGTCCAATATATATGTTTATAGGTGGAATTGTTATGACACTATTATGGCAATCATCTTCCCTATCAACAACAGCGATAATCGCATTAGTTGCTTCTGGTGCAGTTCCATTACCAGCCGCGATAGCTGCTGTTCTTGGTGCCAATATTGGCACAACTGGAACAATTTGGCTAGCGGGTATACTTGTAAGTGATGGTATGCCAAAAGGAGATACATTAAGAATAGCTCTTGCACATACAGGAGTTAATGTTCTTATGGCGATTGCACTCTTACCATTCTGCTATCCAATTGCAGCATGGTTATCTAAATTTTAAAAAATAGGGGGCTTAAATGCCCCCTATAACACTCTTATAATTAAATTTAACGGCGTTCCCAGATATTCCAAAGAATCCAGATTGCAACTAGTCCCATGATGCCTTGTGCACCAAGTGTTGCAAGCATTGCTGTTACATTAGCAACAACAGATGTTGCTGGAATAAATGGAATCATACCGATTCCTAGAACTTCCAATACGATCATCAGCGCGGCGATACTCACGCCAACTTCGGCTAAAGATGCTGCCCAAGATTTTACTGTATTTAGTATTTCCATATTTTTTGACTCCCTATAGTTGGTCATAAATGTATTTATATCAGCGAATTGTCGCTTACACATTATCTATACTTAATATAACACTATATACTATGTAATGAAAAGGATAACGACTATGATTTTCTGGAAATGGTGGACAAGTGTAGTTGTATTAGCACTATCACTTGCCTTTATGCAATATAACATTGATATGTTTGGATTTGTTTATGAAAACGATCCTACTAGAATAACTATGCTAATTGCTGCAATTTTTATTCTTTCAACTATTAAGGTTGGATTTGAAAGTTGGAAAAGACAATTCACATATGATTCTAACAATGAATTAGGTATGATTTGGTTCGTGTCCGATGCTGTTATGTCTATAGGTATGATAGGTACTTTAGTTGGATTTATCATTGTACTCACCACAACATTTACCGATATTGATACAACCTCGGCTCAAGCTATGAAAGAAGTGATTAGTAAACTGGCACAAGGTATGGGGATTGCATTGTTGACTACACTAACTGGACTAGTGACTTCAGTTATTTTAAAATTGCAGTTAGTAATGCTGGATACTTCTGATGAAAAAATATAGTTCAAATTTAGCATTTACAGATTTACTTTTTAATCTTTTAATAGGATTTACGAGTTTACTTTTAATTGCTTTTTTGTTAATTAATCCTATTGCAGAAGAAGGTATTATTGATCCTCGTTCCGAATTTATTATTACAATGCAATGGGAAGATACATCAGGTCTTGATATAGATTTGTGGATTAAGGGACCCCAAAACGTGATTGTAGGATTTCCTCAAAAAGATGGTGCTTACATAGTTTTAGAAAGAGATGATCTTGGCGATGCAAATGATATAATTTTAGTTAATGAAACGGCTAAAGTGATTGAAAGAAATTTAGAGACTATATCAATTAATGCTATAGTTCCTGGAGAATATTTTGTTTCTGTACATAATTATAGTACAGTGATAGAAGATGTAGAGGAAGAATATCCTACAAAGGTGAGGGTCGATCTAATGGATACAAATCCCTTTAAGCTTATGGCATCAAGAGAAGTATCAGTAAAATTTAAAGAAGAAGTTTCGGTATTTTCTTTTGTAATTGATGAAAATGGTTATGTGACAGATGTTAACGATAGAATTAAACTGAAAATTAGACCTAATTCTAATGAAGATAATACTTCTCCAAGACCGAGAAATCAAGTTAACTTTCCTGCCGAACAGAGCCGCTATGGAGGTGTACCATGACAGAGATTGTAATACTTTTAGCTGTTCTATTATGCATATTTTTCGCAATTTTAGCATATTATTCTAAAGCACCTTTTTTTATAAAACTAATAACACTTCCCACACTTTCTATTTTTTTAATTTTCACAATATATTTGATGATAATAAAGGCTGGTGCACCAATAGCGAAAATACCGGATGGTGAATGGTTATATGTTCACCACAAAGTAGAATTAGATAATAAAGAAAATAAAATGTTATACATATGGTCAAATCAAGAAATTGGAAATAGATTATATGTTATGCCGTATAATAGAGAAACCGCCAAAAAGCTTGAAATTGCTAAAATGAAAATGGAAGCTGGTTTTTCTCAAATGGGTGAATTTAAGATGAACGGCGAGGGAAATGAACCACAACTATTTCTTTCTGATCCAAGTCAATTAAAGGGAAAAGATATACCTAAGTTTTATAACTCTAATCAAGATGGTTGACAAATACCAGTTTTTATGTTATGATATGATTCTAAAGGAGATATATTATGGTTGAACAAGATACATTACGAATGATTGATGGTGAAGTAAAAGCCGTTCATAAAAATAAATATAATGAAATTCTTGGTGATATGTACGATACCATTACCGAAGATGAATTATTAGCCAAGTCAGAAAATAATTTAGATGAAGAAACTTCAGAACAAGTGGAAACATCTATGCAAATGTCTGGAGGGTATCGTTTTCATGGTATTAATACCCAGTTTAAACAAGTGTCTTTGAATACAACTCGCAATCATTGGCGACGGAGATATAAGTTAGGAACTAGATCATGATGGATATGGTTGTAGGATATAACATGGCACTTGCTGTTACTAGAGCCATTAGTAAAACAGAATTTAAAAAATTAGATACTCATGAACGTTTGGAAATAATGCGTTTCATTGATGATGCAATATCATTTACATATGGTTCCGCAGCAAGTGTGAAAATTTGGCGAGAACCATTTGAAAAGAAACTTAAAGAATTTACCGAACTTCATGAAAAAATGAAACAGAAAGCGATAAAAAATGTTTAAATTTTTTCAAAGTAAAACATGGGCAGTATGGGCTTATTTAGGTTCCTTTGTAATTCTATTATCACTTTGGCTACAAGTTCAAATTGACGTACAGATAAACAAGTGGTTTGGTGAATTTTATGATATGATTCAAACCGCTCTTGGAACTCCAAACGCGATTACAATGACAGAGTATTGGACTTCCCTTGCAAGTTTCGGCAAGCTTGCTGCATTATGGATTGTGTTGGGTCTTGGCACTTCATTTTTAACTTCACATTTCTTGTTTCGATGGCGAAATTCTATGGTTGAATTTTATCATAGTGTATACGATAAAGCCAGAACTATTGAAGGTGCATCTCAAAGGGTTCAAGAAGATACTATAAAATTCTCAAGAATTATGGAAACTCTTGGAACAAGTTTAATTGAATCTATAATGGTTCTTATTGAGTTTTTTCCACTCTTAATGGGTTTAAGTATAGGTATTCCAATAATGTGGTTCGGAGACTGGGAATATGGACTTGTATCTGGTGCTTTAATATGGGCAGTTGGCGGTACTATTTTGATGATAATTCTTGCATGGCTACTCAAATTAGTAGGAATTGAATATGATCTACAGAAAAGAGAAGCAGCATATCGAAAAATATTGGTTGTTGCTGAAGATGATGGTACAATCAGACCTAAAACATTAAACGAATTATTTGACGGCGTGAGAAAGATTCACTTCAAAAGTTATTTGTACTATCTTTATTTTAATATAGGAAGATTAGCATATCTCCAGGCAAATGTATTAGCTGCATATATTTTCTTAGCACCAGCTATTGTTGCAGGCGTTATGACATTGGGTGTTATGCAACAAATAATTAGAGCGTTTGGTAGAGTAGAAGGATCTCTCCAATATCTATTTAAATCGTGGCCCACTATTATTGAGCTGGCAAGTGTATATAAACGTTTAAGGGAATTTGAGGTAAAAATTAATAAGGAGTCGTAAAGAATGAATAGTAAGTTAGATGGACCACTCGTTAGTGCTTTTGAGTCATCGACTGAAGGAGTGGTATTACAAGAATTCACCACATATCGTATTAAAGATGGTTGTATGCGTAAAGAAGTAACTACACGAAGGTTTGATGGTATAGATTATTATGATTCTACTACTACAACACCATTAAAAATTTAAGTAATAATTTTATAACTTTATGATTAAAAGCCTTGGGTATCACTCGAGGCTTTTTTTATATAAATATACTATACGGATACAAATAAAGGTAATAATTTTATGGATAATTTCAAAAGTTTCATATCTGAACAAAAGAATACCCACATGACACATATAGAAGATAAAGTGTTGTATGGTGGTGTAAAGGGTACAAGAGAAGCTATATTTGCTCTTATAGGTATGCGTGATATGTTAGGTGGAGTAAAAAGGGGGAATGTAAGTGTTAAATGGGATGGTGCTCCTGCTGTATTCGCTGGTATTGATCCGAGTGATAATAGCTTTTTCGTTGCCAAAAAAGGCATATTCAATAAAAACCCTAAGGTCTATAAATCTCCAGCTGATATTGATGCTGATACTTCTGGCGACCTTAATGATAAGTTACAAGACGCACTTAAATACTTGCCAGAGTTGGGGATCAAAGGTGTGGTCCAAGGAGACTTCTTATATTCCCGAGATGATTTGTCAGATCAAACAATTGCCGGCAAAAAATATACAACCTTTCATCCTAATACGTTAGTATATGCAATGGAAAAAGGTTCTGAGGCTGAAAAAGATATAAAAAAATCTAAAATAGGTATTGTTTGGCACACAACATATACTGGAGATTCATTTGAAAATATGAAGGCTAGTTATGGTGTAAACATGAAGAATTTCAAAAAGTCTAAAAATGTTTGGTCTCAAGATGCTATGTTACGCGATATGACAAGTCTTACAATGTCGGCTAAAGATACCGCTGATGTAAATTCTCAACTATCTGAAATGGGAAAACTGTTTAATCAAATTTCTTCATCTACATTAAAAACATTAGAAAATAATCCAGCCTTAGCACAATCCATAGAAACTTTTAATAATACATATGTGCGCCAAGGTCAAATTATTACAGATACAGAAAAACATGTGGATAATTTAATAAAATGGCAACATAATAAATTCCAAAAAGAAATTGATAAAAGAAAGACTGATAAAGGTAAATTGGCACAAAAGAATAAAAGAGATGAACTACTTTCATTTTTTTCTGATAAAAATAAATCCAATCTAAAAAAGATGTTTGACCTACAGAAATTGATAGTATTGGTTAAACTAAAACTTATAAATATACTTAATAGAATTAAAAAATATGATATATTTGTTAAGACCAAAAATGGTTTTAAAGTGTCTGGTGATGAAGGCTATGTAGCAATTGATAAACTTGGTGGTGACGCAGTGAAACTTGTTGATCGTATGGAATTTTCATATAACAACTTTTCACCTGAAATTTTAAAAGGATGGGAAAAATAGGAATGCATACGTTTAAAGAAAGTCTCTGGGACAATATCCACAAAAAAAGAAAAGAAGGTCGACCTATGCGAAAGCCTGGGTCTAAAGGTGCACCTACAGATCAAGATTTTAAAAACGCTAGAGGCGAATCTGTAGATAAAGATATGTCAAATATGGTTTGTGAAGATTGTGGTTGTAGCTTTGGAGAGCCAGTTCCCGACTGTAATTGCCCTCATGATTCCAATGATTCCAATGGTTCTAATTGGATAGATTCTGACACAAACGAAGCATTGAATATGCAACAGAGATTACAAAGATCGAGGTCAGCAAGAAGAAATAAACAAAAAATGGCTCGTGGTAGAAAAAGAGCCGAAAGAAAAACTGCAACTCCTGATGTTATCAACAAAAGAGCCGTAAAAGCTGCCAGAAAAGCACTATATAAAAAATTAACAAAAGGCGCAACCGATCTTTCTCCAGGTAGAAAAAAAGAACTTGAGGCAAGACTTGATAAACCTAATATGAAAAACATTGTGCAAAGACTTGCTAAAAAATTAAGACCTAAAATAAGAGGTTTAGAAAAAGAGCGCAGAGCTAATAGGAATAAAAGCTAATGCACTTTACATCATTTAAGAACTATCTTGTAGAAGAAGAAAAAACTGTATATTTTACCTTCGGCAGGATGAATCCTCCTACAATTGGTCATGGTCTTTTATTGAAAGTTCTCGCTAAAAAAGCTAGACAAAATCCTTATAGAGTATATGTATCACAGTCTAGCGATTCAAAAAGAAATCCATTATCATATGGCGATAAAGTAAAATATCTTAGAAAGATGTTTCCAAAACAGTCTAGATCAGTAATGAAAAATATAAACGTAAAAAATGTATTTGATGCTGCAACTTCTATGTACGATGAAGGATTTAAAAACGCTATTATGGTAATAGGAAGTGATCGTGTAAAAGAATTTGATGTATTACTTCAAAAATATAATGGTGTTAAAGGAAAACATGGTTTCTATAACTTTAAGACGTTGAATGTTATAAGTGCTGGTGACCGTGATCCAGATGCCGAAGGAGTACAAGGAGCGTCTGCTACCAAACAAAGGGCTGCAGCCACAAAAAATGATTTCATTGCTTTTACTCAAGGTTTACCTAAAACTATGTCAGATAAGGATGCAAAAGGTCTGTTTAATGCAGTTAGATCTGGTATGGGTTTAAAGGAAGAAAACGAATTTAAAAATCATATTCAATTGAAACCAGTATCGGACATAAGAGAAAAGTTTGTTGCTGGTAATATCTTCAATATTAATGATTTTGTAATAATAAGAGATATTCAAGAAAAAGCAATCATTACATATAGAGGTTCAAACTATTTAATTCTTGAAAAGGAAGACGGTACAACTACTCGCAAGTGGATTGATTCTGTTGATCCAATTGAAGAATCTTATGAGATAGGAACAAAAGAATATTTAAAACACGCTAAGAAAATGACTCCGGGTGAACAAGTGAATGATGCAGTTGACCATGTAGATGTTGCAGCTATGAAAATAAAAAGAGAAAAAGAATCTGATGCTAAGAGACATGATAGGGTAATGGATCGTGCCAGATTAAGAGATACCAAACAAAAAAATAGAAAAGAGAATCGAGACTTTTCGTCTTTCCGCTCTCAAATTATTAAAAATAAAGGAAAATAAGATGAAAGATATATTTAAGTTTCTTAAAGAGCATAATGAAACATCAGAATTAGAAGATTTCGTAGAAAATATTACAGATGCTGAATTAGAAGAAGTTTCCCAAGAATTTCTTGATGAAACTGTGGAGTTTGAGCCACATACGATGTATGATCCTAAGACGGGTAAGGGCTACAAAGCAGAAAAAGAAGAAATGAATGAGTCATCTGTAACAAGAAATAGAATTGCTAATGCTATGGATAAAGCTAGTGGTAGAAATCAAAAGGACCGGATCAAAGATGCACAAGTAGCTACTAAACGTAGACAAGATGCTGAAAAAGATTTAGCAGCATTTCGTAAAAAGAATGCTCTGGGCGAAGTTTCTGTGGCTAAATTGTCAGACTATAGTAGAGCGTCAACCAGCTCAGCTGGCAAACCTCGGCAGGACGTTCATACAATGGATAAGCGTATTGGCGGACAAAAGACAGCTGATGATAAGATACGCAAATCACAAGGTAAGAGTTCAAACGCTAGAGTTGCCGGCACTGAAGCTACTAATGAGCTATCAATAGACACCATGATAGGTTATAAACAAAAAGCAAAATATAGTAAACACAGAGCTAATAATTCTAAGGTTGCTAATCTATTGAGAAAAGAGCCTCAAGATCCAAAAGATGATGAAACTCTGCGTAAACGCAAGGTTGGTGATAAACTTTATATGAAGAAAGCCTATAAGGTTTTGAGAGGTGAAGCTACAAATGAAGCAAAAAAACCAGTGTCACAGATGACTCCCAAGGAAAAGGCTGCTGCCGATGCAAGACGTAAAGAGTACAATGCTTATCAGAAATCCAAACGTGAAGAAGGTGTTATTGACGAAAAGAAAAATTCACAATCAAACTATGACCTTTATCATTCATCATTCTCAGGTGCAATGCAACACGCATATAAACATGCAAAAGATGCTCATGGTATTACGGTACATTCTTCAGAGATTGATGATAAAGTTGCCAGTGGTCCAAGAAAACCTGTTAATGGTAAAACAAATACATATCGTTTGAAAGGTGATAAAGGTAATATTCAAGTACAAGTCTATAACAAAGGTGGCTCAAAACCATTTGAATTGAATATGTATAAAGAATCTGTAGTAGAAGATGTTGAAATGATTATTGAGAGTGTTTCGCCAAAGCAAATTGCTATGTTGAAAAAACAATACTCAGATATGCCAGATAGACTTCCTCTAGATCAAGCACAGAAAATGAGTAAGATGGTTGCTAAGTTTGATAAAGAAGCTCTTATGAAAGTTGCAAAGGCTGATATTAAATGGATATCATCGGTAGCTAAAACCAATCTTATTTCTAAACACGGTGCTACTGCAAAAGATTTTAAAGAAGATATGTTAGTACATGGTGCACCTTCACATTCCGCAGATAAAAAGCCTCAAAACTATCGTAAACCTGATGGTAAAATGGGAGTCAAAATGGTGCCTATGGATCCTCAGACTACTAGAAAAGAATCTGTTGAAATTGATGAAGCTACAGATTTCAAATCAACATTCGATGGTCTGAAAAAAGGTGACATAGTAAAAATCAAATACGGTTCCGCAATTTCAAAACAGCAAGAGGGAACATTTAAAGTAACATTTAAATCCATTGTTGGTAAAGCGAAAGTTGGAAAAATTACTTTGGTTAAACAAGGTGAAGGTGCTGCAAAAGTAAAGCATTATCTATACGATAGAAATGGCAAAGTATCAATGGCAATGGGCGATATGGGAGCAAGCATGACTAGCTTGGTCAAAGAATCTATATTAGAAGATTATTTTCCTGAAAAATTGTCAGTTGACCAAGGCCTTGGTGCTTGGATACGTGATTTTTCTAAATCGGATGCACCTTCACTCAAAGGTAAATCAGCAGGAAAACGTAAATCTATGGCTTATGTTGCATTTAAATCAGCACAAGAAAAATAACATAAATATTACTAAAGACTAAATGGAATAACAAAATGGCGACAAGTACAGATAAAAGATTAGATAGAATAGAGGAAAAGATAGACACCTTATCTGAAGCTCTTATTGCTATAGCAAGATTTGAAGAAAAAATGGATGCATATGAAAAAAATCGTGATGATTCTTGGTCAAGAATGAATAAGTTCTCTGAGAAATTAGATGCAATTGAAAAAAAGGTAGATGATAATCATCATACTGTACAAATAATAAATAAACTATTCTGGGTTGCTACGGCTGCCGCAGCGACCGCGATAGGCGCTCAAATTTGGATGTAAGGAGATTACCCAATGGATCACACTAGTGAGATTAACAACAATATTGCCAGCGCATATCTTAAAATGCTTGGTTTAGATAATACTGAAAATAATACCGAAGTAGAAAATTTAACTGAATCAGCCTCTATGAAAAATAGTATTAACCAATACTATTATCAAGACTCTAAAGGAGTTGTTCAAGCAGTAGGCAGTAAAGATGCTATGCGTAAGATGAATATCAAGCAAGCAAAAGATGGTAATAAAGGTGGTTCTTTCAGTATGAATCTTAAAAAGTATAAGGTTGGTGACCAAATTAAAGAATCTGTACATCATGAAAAAGATGATGATGGGAATACAATTCCCCATGACGATGAAATCAATGAAGATAATACGAATGATAAATCTGATGATGGTGATGGAATGGACAAAGTTCAGCCGAAAGCATTAAAGAAGAAATTCAAAGACCGTAAAGATAAAGACGTTGATAATGATGGTGATGAGGACGAGTCTGATGAATATCTTCACAATCGCCGTAAGACTGTAAGTAAAGCAATTGACAAAGATGATGAGTCTAATGAACCAGTTGCAAAAACTGATCGCCGTAAAAAGCTTGACAAAAAAGATGGTGATGCTGATATCGAAAAACAAGAAGGCTA
>TARA_B110000495_G_scaffold196962_1_pt1 | contig 10382 bp, 6 predicted proteins | sample TARA_B110000495 | Tara Oceans TARA_B110000495 (sample SAMEA4398219) | marine metagenome | biome: Polar Biome; feature: [MES] marine water layer (ENVO:01000295) within the mesopelagic zone...; material: water (ENVO:00002006), including particulate matter (ENVO:01000060) such as...... | reverse complement strand
CAAAGTCCGCACCGTAGATATAACCCCCTTAATGATAAATGGATTTTAGTTTCCCCACAAAGAAACAACCGTCCCTGGAACGGAAAAACTGAAACACTGACTGAACCTTTAGGTACTTCATATGATAAAGAATGTTATCTTTGTCCAGGTAATATAAGGGCATCAGGGTTAACAAACAATCAATATAATGGTTGTTATATCTTTGATAATGATTACGCAGCTATTCAGGCAAATGATGAGAGAATAAGTTCCTCTGAACCACTATTTAAATCACAGACTGTCAACGGAGCATGCAAAGTGATCTGCTACTCGCCTGACCATTCTAAAACTTTACCAGAATTAGAACTTAATAACCTCATCGGAATCATAAATGCCTGGCGCACAATTTATACTGATTTAGAAGAAAAATATAAGTGGGTGCAGATTTTTGAAAATAAAGGTGAAATCAATGGTTGCTCTAATCCACACCCCCATGGTCAAGTATGGGCAAGTAGTCATTTGCCAGATGAAGTAGAACGTGAAAATAAGAACCAGCAAGCATATTACGAAAAAAATAACCGTCCATTATTACTAGATTACCTTGAAGATGAAATTGAAAAAAATGAACGTATCGTCTGTTTAAATGATGATTGGGTGGTACTCGTACCCTATTGGGCGGCATGGCCCTTTGAAACACTTTTGCTGCCGCGCACTCCAATTTCGCACATGAACGATTTAAAGAAAAGCGAGATAAAATCGTTGGCAAAGATAATAAAAAGTCTGACAACGCGATACGATAATCTTTTTAATACTTCATTTCCATATAGTATGGGTTGGCATTGTCGGCCAGCGGGGGAACGCTCAAAGCATTGGATCATGCATGGTCACTTTTACCCGCCGCTATTACGTTCAGCAACTGTACAAAAATTTATGGTCGGGTATGAATTACTCGGAGAAACACAACGGGATATTTCTGCTGAACAGGCTTCTAATATGCTTCGTCAAGCTTCGGATGTTCATTATAAAAAGAACCCGAAATGAACAGAGAGAAACTTATAAATAGAACCTCATCTTATCACCATCAATTGCATAGAGGTTTAGGAACAAAAATAAGTGTTGCACCTGGCCGTGTTAATCTAATGGGAGAGCACACTGATTATAATGATGGGTTCGTGCTCCCTACTGCAATCGATTTTTTTACTTGCGTCTGTGGATCATTAAAGGAGGGTTCAAATGTTTCAATAACCGCCCTTGATTTCGATAATGAGGTAGATCATTTCGACCTTCAAGATGACATATTACCGCACGATGATGATATTTGGAAAAATTATATCCGTGGGGCGTTCTACTTTCTTAAAATGGAAGGTTATTCACTTGGTGGCTGCGCACTAACCATTAGCGGAACAATCCCTAAAGGGACAGGCCTCAGTTCCTCAGCCTCTCTCGAAATTGCAGTTCTAAATACATTGAGTGAATTATTTGGTCTTAGTTTAGATAATTTAAAGATGGCACAAATTGGTCAAAAAATCGAAAATGAATTTGTAGGTCTCTCCTGTGGAATTATGGATCAACTTAGTTCTGCTTGTGGCATAGAGGGACAGGCACTGCAGATAGATTGCCGAAATTTTAAAATAACAAATATTACAATTCCCACCTCGTTATCTTTAATGATTGTAAATTCCAACATAAAAAGACAGCTGACTACTAGCGCTTACAATGATAGGAGGCGAGAATGCCAACAAGCCGCAGAGTTCATGGGAGCCAAATCTCTTCGTGATATCACAGAGAAAACATTTCTATCACAAAAAAACTGCATGCCTGAACTGTTAGCTCGACGCGCTGAGCACATTATAACAGAAAATGCTCGGGTCATAAAAATGGCAACTGCATTGCGTAAAACTAATATAGAAGAAATATCCAGTATCATGGCTGATAGCCACACCTCAATGAAGAATTTATTTGAAATTTCAACTCCAGAAATCGATATTCTTGTAAATATTATAAGCAAATTTATCAACGTTTCAGGTGGCGTACGTATGACTGGTGGAGGTTTTGGTGGCTGTGTCGTTGCCCTTTTACCCGCTAGTTCAGTGGAGGGCGTTCGTCAACAGATTGAAAGTCAGTACCCATATCAAACAGGACTAAAAGCTTGTATATACCTGAACCAACCAACCCGTGGTGTTGAGACAGTCCAAGGTATATTTAGTTGAGGTAATTGTGAGAGAAAAAAATGATAAAATTTCTATTAATAATTTTAACAGCAGGTTTTTCATTGCAGCAAATATTAGCCATGAATAACGAAGAAATAGAACGGATGGAGGTAAAAAGGTTTGGCCTTTTAGATGATGGCCGCACCGTGAAAGTTTATACGCTTAAGAATAAAATCGGTAATAGCATCGAAATTCTGGACTTAGGTGGAATTATAAAGTCAATCAATGTAGCTGACCACAATGGTGAATTTTCTGACATTGCTCTAGGATTTAATAACCCCCAGCAATATTTAACCGACAGTCCTTATATGGGGGCGTTGATTGGACGTTATGCTAATCGCATTGCCAAAGGAAAGTTTACAATTGATGAGGTCGAATATTCACTCCCTGTTAATAATTTTGAAAATACCCTCCACGGTGGCATAATAGGCTTCGACAAACGAATTTGGGAAAGTTCAGCTTCCACAGTGGATAATGAAGCACAGTTAGAATTATCTCTAATCAGCAAAGATGGAGATCAAGGATACCCAGGCACAATATCAACAATTGTCACATATCGTTTTGATGATCAAAACAAATTAACTATTACTTATTTGGCTACAACTGACAAAACCACGGTTATTAATTTGACAAATCACACTTATTTTAATTTAGATGGTCATAATTCAGGGTCTATTCTTGATCACGAAGTGATGATAAATGCCTCTCATTATACTCCAGTGGATAACACTCTAATTCCTACTGGTGAGATAGCCGCCGTGAAGGGAACGCCAATGGATTTTCAAACCTCAAAACCAATTGGTCGTGATATTAGTATAGATGATCCGCAACTAAGTTTTGGACTAGGGTTTGATCATAACTGGGTCTTAAATAAATCAGATGAGAATACAATTAATTTAGCAGCAACTGTGTACTCACCCAAAACTGGTAAATTTATAAACGTTTATACTGATCAGCCTGGCATTCAGTTTTATACAGGTAATTTCTTAGATGGCAGTATTAAAGGAAAAAATGGGACATTTTATAACCACAGAAATGCATTTTGCTTAGAAACACAACATTTTCCAAACAGCCCTAATCAACATAACTTTCCCACTACAGAATTACGACCGGGAGAACAATACAAGACTACAACAATATTCGAATTTGGAATAAAAAAATAATAATTACTTTATATTTTTTTTCTTAAGCCAAGTATTTAAGCGGAAAAAGGCCGAGATAAACCTTCTTAAGGCTATGTTGTGAAATGTTTATTTAAATATATTACTATTCAACGCCAACTGCTTTTGCACCAGGACGTCTTGGGTCAGAATAACCATAAAATAGTCCATCTTTAGACATAACGCTTTGAAGGCTACCCATGCCGGCACTATTTTTATTGAAGTTTATTTTATGACCTTTTTGACGCAATAAAGATATCGTATCAGGGCTTATTCCGCCCTCGAGTAATAATTCTTCAGGGTACCATTGGTGATGAATTCTTGGTGCGACCGAGGCATCACCAATATTCATTCCGTATTCGAGTACATTCAGAATCATTTGCATATTTGCACTGATAATTTTCGAACCGCCGGGTGTTCCTGTCATGAGAAATGGTATACCATTTTTGGAAACCAGTACGGGTGACATGGAACTAACCGGGCGACGAAAAGGACTGATCATATTATTTTCACTACCCATCAAACCAAAGGCATCGGGAATATCCGGCCTTAATGTAAAGTTTCCTAGATTGTTATTCATTAAAATACCTGTACCTTCAATAACTACACCAGACCCAAATGAGAACATTAGTGTATATGTATTACCCACCATGTTTCCTTCACTATCCACCACCGAATAGTGAGTTGTTTCGTCGCTTTCATAAATACTTAGGTTGCCCGGTGCTATTTCTTCTGATGGGGTCGCTCTGTCCAAAGATATTTTTGCTGCCAGTGATTTTGCGTATTCTTTATTGATAAGAGCTTCGGTTGGAATATCAACGAAGTCCGGGTCACCAAGATATTTACTACGATCAGCAAATGCTAATTTCATAGCCTCTGCCGTAACATGGATAGCCCCCGCACTACCCGGACCCATTTCCTTGAGGGGAAAATTTTCCAGAATATTCAACATTTGGATCACATGAGTACCACCCGAACTAGGTGCTGGAACAGCAACTATGTCATAATCACGGAATGTACCACGAACAGGCTCACGTTCAATCACTTTATAAGTTGCGAGGTCTTTCATGGTAATTATGCCGTTATGTGCTTCCATATCGGCAACGATTTTCTCCGCAATACTTCCTTTATAAAAGGCATCAACGCCGTTTTGCGCTATTTCAGACAATGTCCACGCAAGGTCAGGTTGCTTAAATAGTTCGCCAACTTCGTAATTTGAGCCATCGGGTTTATAGAATTTCTTTAGCGCTGCAGCGTTGTTTTTGAGACGCACGCTTCTGGAAAGGTCTGCCGCTAAATCATAGGTCACGACTATCCCATCACGGGCAAGACGAATGGCAGGCTCCAATACTTCTGCGAGGGTCATTGTACCATAATTTTCTACGATATGTGCAAGACCTGCAACAGAACCTGGGACAGCCGAAGATTTATGTGAAAACCGATAGGAAGGGTCCATAACGGCGACTTCACCGTTTTTATCAAAAAACATATTTTTATTAGCTGCTTCTGGGGCAAACTCTCTAAAATCAACGGCGATTGTTTTGTTTAATTTGGCAACATGAATAAGCATAAAACCACCACCGCCGACATTACCCGCGCGTGGGAGGGTGACTGCTAGAGCAAAACCAAGAGCCGCACCAGCATCAATTGCATTTCCCCCGTTACGCATAATTTCAGCAGTTATCTCGCTCGAAAGCGCATTATGACTGGCTACCATACCTTTACTGCCAATCACCGGATGATTAATCTCACTATATTCAAATAATGGTTCAGATGATTGTTCTTGTGCAAAAGAAATTGCAATATTCGTTACAGTAAAATTTGATGCAACTAATAATATTATAAGTTTTCTGAGCATAGCTCTTATTCCCTTTTTTAAGTGTTTATTTCAATCGTCTATTTTTGTCTAATAACAAATGACTTACCAACAAAGTCAGTTGGATTTACATTTTTTATAATTTGAGTTTTTCTGCCCTGCTTGGTTAAAAATGTAACCTCAACGATGACCTTACTTTGATTAGGCAATACGAAGTGAACTGGTTGATTACTTTGACTGTTATAACCGTCACCTGTAGCAACCATCCGCAAACCAAGAAGTAACCCCTTCAAGTTATATATTCGCACTTCTGAGCCGGCACGATTTAACACGCCATTCTTATCGGCAACCGTAATCTGTAATGATTTTTTTCGTGCTTCATTAGAAATATTATTTCTCAAAACTGGATGACGCCCAGCAATATTATATCCCTCAGTAAGAGAAATATCTAAATCACCATCATTGTCATAATCTGCCCACTGAATACCATGATCAGCGCCACTAAGAGATGTTCTGTGAGTATCAACTTCAGTAAAGCGATTAGCATCGTTATGGAACAGTCGGTCATGAGGTGACCTTACACCCTCTTCATTTTGATGATATCCAGCAGCGTATAGGTCCAATAAGCCGTCATTATCATAATCACCCCAACTTGCACCCACCATATGATCATGTCCCTCAATGCCCATTTCGCTGCTTACTTCATCGAAAGTTCCATCACCTTTATTTTTGTAAAGTTTATTAATACCATATGTTGCGACGAACAAATCAAGGTGACCATCATTATTATAATCTCCCACTGCACAATCAACACCTCCCTCGCTGCGAGTTCTGAGGCCGCCTTCCATGCCAAGTGTAGCGGCTATGTCAGTAAAATGACCGCCTTCATTTTTGTAAAGAGCGTCTTTACCTTCGCCTTGATTTGCCAAAAATAGATCTAAAAAACCGTCACTATTGTAATCAAACCAACACGCGCCAACCGTGGCGCGTGGATCCGCCAAGCCTGTTTCAACACTCACATCAACGAATTTCTGGCCGTCGTTGCTAAACAGAAAGTTAGGCCCAACTCTATCAGCAACGAAGAGGTCCAAAGTACCATTGTTATCATAGTCAATCCAATTAATTTGACGTGCGCTAACTTGCGGTATATCGACACGCATCTGCCTTGAAACATCAGTGAAACTTTGTGATTTTTCGTTACGATAAAGTTCATTGCCCTGGCGGTTACTACCAACATAAAGGTCAAGGTAGCCATCAGCGTTATAATCGCCCCAAGCAATAGACCTTCTTTCTTTTCCGCCTGTAGGTAGTCCTAGAACTGGGCCTAAATTTGTAAATCCACCAAACTCATTATTATAAAGCCTTACATCGCCAGTTTTGAACGATATAACCAAATCAAGATCGCCATCATTATCATAATCCCCCCAAGCATTTGATAATGCCATATTTCCACCAAACGTATCTGGTTGTATCCGAGTAAAATTAGGTTCTTTTTCTTGGGCCATCGCGCTTCCACTTAAAGTGAAAATTAGAAGCATTGTAAAGTTGATTATTAGCTTTATGTACATTTTTATTTTTCCTATAAAATCATAAATTGGACTAGTTTTACTGAAGAGAAAAGAGCCAAGATAAATGTATCAGAAGTGGAAATATAATCGCCAACTAGAGATAAAAAACCTAATACAACATTCGTTTTTTTATACGGGTTCCAACAATATTACCTATGAAAGCAGAGATAAACCAAACCCATCCACTTAAACTTGCACTACTAACACCACTAAAGAACGCTCCAATATTACAACCGTAAGCAATACGAGAGCCATAGCCCAGCATCAGGCCGCCCACCAATGAAACAACTATAAGTTTAAAACTGATATTCCACCTTAGCTTATAAGTACCCATCAAGTGAGCTGCTATGAAAGAACCTAAAAATATCCCTAAGTTCATAACAGAGGTAATATCAAAGAAAATTGATTGATCTAATGCAGCAGAGTTTTTCCAATAAACCCAACTCGTCACATCAACACCAGTTAGACTTAATGCTTTCGAGCCCCACAAAACAAATGCACTTGTCACACCCCAAGGGCGACCCGCTAAAAGGAGTGTTAAGAAGTTAGCTAAAACAAGTAAAAGTATAACAGATAGAATCGGCCAGTGACCCTTTACAAGTCGTTTCCATCCCCGCACCCCATCGTCCTTCTCCTCATTATAAGCTAAGACTTTACCGTGACGGCGCTTTTCAAATACAAGCGTTATCAAGGCTACAAAAGCACAAATCGATAGGGTTAGGCCAAGTCCACCTACAACCCCGAACTGAGAAGTTAAGTCGACACTTACGTTTGGTAAACTCCGCCAGAAAGCAATATCATAAGCACCCCAAACCCCCCCAATAATAAACCCTAAAAGCGTGATAAATATACGCGCACTTCCGGCTCCTGCCCACGAAAGAACTCCTGAAGCACAGCATCCACCAAGTTGCATCCCAACTCCAAAGAGAAAACTTCCAAAAATTGTGGCTATACCAAAAGGAACAACAAAGCCAATCACGTCAGAACCAAATAAACTTCCATGTGCGAGAATAGGATAAAAGACTGCTGATGCAAGGGCCAGAATAAGCATTTGCGCGCGAAGCCCGCGTCCATCACGTTGAGTGATCCAAGATGACCAACCACCCGTAAAGCCAAAATTACCAAAGACAAGGGTGAGTCCAATCATAACACCTACTAACGATAGCAAGGCATGAGCCAGGCCGGCAGTATGATTAATTACTGCAACAAGAACCGCCGTTATTATGAAGGAAATTATTCGCCAAAGATTATAATTTGGTACTGTACTCAAATTGGAAGTTTGTGTTTTAGCCATTATCTACCCCTAACTATTCATTAGTGTACATAATTAAAATTAATCAGTCCAGTTGTAGGCCCATACGAGTACTGAGGCCTTCGAATTATTGCGTCAATTAATTCACCTTTCCTAACTAAGCGTTCAATGCTTGATCTAAGTCAGCAATTATATCATCAATGTCTTCAATACCAACTGAAAGCCGAATAACGTCAGGTCCTGCCGCGGCAGCAATTTGTTCTTCTTCATTTAATTGACTATGCGTTGTCGAAGATGGATGTATTATTAAACTCCTGGCATCACCAATATTAGCAAGATGTGTAAATAATTTCACATGTTCAACCATTTTTTTGCCCGCTTCATATCCACCAGTTAAACCAATAGTCATGACCGCACCTGCTCCTTTTGGCATATATTTTTGGTGTAAAGAGTAATACGGATCATCTTTAAGCCCTGCATAGGAAACCCATTTAACCTTATCGTGGTTCTTTAGATAAGTAGCTGCCTTAAGCGAATTTTCACAGTGCCGCTCCATTCTTAAGGCAAGCGTCTCAATCCCATTTAATATATAAAATGCATTCTGGGGAGACAAACACTGTCCAATATCGCGCAAGGAAAGAACTCGGCAAGCGATAATGAAACCTATATTACCCATCGCCGCACCAAAAACATCTGCAAGAACCATATCATTATAGCTATCACAGGGTGCTGAGAGGGTTGGATACTTATCATTTTTAAGCCAATCAACCTTACCACTATCAACAATTAATCCACCAATGCTATTACCATGGCCACCAAGGAATTTGGTGAGTGAATTGACAACAATATCTGCCCCATGTTCGATAGGCCGACAAAGATAGGGTGTGGCAAGCGTGTTATCAACAACCAGAACAATACCAGCGTCGTGAGCAACCTTTGCTATAGCAGAAATATCAGTAATAATGCCGCCTGGGTTTGCTAAACTTTCAATAAATATAGCCTTTACATTATCATTCAATGCTTCCTTAAATTTCTCAGCAGTAGGTTCAACAAATGTTGTATTCCAACCAAATTTTTTAAAACTAGTTCCCATTTGGGTAATTGATCCGCCATAAAGCTTTTTCGAAGCTAATATTTCATCCCCTGTTTCTAAAAGCGTGTGAAATACAGTAAACTGGGCGGCATGTCCGCTTGAGACTGCTAACCCAGCAACCCCTCCTTCAAGTGCAGCAACCCGCTTTTCCAATACGTCCGTCGTTGGGTTCATCAACCGTGTATAAATATTACCAAATTCATTTAAACTAAAAAGGTTAGCAGCATGCTCTGTATTGTTAAATTTATAAGCGGATGTCTGATAAATAGGTACGGCACATGCCCCTGTTGTTGGGTCGGGTTGTTGGCCAGCATGCAAGGCTAGGGTTGGTAATTTATATTTTTCTGACATATTTTTTCCAATTTACTATAATTTTTTAACAACAAAATAACTACTATCATCTATTTATTGTTACTTAAATAAACCATAAAGTTTAAAATGCAAATCAGAACATCAATTATTTATCTTTAGACTATAAAAATATAACTACCTTCACGAAAAGCTTTATCCTTAAGTTTTAGTAACGGGTTGATCAGGTAACGGATGATAGTTTTTTTCCATTTAATATATCAACTTCTGCAACCATGCTTGGTAAAATTGGAAGATCACCAGTTTCAGATGATAAAAAACCACCATATCTCTAACAATAGGTTTTAAAGTTTGCTTAAAGTTATAATAAAAATTGTGTCCATGGCCCCTTTATAGCAAGAGTTTGGGTTGGGTATTGAACATTTACAAACATGGTTGTACCATCAGGTGAAAAACAGACACCCGCAGTTTCAGATTTAACATTAACCTTGGCTAGGGTGTAAAGTTCACCTGATGGTGTAATTCCCCTTATATGATTTATGGTACCGTCATAATGATCTTCACAAATGATAAGATGACCGTTTGGTGCAACAGTGATATTATCGCCTAGACCAAATGTCTCTTTTTGTACGGATTCGAAAAAGAGTTGTAGTCGACCTGGATCAACAGCCTCATCAGGCTTACCTTCATTGAGTGACGGTTTGTATCTCATCACCTGCCCAAGGTTTTTAACACCCCCAGTTGAGCAGCAGAAATAAAGCTCATTATCACCCCAGAAGATCCCTTCACCACGGGCAAATACTGCCGCACCATTTTTAAACCCGCGCATCCTAAGATCATCTTCAGGACTCTCTATATTTTCTAGATCAATCCACCTTACATTGCGCCAGCTTTCCGGCTCAAACGATCTGCCGTCCCAGTTTCGACTGTCAAATCCGCTCGCAACATCCTGAACACCTAATGCCTGTAATTTTCCACCTTTAAGGAGGTCTCCA
>TARA_B110000495_G_C23043070_1_pt1 | contig 10383 bp, 7 predicted proteins | sample TARA_B110000495 | Tara Oceans TARA_B110000495 (sample SAMEA4398219) | marine metagenome | biome: Polar Biome; feature: [MES] marine water layer (ENVO:01000295) within the mesopelagic zone...; material: water (ENVO:00002006), including particulate matter (ENVO:01000060) such as...... | reverse complement strand
AGTGTAGATTCTGCAAAAGTTGCAATCAATACACAATTTCGTGATGCACTTACCGTTCTTAGCTCTTACTCATTCGACCAACTTACTGGCGAAACAAACAAGCTGGCATCTGCAGAACAGGCAATCTTAGATCGATTAAGCCTTTTAAGTGAAACCGGCATTAAGCCACTTTCAGTTGGCATTAACCGATTGCTACTTCCTCCTAAAACTACGACTGCCGTCTTAAATAGAATGCAGGCTAGAAGAAATACATTAGCGGATCAGCGCAGAGCAAAAGGTACTGCTGATGCTGAAGCAATTCGTGCAGAAGCGAAAGCTAAACATGATAAAATTATGGCTTTTGCATCGCAACGAGCAACAGAAATTAGAGCAGAAGGCGAAAAGCATGCTGCTAAGTATCTGAGCGACATGGGTGAGCATGAAGAGTTAGCTATTTTTCTCGCTTGGCTAGATGCTGTTGAAACAGCATTGTCTAAAAATACCACGCTTGTACTAGAGTCTGATGTCGCTCCCTGGCATCTTTTAGAAATTGACCAAATTTCAGATAATTCAATTCCAACACCTAAAGGGTCACAGTAGCAAATGACTGATCAACAGCCACACCCTGAATCTGAACGCCGAAGAGAAGCCTCAGCAAATTTTGTTGTACAAAACAACGAAAATGATTCGTCACTTGATTTACGTGACGCAATGACAACTGCTCATCGCTCGCTTGCAGACTCTTTGCAATTGAGCTTCCGTGCACTGCAAGGTGTCATGATTGTCCTTGTTGTTTTGTATCTTGTTTCAGGGTTTAGAACTGTAGAAGATTCACAGACAGGCATTGGAACATTCTTTGGTTCAATCATCGACAATGAAGCACTATCGCCTGGTTTACAGATGAATTGGCCTCCACCAGTTGGCGGCTTTGAAATTTATAGCTCTCAAAACAGAGTAGCAGATATCGGTTTAGTTTTTAAACCTCTTGTGAATGCTCGCTTGAATCCAGAACAGAGAATTCAAAAAGCGAAATCGAGCGATGGACTTGTTCCAGGTCGTGATGGTTCACTCTTAACAAGAGATGGTGATTTAGCGCATATTGAAGTAAATGTAGAGTGGGAAATTGTAGACCCGATTCAATATTCAAAGACTGTTCCTGATGCAATGGGAAGCGCACTTGTAGAAACTATTCTTGAACAAACATTAGTGCATATTGTTGCTCAAGTAACTCTTGAAGAGTTACTCGACAAACCAGTTGAGGAATTACGTTCTATTGTCCAGCTTGACATGCAAAGTACATTGAATGCACTGCAATGTGGCATTCGTATTTCTGACGTCTCAGTTCCAAGTGAACCTGAACCTCCACTCTATGTGCAAAAATCGTACGACAATTTTGATAGCTCAAGAATCAATGCTGAAACAAGTGTTGAACAGGCGACCGCAGCAGCACACGAATCACTTATTCAGGCAGCCGGTAGCAAATACAATGAACTACTCGTGTTAATTAGCGAATATGAATTGGCTACTGAAAGCGATGACCAAGCAGCAAAGAAAACAAGTTTACACAAAATCAACTCTCTGCTAGAAGGCGATGATATTTCAGGTAACGTTTCTCGTCGAATTGCGATGGCTGAAGGATACAGAGCACAAATCGAAACTACTCTTGGGCAAGATTTCAAGCGGTACCAAAGTTTGTTGCCTACCTATCTTGAACACCCTGAACTTGTCATCCGTAGCAGGTGGTTAAATATGTACTCCACAGTTCTTGGCAACGCAGATGCAGAATCAATTTTTGTGCCTGAATATATCAAATCTATCAAACTAGCGATTTCTGGTTCTGATGAAATTGCACAGTTAAGACATCGGAATGAATTGAAAAGAAAAGAAGCAACAACAGTCCTTGAGGCCGATTTGATGAACCCTTGGATATTAAAAGCGAGCGAAATTAATATGGACGGCCCAAGAAGGTCTCTAAATATTGATGGCGGAACCGTTCAAGGCAGACAACCGTAAAAGGGAACAAATTCGTATGTCACAAAGAACGAACACGAATGAGTTAATTATCGATGCTGTAGGCTTGACCAAAATCTTCAAAGACTTCTGGATGCGCACCAAAGCAACAGCAGTCGATGGCATTACGTTTAACATTCAAAAAGGCGAACTGTTCGGCTTGCTTGGTCCAAATGGATCGGGGAAAAGTACAACTATCAAGTTAATTCTGGGTTTACTCAATACAACACGCGGGCGGCTTACTGTCTTCGGTCGTGAACCACACGATGTTGCTGTGAAACGCTTCATTGGTTTCCTTCCTGAAGAGTCCTACCTGTATCCCTATCTCAATAGTACAGAAACACTAGATTACTACGGAAGGCTGTATGGCATAGGTAGAAAGATACGAAAACGTCGTTCTGAAGAGTTACTCGAAATGGTAGGTCTATCCCAAGTAGCACACAGGCAGGTTGGCGAGTTTTCAAAAGGGATGATGCGCAGAATCGGTTTGGCACAAGCACTCATAAATGATCCAGAACTACTTATTCTTGATGAACCAACAAGCGGGCTTGACCCAATTGGCACAAGGCAAGTTAAAGACTTACTTGTTGAACTAAAAAGCAGGGGCAAAACTATATTGCTGAGTTCACACTTGCTCTCAGATGTTGAAGATGTCTGCGACCGTATGGCTATTTTGTATGGTGGGAAAATTCATGCAGAAGGTACAGCCGACGAACTTCTCGTCGATTCTGACCACACGCTCATTAGAATGCCACGAATTCGCAATGACGGCACGATTTCACAAATTGAATCTATACTTGCTCAAAATGAAGGCACATCAATCGAGTCGGTCGAACAACCTAGACAGAATTTAGAATCGTTCTTTATTAACATCGTTGAAAGTGCTCGTGAGCAACGAATTGCTACAAGCGGTGCGCACACGGGTGACACTGCTCCGTTCCTTAAAGGTAATGAAGAAGGCGAAGTATTAATCGATAAACTTATCGACAACGATTCACAAGTACAGAATGCACAAGAAGTGCAGAAAAAACTCCAATCAACTGAAACAGAAGATGTGCAGGTCCTAGATGATTTAGTTAACTCTGAAGAAACTACTGCTCGCGCTACTGAAGCTTCTACTGAACAAATAGTCTCTACTGATGCGGATTCAACTATTATAGATTCGCTTTTATCCGATAATGACGATAAGGATAGCCAGGAATAACTGTGAATCCTATAAAAGCAGTACATCATAAATTGCAATTATGGCAAGGCAAAACTTCTTCGAGAATAGTTTTATCCTCTATTTTATTCTTAGCGGTAGTTGTTCCTCTCATATTTATTCTTGTTAGAACATCTACCTTGTATCAGGACAGAGAGTTAATATTCAATGCTCTCGTTGGATCAGAACAAACAGTCCTAGCTGATGAATTGTTCGAAACTGGTTTCATTTCACTTGATGGTAAATCTTTTGGCGACATACGACTAAAAGGGTACAAGATTCTTGACGAAGACAATCGCATCATCAACCCTGTTGACGCAACTTCACTACTTATCAGTAGTGCTGTTCCACGTGAAATACCTGCATGGTTGCTGCGAGATCCTGGGTTAATTTGGACACTTGGGCTAGTTCTTCTGGCATGGTGTTTAATTTCTGTTTGGCTTGGGCTTTTTGTAACCTTCTTGTATTCCTTATCTATAGGAATATTCAGTTGGTTCTTTTTCCGTGCATGTGGTTTGCATGGCTTAGCGTTGGTGATAGTTGGGATGTGCGCTCTTGGCTACAGTTACCATTTGTTGCTTCAATGCTTTAGATATTTGTACCAATCGCCTAGACCTGTCGCTGCTATTTCCAGAGGTGTTCTTGTTGAAGCGACAAGAACTAAAATGTCACTTGCCTTCCTTGCGTTGCTGCTTGTTGTTTTGCCTGTCATTCCAATAATGCTTGATTCGGATTCCCCATTACGACATCAAGTGCAAACTATGTTAAGTAGAAGCCTAGGGGTTACTTTTACTATTGCAGCTTTTCTTACAGTATTCCTCGGATGTGCTACTGTCGCGTTTGAAATGAGAGACCGTCAAATTTGGCAAGTACTTACAAAACCTGTAAGTCGTTTTAGTTATCTCGCGGGTAAATGGCTTGGTATTGTCTCGCTCAATTTTGTAATTCTTATCATTGCGGGCTTATCCGTCTTCATGTATATGCAGTACTTACGTACTGCTCCTGTGTCTGAAGGGCTTCAGGGCGATTTTGATCGCTTTGCGGTTGAAGAAGAAGTTCTAACTGCTCGGGTAGAATCTTTACCGATGTTTGAATCGCTTTCAAGCGAACAAATTGCAGCTAGGGTGGAACAAATTATAGAAGCGGATACAGAAATTCGCAATGAATCTCATCTTCAAATTCAACTACGACAAAAACTACGTGAAGAAGTACAAGACCAATTCTTGGCACAGCAACGGTCAATACCTGCGATGGTTGATGGACAACCACGCGCTCAGACGTATACATTTACAAATTTGCAGGATGCAAAAAGTACAGGCGGTTCATTAACTTTTTCTTATCGTTTTTATATCGGTGCAGTTGACGATTTAGAAACCTACAAGGCTGGATTTGAATACAACGGAGACTTCAACACAAGGCATCCAGTCACATATGTGCCCGGGATGACGCATGTTTCAGTCATTCCTAGTAATTACATAACAGAAGGGGGCGAGTTGAAAATCACGGTGTTTAACTTGTTTGAACCTAATCCACAATATCAATACAAGGGTGGAATGAGTTTTGATAAAGACGGTATAAAACTACTGTATAAAGTCGGCAATTTTGAAAGCAACTTCTTCAGAGCAATTTTACTGTTACTTATTAAACTCGGCTTTTTGGCTGCACTTGCAATCGCAGCATCGACATTTTTAAGTTTTCCCGTTGCATGCCTAGTTACGTTTACCGTTTTTGCAAGCGCAGCAATGTCACCGTACCTTTCACAGTCCCTTCAATATTATTTTCCGCCGTCAACGGCAGATCTTGAAGCAGGCGAAATTTCTTTGTATATCCAATGGTTTTTTGAGCACATTGTCCATGCAATTGCAACTGCAATTGTGTTCTGTTTAGATGCATTCGGTTCACAACGCCCAACTGACCAACTTGTAAACGGAATGCTCATTACATGGGGCTCTGTCCTCAACAGTTTCTTCAAAATTGGCATACTCTGGTCTGGTGGCATTTTGCTCATCGGTACATTTATTCTAGGGAAACGTCAATTAGCAATTTACAGCGGTAAGGGATGAACAAAACACAGTTCTGTACGGTATATCAATCATGTTACAAGATCGCATAAAACAACTCATCGCTGCCGGAATTGCCGCCACAAGCATTTCTGTTGGCGGTCTGATGCTTCCAGCAATCTTACAAGAGTCAGAGGACAATACGCTTAGGTATACAAACAATGCCGTGGAGGGCGCTCCGGGTTGGGTAAACACAATTGGGAAATCGATAGGCGCATTTCGGGGCTTGCTTGTTGATTACCTTTGGATCAAGATTCACCAAATGCAGCGCGATGGCCTTTATTTTGAAGTAATGGCTGATGCTGATTTAATTACAAAACTACAACCCCGGTTTCCACAAGTCTGGGTGTTCCATGCACATAACATGGCGTATAACATTTCAGTTGCAACACACACAATTGAAGAACGTTGGCAATGGGTAAACGAAGGAATCCGATTACTACGTGAAAAAGGTCTTCGTGCAAACCCAGACGACCTAGTGCTGCACAAAGAACTTGCATTTTTCTTCATGCATAAACTAAACGGTAACTCTGATGATGCGCATTTGTATTACAAAAGAAAATTTGCTGAACGTTGGCATAACCTTTTAGGCGAACCACCAGTTTCATGGGCAGAGCGAACCTCAATGATGAAAGAAATTGCTGACGCACCTAGGACACTGAAGGAAGCGGAAGAAAGTAATCCTCAAGTTAAAGAGCTGTATGACATTTTAAAAACTGACTATGCAGAGTTTAATAATGACAACACTGTGTTAACACCTGAAATGTTACTTCAACAAGTGACACAGTTAGAAACAATTACATCGCACTCTCTCATAGCAGCTGAATTTGGCATGAAAGATACTTTGCGTGCCCAGTCTCCATATTTCAATACTCTTGAGCAACTATTTCTAGACCCAGCCAATGCAACTGCTTGGAAAATACTATTAGCCACAATGCGAAAAGAAGTACTTAAAGATGAATACAATATGGACCCTCAGCTTATGTATGAATATACAAGAGATGGAGGACCGCTAGATTGGCGACACCCGCAAGCACATGCTTTTTATTGGGCTAGACGAGGCGGAAATGTTGGCAAAGGTCGAATCAAAGCCGATGAGATCTACAGAGTCATGAATGTTGACCGTATCCAACTTCAAGCATTGCAAGGTCTAGCACGAACTGGTCGTATCTCGTACGACCCATTTTCTCAAGAAGTACCCGGACGTTTTCCAGACTCGCGATTTATTGATTCAATTATTGGCGACGAAACTCGGGAAGGCCTTTTTGACCAGTTATATAAGAAGCATTATTTTGTTCGCGGAGCTGGCAGTGATACATTTACTACTTTTCTTCGCAACTTCCTTGGGTCAGCCGTTCGTGAGTGGTATCGACAAGGAGAATTAGAACGAGCCCAAAGCATACTTGATGAGCTAGATTCGCTCTTCGGTACTGGTGCGACTCCGCCGAACACTGCTTACAAAGTACCGCTTGATGTCTGGGTAAGCACTGAAACGAAAGGCAAATACGAACGTATGCCCTCAGTTGCTATTAGCGATGTTACCTCTGCACTACGATACGCCTTCCGTGTTGGCATTGGACAGAATAAACCTGACGTATACAGAGAAGCAGTTAATTTTGCTAATAACGTGACAAAAGAATTTAGAGAAAATGATTACAACAACTATACATCTAAATTTGGCTCGGGAAGAATTAAGGACATTATTGGTGTACTTGAATCTAGTGCGCAAATTACATTCGAACAATTGATGACCGACCCTACGATTTCAATTGAAGAGCGTTTAGCAATATGGGCTGGTGTAGATAAATTAGAGCGAGGGTTACGACCACGTGTTTACGATAGAATTGCTTCACGATTACAAGCGCAGTACGAGATGCATCCGCTAAGTAAGCTTCGTACCTTTGATGTTGCGTTTCCTGAACCGCCTGGACTTGACGCTTGGCGACAGAAATTAGCTAACGAAGCAAATGCAGCAAGAGGCGAAGCTGAAAACAATAACCCGTCTAATACTATTGATAGAAAGTAACTCCTGCCCGATTACGGGGGATCGTAACCGCAACCTCCCCATGGATTGCACCTTACTATTCTATATATTGCTTTTGTACAGCCTTTCAGGGCACCATATTTGTGTAACGCATCAATAGCATAGTCTGAGCAAGTAGGGCTAAATCGGCAATGGCCACCCATGATTGGCCGAAGAGTTGCTTGGTACATTCGTACTAACAAAATACACACTGAACAAGGTATTTTCGTTATCCCGCTCAACAAGAAACACCCTTCAGTATCAACTCTTTGTACTCTTCTAATTCCATTGTTGCATGAGGTCGTACTGTGATAAGAATATCTGTTCCAGTTGGCAAGAATTGTATTGTTAAGCGGAAGGCTTCTCTGCATTTTCTTTTAACTCTATTCCGTTGAACCGCATTCCCAACTTTTTTAGGAACTGATAACCCAAGCCTAGTTCTGCCAAGTTCATTTTTTTTACGATGGATGAGTAGGGGGCCAACGGTTTTTCCTTTACCTTGAGAGTACATAGCGTTAAATTCCGATGTATTGGTAATTCTATTTGCTCTAAGGAATGGAAACAATTTTTCGCGTAGTGTCATTGGTTAGTATCTTCATCTAGTGCAATTTGATATCTAGACATCAAACACGATCGAGAAATCAAACCCATGATCTCACCTTTGTCGCTTAAAATCACCAACGACTGGACATCGGACTTCGTAAACTTATCTAGAACAATATCTAACGTTTCTTCATTGGTAATGGTAGGCAAATCTGACCGTTGTAATTCAGACACTTGAAGCAAGGGTATGGATTCACGGTACACAAGTGCTGAGCGTAAATCCTCTGATGTCACCATGCCACAATATTGTCCGTGGTCATCTTTAACTACGAACTCAGCAGTGCCCGTTGATTCCATCAAATCTACTAGATGTTGAGCAGAATCGGAAATCTGCACACATGTTGCTGGTTGAACGTTCAAATCTTCTGGTGTTAAACGACGAAGCACAGTCAAATCGCTCATAGAGCCTAGTCGGACTCCAAGTCTAGATAGTTTAAAGGTGTAGACACTTTCTCGGTACACGAACCTTGATACGACTGTGCTTACGACGGCTGCAAACATAAGTGGCAAGATCAATTCGTAACTTTGTGTTACTTCGTATACGATTAAAATCGCGGTCAATGGTGCGTGAGTTGTTGCTGATACCAACGCAGCCATACCTACAAGGGCAAAGAATGCTGGGGAAGTTCCAGGAAACCAACCAATCGCATGAACTGCATATCCAACAGCGCCACCAGTTGCAGCACCAATCATCAAAGATGGTGCGAATAACCCGCCAGCGCCACCTGAACCAACTGTAATACTTGTGGCAATTAACTTCACTAATGCTAGCCCGATGAGTGCAAGCAGTATTGGGGTTGCCTTATGTAACTCTTCGTGGGCATCTGTCAAGAAGTAAAAGTTTGGGTCAAGCAACGCTTCAATAGTTGGATACCCGTTTCCGTAAAATTTTGGTATGTTCCCCGTCGAAACGAACCAATAGATGCCTAATCCTAAAACCCCGAGTAGAAGACCACCAACCATTGGTCGCACATATATTGGCAACCTGCTTGATGCAAACAACCGTTCACTTGTATCAAGTGAACGTACGAAAATTGAACCTAAGAGACCACAAACTAATCCAAGAATGAGAAACGTTGGAATTTGTAACACATTGAATTTCAAATCTCCACGGACAAAACTATCACCCACGTCAAAGAGTGCAGCATCGCCCAAAATCCCTTGTGTGGTAGCAGAAGACACCACAGCGGCAATAACTATAGGTGTAAAGGTTTTTAATGAAAAATCTCGTAGGATTAATTCCATTACAAAGAAAATGCCAGCAATGGGAGCATTAAAGACTGAAGCAAGACCAGCAGCTGCGCCGCATCCAAGTAGTGTTGCGCTGTGTTGAGAACCTGTACCTAGCAACCTCGCAATGTTTGAACCAACGACCGCTCCAATAGTAACGATCGGGCCTTCGGCACCAGCTGAACCACCAGAGCCAATTGTTGCCGTCGAAGCGAGCCATTTACGTAGACCTATCTTCCAACTTAACTTTCCCTTCTTCCTTTGCACCGCGTACATCACAGATGTAACACCTGGGCCTACACCTTCGTGCGTGAGCAGGGTAAAGAGTACACCAGTAATCAGACCACCTATTGCAGGACCTAAGAGAACCAACAACCATAGATTTTGAGAGCCACGGAATTGATCTGCTAGGAATTCACTCTGCCTCAGTGGCCAGATAAATGCTACTGCTGCAAGACCCATCAATACCCCGATGACCGTGGCAACGAGGTACAGGTACCAATCGCGATCGAAACCGAGCCGTAGGCCTATCTTTCGTAGTTTTGGGGTGAGTATCCGTTTCATAGCTCAAAAGGTCTCTAGGGTATCCTCGCAGTGTACTGAAGTGCTGAATCGTCGATTGTACCATTCCTCGATGCATACGCATCATGACAAACGATGAGTTATTCGCTATAATCTACAATTCGCCATACCTAAGCGTATAGGCGACTAGGAGATTACCCAATGATTGAAGCACTTCGAAGCGATGAAATTGTACGTAAATGCGGTGGTAGATTTAAGTTAACTGCACTTATTCAACACAGATTACGTGAACTTATTATAGGTGGCGCTCGACCACTCGTAGAGCGAGAAGGCAGGACAGATATAGAAGTAGTCATTGCTGAGATTATGGAAGACAAAATCACAGCTGATTACTCTGCAAGTGGCTATGTCATGAAAGATGACCTTGGGTCATAAAATATGACTTCGCAATTGCCAGCACTTGATGGCAAGCAGATATTGATTGGTATAAGTGGGGGGATAGCTTGCTATAAAACTGCTGAACTTGTTAGCAAACTTGTCCAATATAACGCCTCAGTACATGTAATTATGACAGAAGCTGCAAAGAGATTTGTCGCACCACTTACGTTTGAATCGTTGTCTGCTCAACCAGTATTCGATAGCAAGTGGAAACATATTGATGGCCATGCTCCGCAACATATTGCTCTTGCAGAAATGGCAGACATCATGCTTGTTGCTCCTTGCACAATGGATATGCATGCGAAACTAGCAAATGG
>TARA_B110000495_G_scaffold148745_1_pt1 | contig 10395 bp, 6 predicted proteins | sample TARA_B110000495 | Tara Oceans TARA_B110000495 (sample SAMEA4398219) | marine metagenome | biome: Polar Biome; feature: [MES] marine water layer (ENVO:01000295) within the mesopelagic zone...; material: water (ENVO:00002006), including particulate matter (ENVO:01000060) such as...... | reverse complement strand
AAAATAATCGCTTCGTTTTTCGTATTCTTGTTAAGCCCAATTTCGCCAATCCCCAGTACGTTAGGACAGTCCAGAAATTCAGGAATGATTTTAAGAACTTCTCTTGAAAGTTCGACATTCTCTGCCTCCTTGGCGTTGATGCAAAGCCACGTAAAGTGCTGGATACCATATTGAGCAGCCCGCTTCGGTTCGACCTCCGTCAATTGCCGGAAATAATCCCGGAAGCTCTCACCGCTTCCTCGGTCAAACCCAGCCCAAAACGCCGGTTCGCTAATTGCAACACATCCCATTTTAGCGAGCGTTTCATAGTCATCTGTCGTTCGCGAAACCATATGAAGATGCGGGTCGATGTAGTACATGAATCCGTCTTTCTTTGAAAACTTGCCGGACCGACAAGATAAAAACTCAAAATTAAAGGGGAGGCAATGATCTAGGCTACCGCAAAAACAAAATAGCTTTGCAACCACCCCAGTTGTGCCGTCAATCTACGAACGTGAAGCGATGGAAAATTCATTCCGCCACTGTTCATCGTAAGTTCTCGAGAAAAGCAGCTGAATCTTCTCCGCACGAATGGGATCCGCGTGACCACTTGCAATTATTTTTATTGCATCGGCAATTAATGCCATTCGAGGCTCACCCGAAACATCCCCTTCCGCCCGCTCGATACGATCCAGCGCCGCAGCCACCTCTAATATTTTTGCGCGAATCTCTAAAAATTCGCGATCGAGAACTTGATTGGAATTCATAAATATAAACCTTGGTACAATAACGAATGCCCTACACTATATTATTCGGTGAGGCCCCCGCCCACCAGTTCTCTTTGTAGTTGAAATATTCAATTGATTATTAAAATAGCAATACTCGCGTTTACGCTCATAGCCAACCTCGGATTCCCGTCTATTTCTGCAACCTCACATGAGTTTGAGGATGATTTTATCGAGCGAACACTCGCTATTATTGTCCGGGAGAAAAAAGCTGAAATCACCTATTCGATCGGCCTTAATGGAAAAACAGCCCAAAAAATCATGGATGAATGGTCGAAATTGGCAGTTAAACCTGCCTCGCCGACTCCCACCAAGGGCACGCCTGACCCGCCAGGTCCACAGCCAGAAACCGACCCTGGCAAGAATTCCGGGCACGTTTTATCTCCAGAATTGATGAAACTGTTCCGAACCGCCGCCAGTAAATTTGTCACCGAAAACATCGTTGTAAAAATCGGCAAAAAATCACAACGGCTGAAGTTGATTTCAGCCGAACCAGCAGCGCGGCATCCCTTTGCCGTTACCCTTAAGTGGGAATTTGCGCTTCCCTCAGAAAAAGTTGTCGACGTGGAAATTATCGATACCAATTTTCTAGACTTCGATGGAGCGTCGAGGTCCGCCATCAAAGTCACCGGAGATGCAATGTTACATCAGTCAAATGCTGCTCCCATTCTAATCCGTGCCGAAAGGGAATTACTGGAAACGCTGACGCCCAAGGAGCGGCAGGAGGCAATGACCATTCGCGCGAAAATCGCCTTGGCCGATCCGTTACAATAAACGACTGCTCAACGCGTTCCTTCAATATCGGCCTTAAATTTTGGATTCCCTCCCTCTAATCGCGATTTAATTTCCCGAATCGTCCAAACCGATAATATCAACCTTGTAAGGTTGAAAGCGTCCTTTATCATTGGGTAAACCCAGTCCCATCGTTTGTTCCTGTTAAAAATGTCTCGAACCATAGCAATCGGCGATATCCACGGTTGTGCAATTGCACTTCAGCGTCTGCTCGACGAGATCGAACCTAAATCCGATGACATTGTCATTGGAATGGGGGATTACGTCGATCGTGGAATGGACTCAGCAGGCGTGCTCGAAATTCTAGTCAATCTCGTTAGCACGTGCCGGTTCATTCCTTTGATCGGCAATCACGAATTAATGATGTACAAGGCGCTTTTCGGCAATGACAAGAAACGCGACTTCGAGTTCTGGTACCAACACGGGGGTAGCTCAACCCTGGCAAGTTATGGTGGAAGCGTAGATGGTATTCCCCAACACCACCTCACATTTCTGAACCATTGCCTTCGCTATTACGAGACCGAAGAGCATTTTTTCATTCATGCCAACTATGTCCCAGAACTCCCGTTAAGCGAGCAACCAGACCAAGTTAGTTTCTGGAAGCACATGCAAGGAACCCCGACCGAACCGCATATATCCGGCAAAACAGCCTATGTCGGACACACACCTCAATCCGCCGGGCAAGTCACGGATCACGGGCATGTCAAATTAATCGATACCTACTGCTATGGCGATGAATGGCTCTCAGCCGTCAATGTGCTTAATGGCGAAATTTGGCAAACAAACAATTCAGGTGAATTTCGGTCTGCCGTACTGGGTACTACGCCGGAGAACTAACAAAAATCGCTGTCAGCAGTTTTCGGAACCGTTGATCACTTGGCGATGCTCCACTGGCTCATTAGAATGCGGAATCAATGTCTGATGTTCCGACGCACACACTGACTTCCGAGCGCTTGCTCGCTTTGTCAGACAATTTCGCGCGTAGCAAGGACTTTATTGCCTGTGTCGAATCACTCCAGCGGGGAGAAACGGCGACATTCGATTCTGTCTGGGGTTCGTCGTGCGCGCTGTTGGCAAGCGCCTTATCTGGACAGTTCAAAAATCTGCTGGTTGTCGTGGCGGACGGCAAAACACAAGATGATTTATTGGATGACTTGCCTACTTTTTTTGAAGGAATGCTCGAGCGATTCCCTGCTTGTATGCCAGTCTCCAGCAGTGGCGTGCACCTTGACCTCGAATATGGAGATCGCCTTCGTTTGATCAAAGGCCTCCTTGCCGGTGATAAATCTCCAATCATTGTCGCGAGCGTACCCTCACTATTGCAGCCCACACCATCTCAAGAATCGATCTTTGGAAATTCCAAACGTATCTCCGTCGGTGATCAGATCGATATCGCAGCCCTCGCGACTTGGCTCCTCGAACAAGAATTTCACCAAACATCGGCGGTTGAATTACCGGGAGAGTTTTCCATCCGTGGCGGAATCGTGGACGTTTACGCACCCGACTGGGAGAACCCTGTCCGGATAGAACTGTTCGACGACGAGGTCGAATCCCTCCGCCAATTCGAGTGTGCGAACCAACGCAGTTCCGCCGAATTGCAGCAAATTGAGATCACGGTCGTCACGCGCGCGGGGCTCGAAAATGGCTGTCTTTTGGATTTCATACCGGACGACACAGTGCTGTTACTCCTCGAACCTGAAGCCTTGAGTGAACAGGCGAAACGGTACTCCGAACGAATTTCCGACTCTGAAAACATCCATAGCTGGGAAGAAATCAATCGCCGCTGGGCAAAACTACCCGCAGCCACGGCCAGCCGAGTTACCACCGGATACCTCGGAGCCATCCATCAATTACCCATTGATACGGTCGAACAATTTAGCGGAGATATTGGCGACCTCAAACTCCAGGTCGATCGACTTGCCCGAGACCCCTCGGGAGAAGAATACGAAATTTTTGTAATGGCCCGAGTAGAGGGAGAGATTCCGAGGGTCCGTGAAATCCTCTCCTCGACAGCGGCCGCCGCAGGGGGGCGCCTCCAAATTGGCCTTGGTTGTGTTCATCAGGGATTCCGCGATCGCGAGTCTTTCCAGATCGTGATTGGGTGCGATCAAATGTTTCATCGCACCGAACTACGACGCAAAGGTCGTCGACGATTGAGTAAAGCCATTGATAGTTTTCTCGATCTTCGAGAGGGCGATTTAATCGTTCATCTATCGCATGGCATCGGTCGCTTTCGCGGCTTGGAGATGCTCGACAAAGACGGCCAGCGAACTGAACATCTCGCCTTAGAGTTCCACGGCGGGACAAAAATCTACGTCCCCGCCACCAAGATCGATCTCGTTCAAAAATATATTGGTGGCTCAAAAACGCGCCCCACGCTCGCCAAAATCGGAGGCAAATCGTGGGCCAAACAAAAAGCGTCGGTCGAATCGGCGATTGAAGATCTAGCCTCCGAGATGATTGAGCTGCAAGCAACGAGGGACGGCCGACCGGGAATTGCATTTTCACGCGATACCGAATGGCAAAGTGAATTCGAACATTCGTTTCCGTACCGAGAAACTCCGGATCAACTAACTGCGATCGAAGCGATCAAGCAGGACATGCAACGTGCCCAACCGATGGATCGACTGCTTTGCGGGGATGTCGGTTTTGGAAAAACCGAAGTCGCAATGCGGGCCGCGTTCAAGGCAGTAGAGAATGGATACCAAGTGGGAGTCCTGGTTCCGACAACAATTTTAGCCGAGCAGCATTACAAGAATTTCAAAGAGCGAATGGGTGAATTCCCACTGGAGATCGCAAAACTCAGCCGCTTCTGCTCCACCCAAGAGCTAAAAACCAATGTGGAACGACTCAAAAAAGGACGCGTGGATATAGTGATTGGCACCCACCGTCTGGTGTCCAAGGACGTGAAGTTTTTTAATCTCGGGCTGGTCATTATTGACGAAGAGCAACGGTTTGGCGTCGAACATAAAGAACGACTTAAATCGATTCGAAGTTCCGTTGACGTCCTCACGATGTCAGCGACGCCGATCCCACGCACACTTCACATGTCGCTCGTCGGCGTGCGTGACATCTCCAATCTTGAAACACCCCCCGACGATCGGTCTGCTGTTGCGACGAAAGTTCTGCGATTTAACAACGAGACCATCAGGACAGGAGTACTCCGTGAACTGAACCGCGGTGGCCAAGTGTTTTTCGTGCACAATCGAGTGAATGATATTCACCTGATCCAGCAAAAACTCGAATCATTGATTCCGGAAGCAACCTTTCGATTTGGCCACGGTCAAATGAACGAAGGCGAACTCGAAGAAGTAATGACCGACTTCATCGCGGGAAAGTTCGACGTTCTGATCGCAACGACGATTATTGAAAGCGGCCTGGACATTCCCAATGCAAATACTATTTTCATCAATGACGCAGATCGTTACGGACTCTCAGACCTGCACCAATTGCGGGGCAGGGTAGGGCGGTATAAGCACAAAGCCCATTGCTATTTACTGATCGAACCGCACAAACACCTTAATCCATCGGCCGCTCGAAGACTGCAGGCAATTGAAACCTTTAGCGACATGGGGGCCGGTTTCGCAATTTCAATGCGGGACCTGGAAATCCGCGGCGCCGGTAATCTGCTCGGAACCCAACAGAGCGGGCACATTGCCACGATTGGCTATGAACTGTATTGCCAGCTTCTCGAAACGGCGGTTCGCCATTTGAAACACATGCCGACAAAACTATCGATCCATGTCGAAGTTGACCTACCCGTGGCAGCATTTTTACCCGATAGCTATGTCGTCGACCGCCGCCAAAAAATCGACCTCTACCGTCGATTAACTCGACTCGAGAAATTTGACCAAATCGAAGAACTCCGCATTGAACTTCGAGACCGGTTCGGCAAAATACCACCGCCCGTCCAACGACTGCTGTCACTTTCGGAATTGAAACTTCAAGCAGCCGTCTACCAAATCCTCTCCATCTCGATGGAGGACAAATACCTCACTTTCAAATTTCAGGATCGAAGTCGTTTTTCACAGCTCTCAAAAACCAGACCCGTCATTCGCATTATTGACGACCAAACCGCAATGGTAACTTTGAAAGAAGGAAAAATTCACCCGACAAAAATGCTTGCACTTGTCAAATCTCTCTTGCAACCAGCTACCTGATTTATCTATCCTCCCCCGCCAACTTCTGCGCGGAGTTGCCAATCGAAGCAAACGCAATTGCGTAGGCCAAATGTTTTTCAATGACTTTTACCGGTACGGCGTGATCATCATGCACAAGAATCAATACGGCTTCAGTCCAATTTTGGCACCTCTGGCGTCTATCCTCCTTATGGCCGTGTCGTCTTTGGCTTTCGGATCAACCGTTCAATTACAACCTAAGCTGGAAACGACTCCGGACCCTTATTTCTCGATGGATGAAACCTCCCATCAAAAACAAGAAGCTAATCGTCAATCGCCGCAGGCGATCATGTGGGGTAACACCACACCCCCGGCAGTCCAACCACCAACTCAATCGAAATATCCCCAAACGAAGTTTCTTCCATTCAACCCCAAAGGCCCTCTAACGACTGGCCAAGTGTCGCCGGATAAATTGCCAGCCAACACATTGAAGTTAGAAAACAAACCTCCACTAAATTCAATCATTCGGGAACAAAAAGATTTCGTTGCTCCTCTTCGCAAGCCATCTACCGATCGTGAAAGTGGATTCCGGCCGATGGTACCAAAAAAGTCACCTCCAATAAACGAATTGAAAAGTGATCCTCCGAGCAAAAAGTCTCGTCGCTACGAGGGGCTTCAGACGGGACTGACAACTGAGATTCAATCGGAACCAGAAGTCCTCTCTTTTGAACCTAGCCAAGTTTTAGCCCTCGTTGGCGGATACCCTATTTTCGTCGGCGACCTTCTTTTTGAGGTCAATCAGATGATTGAACAGTTCATGCCTCAAGCACCGGCCCCGATGAAAGAGCGGGAGAGAAAAAAATTAATTTCCAAGATGCTGCCCAAGTATGTTGAGGCAAAAATCCTTTACGCGGGGGTCGTTCAATCGCTTCCAAAAGAAGCTGACTTCGGGGCAGTCCTCGCGCAAGCTGAAGAACAATTTGACAAAAGCGCCCTACCCGAGATGCTGAAAAACAGCGGCCTAAATTCGCAAAATGAGCTCGATGCAAATCTGAGAGCCATGGGTAGCTCATTGAGGCAGCACAGAGAGAGCTGGGCCGAGGATCAAATAACGAAGTTTTTCCTTGGACAACAGCTCAGAGCAAGCAACGAAATCACTCATCAGGAAATGTTGAAAGTCTATCGAGACAATCTCAAGGACTACGAAAAACCTGCAAAATGCATATGGGAACAGATTCTCATTCGCTTTGACCGCTCGAAATCACGTGAAGACGCGCGAAAGTCGATCGTAACACTCGGCAACGACATTGTCTTTGGTGGGAATTTTTCCGCCGTTGCCAAAAAGAGTTCCCACGGATATCAAGCTTCCAAGGGTGGAAGATATGACTGGACAAACGAAGGTGCTTTGGTTTCTAAAGAGATCAATGATTTCATCTTCAGTGCTCCAATTGGAGATTTGAGCGATATCATTGAGACGCAGAATGGATTCCATATTGTCCGCGTTGTCGAAAGAACAGATGCAACGCGCACGCCATTTTTAGAAGCTCAGATCGAAATTAAAAAGCAGATTAAAGCGTCTCGACAATCGGATGCATTTCAGGAACATTTTGCGAAGCTAAAAAAATCTATTCCTGTGGAGTACTTCATCAACAAGCCCCTGAAGCCGATCCCAGGGAAATAGATTGCGACTCCATCATTCCGCCGCGCGGACTCACTCTAGTTCGCCCTCCATCTCGCCCCTTGATACGCTGCTCCCAGCGCCCGATCCCACTCCGTTAACAACGGCCAACCTTCAACGGCCAGCCTTGAGCGGTTTTCAAAGAAGAATTCAACCATTACGTTGTAAAACCGATATTTCCTAATATTCGGGCACGTTTCCTTACTGGAAAAAAACAGTTAGACTTACGGCCACTTGAGAATTAATTCGGAAATCGGCTGTGGGAAACAACCGTCGCCCCGATCATGCTCTCATACTATCTAAAAATGCGAGTATTTCCGTAACGTCAGGAACAATATCTATGTCGAAAATGGCCAAAATTGAGTGTGAAGGTCATGAGTTGGAACTTCCGGTCGTTGAGGGCACGGAAAACGAAAAAGCAATCGATATCAGTGCGCTTCGGAAACAAACCGGCCTGATTACTATCGACGAGGGCTACGTTAATACTGGTTCTACTCAAAGCGGAATTACTTTTCTCAATGGAGAAGAAGGAATTCTTAGATATCGTGGATACCCAATCGAAGATCTGGCGAAGAACTGCGATTTTGTGGAAGTCTCCTACCTTTTGATTTATGGTGAATTACCTAACCAAACAGAACTCGCCGACTTTCGTGACTCAATCCGTCATCACACGATGCTTCACGAGGACATGCGTCTGTTTTACAACGGTTTTCCCCGAGACGCTCACCCAATGGCCATCCTGTCGTCGGTTGTTAGCGCGATGTCGACGTTTTACCAGGATTCGCTAGATCCTCACGACCCAGAGCAGGTCGAAATCTCTATTAGACGGCTGATGGCCAAGCTACCAACCATAGCCGCGTACAGTCACAACAAATCTGCAGGACAGCCGTTCGCCTATCCGCAAAACGATCTGTCCTACTGCGAAAACTTCCTTCAAATGATGTTTTCGGTCCCGTGTGAGCCCTACAAGGCGGACCCAACGTTTATCGAAGCACTGAACATGCTACTTATCGTTCATGCCGATCATGAGCAAAACTGCAGCACTTCAACGGTCCGAATGGTTGGATCAGCCGATTCAAACCTTTTTGCCTCTATCTCGGCTGGAATTTGTGCCCTCTGGGGACCTCTTCATGGAGGTGCCAACGAAGCAGTTGTTTCCATGCTTCAGCAAATCCAAGACGATGGTGGCGACGTGGACAAGTACGTTGCGATGGCAAAAGATAAAGAAAACGGGTTTCGACTGATGGGTTTTGGCCATCGTGTTTACAAAAACTTTGACCCAAGAGCCAAGATCATCAAAAAAGCGTGTGATCAACTTCTCAACAAACTGGATCTTGACGACCCACTCTTTGAGATTGCTCAGCGCCTTGAGACGGTAGCCCTAGAAGACGAATACTTTGTGAAGCGTAAGCTCTACCCTAACGTGGACTTCTACTCAGGAGTCATTTACCGAGCCATGGGAATTCCAGTTGGCATGTTCACGGTGTTGTTCGCGATGGGACGATTACCTGGCTGGATTGCCCACTGGAAAGAAATGCACGAATCACCGTCAAAGCGAATTTGTCGCCCACGACAGATTTACAACGGTCCCAATGTACGAGAATTTGTTTCTATCGGAAATCGATAACAAATTAGAATTCCCCGCCGCATTTTCATTTTGAGCACGGCAAAGATCGTGCTCGAAGCCCCCTCGGCGGTTTACCCCTTCGAATTCAGCTCAAAAAAAACGCCCTCGTTAGAGGGCGTTTTTTCGTTTGAGCGTTCACCAATCGATCCTAGCAATCAACTGATGTTTGCTGGATTAGACTTCGAAGAACGCACCCGAAACTTCGAACTCTCCATCATTAGCTGAACCTCGCCAGCTATCGGCAGTAAAGGTTAAGTCAGATCCGGTAAATCCAGATTCCATGCCATTGATTTGACCCTCAGTTCCTACCAGCGAACTGATGGAATCTGCGTCAAAATCAATCTCAGCGAGCAAACGGTCATACTCTTGGATAGTGAACGAATGCCAGTTGTAGTTATCGTTGTACTCCCAATTTCCACCGGAAAAGCGAACCGCAACCAAATTGGTTGATGTTTGGCTAAACAGTGGGTTGGCCGAGAATCGACTCGATAACAAACTCTCTGAGTACATCATGTATCCGGTACCGGTCGCAGCGTCATCCACCGCGATTCCGTAGTTTGGATCGCCAATTTCAAACGTTAATGTTTCCGTAGCTTTAAAGAACGTACCCGTTATTCCAAACTCTCCGAAGTTATAACTCGATCTCCAGCTATTCGCTTCGAAAGTAATGTCCGAAGCATAGAATCCTTTTTGGATACCACCAACCGACCCGTAAACGCCGTCCATCGAAGTTACCGTATCATTGCTAAAGTCAACTTCGGCAATCAAGCGATCCCCGTCTGCTTTTGAGAATTGTCGCCAAACAAAGTTGTCGTTGTATTCCCACTGCCCACCGACAAAACGAGTCGCGATCACGTGTTTCGCATTTTGGCTAAACGGTTGATCCGAACTGAATCTTGTGAAGAGATTTTCTACGGAGTACATCAAGTATCCAGTACCGGAGGCGGAGTCTGTGACTGCCACACCAAATCCAAGATCCCCTAGATTAAACCGCCCAGTTTCTTCCGCGGCACTTACCCCTAATACATAATTACCTTCGCCTGCCAAAGCACTCACACGCACCTGATAGGTGCCGCCAAATTCTGAGTAATAATTCAAGCTCTCATCCCCAGAGGCAACGACTGCACCCGTCGAAGAGATTAACTCGATTTGCAGTTGGCTGACTCCACCGTCCAGCAGTCCGTTCTCGAACAAAAACTCTCCCGCACCGGGTAACGTCGCCAATACATCTACCAAAGAGTTTGCCGGAACATCGACCGAATAATAGTCCGCCGCCTCTTGTGGGACTTCATATCCGATGGTGTCCAGCGGAGTCACATCATTTTGAAAACCGCTCGCGACGATATAGGCAATCTGCCGAGTCGGACTGTTAACGCGAATGACTTGCGTCTCACCTGGATTCAAGGGGCGACTGAA
>TARA_B110000495_G_scaffold61537_1_pt1 | contig 10489 bp, 7 predicted proteins | sample TARA_B110000495 | Tara Oceans TARA_B110000495 (sample SAMEA4398219) | marine metagenome | biome: Polar Biome; feature: [MES] marine water layer (ENVO:01000295) within the mesopelagic zone...; material: water (ENVO:00002006), including particulate matter (ENVO:01000060) such as...... | reverse complement strand
ACGTTCGTTTGAAGGTGAACGTTTTGCATCCCGACCGCCGCGAGCGCCTCTGCGACCTCGACGTCCGTTTGAAGGCGTCTCTTCATCGGTTGCTTCTACTGTCGGTGCTTCAGATGAAAATTCAACAGCTTCTGGCTGCTGCTCTTCATAGCCGTCTCGGTCGCTGCGACCACGTCCGCGTCCACGATTACGATTTCGACTCCGACCACGATTTCGTGGCGTTGCTTCTTCGGAATCTGCTGATGCTGATCTTGGGGCAGACTCGGCAGATTCTTCCGGTGAATCGGCTACTGCCTCTTCGTCGAAGTCATCACTAAAGGACGAACGACCATCACTGAGAAGTGAAATTTCAATCTCAGCGGGTTCACCACCAAAGCCGAGAATTCCCGACCTTCCGGTGCTAACTACCTTTATTTCGACGTCTTCGAGTTCGGCGTCCAGATCGGCGAGAGCGATTTCTGTCGCTTCGTCGACCGTCTTGCCCGCGTACTTCCGTGCTCTGATCATCGTCGTCTGACTCCTCAGGATCTGGTTTCGGTGCGCTACCGGCAGTAGCTTCTGCAGCTACCTGAGCAGATCGTTCTGCTCTACTGGCGTCGGTACCGAGGAAAGATCGTCCGAATAATTCAATAGGTTGCTTGCCACTGACGTAGTACTGAATTACTACTCCAATAACGTTTGAGAACAGGATGTAAACAGCCAGTCCAGCTGGGAACTGCCACGTGAATGCACCGAACATAATCGGCATCATCCAGAGCATCATCTGGTTTGTCTGTTTCTGGCGTGGATCCGTGGATGGGTTCGTAGTCATCTTCTGCTGAAGGAACATTGAAGCACCCACCAAAACTGGCAGGGCATAGTTCCACGGCAAAGCCGCAGCAGAAACGAGATCCACAAGAGATAGGCCCAGGAAATGACTATTGAATGGAACCGAGGCGATTGCCGGGTTCCAGCCGTAGAACAGATCAGAGAGATTCGCCATGCCTTCTGGTGTAGACGGCATGGTGCGTAGGATTGCCCTGTAGAAACCGATCCAGATTGGCATCTGGATGATCATTGGGCCGAGACAACCGACAGGGCTTACACCTGCGTCTTTGTACAGACCCATCGTTTCTGAAGACATCTTGCGACGATCGTCGCCCTTTTTGCCTTTGTACTTGTCTTGAATCACCTTCAGCTTTGGCTGAATCAATTGCATTTTCTTCATCTGCCGGGTCTGCCGCACGGTCAGTGGGATCATTGCAAGACGGATGAGAACTGTAAATACGATGATGCTGAGTCCGAAGTTCGAAAACAACAGCTGATACAACAACGCAAGGATGTTGATCATCGGGCGCATGATTACTTCTTGCCAGAGCATGCCAAAAATTTCCATTAGATGCCCCCCTCTTTAGAAGTAGTGTGATTTTGTAGAACGATTAGTCGCATCGTCCACCACCCTTCAAATCGACACACCCTCTTTGGGTCGTATCGTCGACTGAGAACCACTTGAGATCACCGTTCAACGCGTGAACGTATAGATTGTCGTTGTAGATGAGAGGAGTCGACTTGACGGGCCCGTCGGTGACGAACACTCCAAGCTCTCGACCATCGATGACTGAAATAACCCAAACGTTCTCCTCGCCCGACGGCACGGCAAGTGCGCGTTCGCGGGTGTCACCACGCTTGCGGTCGAACAGAGTTGGTGAGGAAACGATCTGACCTGCTATCAACGAAGACCAGTTCTCGGAGCCTGTCGCTTCATCGAGTGCGAAGATCGCTCCGTCCAGTGCAGATACGTAAACAACTCCGTCTTCAATGACAGGAGCCGCCCATACCCATGCTCCGGCATCGAACACCCATTCGCCGTCAGAAGAATTCACGCCAGAATCTTGCGACGATCGTGATCGCGACGATACGTTGAGCTTATATACGTTGCTACCAAGATCACCAAAGTACAAGTTGCCGTTCTCGACGTGAATTGGGCCAGCAATAGCGCCATCAGCATGGAACGTCCACTTGATACGGTCTTCCGGGTTGGCGGAATCATCTACGTTTGTAATATCGATGGCGTAGAGCGTGCCCTCCATTGTTGCTATGAAGGCGGTCGAGCCATCCACTGCCACACCGCTGAACGAGTTAGCGTCGAGAGGTACTCGCCATTTGGTGATTGAAGAGGTGTCGGCCGCAGAGTCGAGTGCGTAGAAGTAGCCTTCAGCGCCGTCTTCTTCGTCACCGATTGCGGTTGTTCCTACAAATATCGTGTCTTCGGAAACCCCGATACTACCTACGAGTTTAGTCTTAAGCTCCAAGCCGTTTTGGCCCCAGATGGGTGACCCATCGGCTAGGTTCAGACCGAATATCTCTCCGTCACACTTGTCGCCTTTGCACGTATATCCGACGTTGTAGATGTTTTCGCCGATAACAACAGAATTGCTGTACATCGCACCAAGACCATCGTCATCACCACGGGGGTAACGCCAGCTGTTGTCGAGATTTCCAGATCCAGGGTCGAATCGAACAAGCCGGCCGTCACCGTTACCAATGAATAGCTGGTCATCCTGCTCAACAGGGCCCGACCATCCGCCTGCAGGCGTCAGGTCGTTCACACAGGCAACTGCTGCAATCATCACGAGGAAGAGAGCGAGCACGAGAGGCAGTCTTTTTCGACTGCCAGAGAGATTTTGTTTCGACATAGATCCGACTTCAGTTTTGCGAATCTTGCCTGTTATTGACGGTGGCGTTTTGAGCCTCCGGGAGTAGTAGGCAGGTGAGGTTTAGCGTTTACCGCTTTGCCACGACCAGCCCAGATTGTTGTCGTTATTTAGATAATTGCTTTTCCGGGACGGGATCGTAACCCCGCGATCGACCGGGATGACACCGACCGATCCTTCCTAGTGCGAGCCATGATCCGCGAATCGAACCATGAGTTTTGATCGCATTCGTTGCAAACTCAGAACATGTTGGGTCATATCGACACTGACCAGGCCAGTACGGCGAGATCCCCAACTTGTAGAACCTAATGAACATGAGAAGGGCGATTCGCATTACACGACCGTCCTTGTCTGAATTGACGCACCCTCGGTAACCCTGACACCAACTCGTTCGATCGTTTTTTTGATCGCTCGATCTAGCTCGGTGAACGGAACATCTGAGGATCCGGGTTTCGCAGTTACTACTACGTCCCATCCCTTAGATACGTTCATATTGGTGAACGTGCTTCGGATACGTCGCTTTACAAGATTTCGCGTTACAGCGTTGCCAACCCTCTTACTAACTGCCAATCCGACTCGCAAATAAGGCAGATAGTTCGGCTTGGCGACGACGTTCGTGAATTCATTCGATGAACGACGCCCCCGCGCAAAGACGGCGCGGAATTCCGCTGGCCGTCTAATTCGCTGGTTGGTGGGTAGTGACAAAGGACTTGGCTGACTAAACGGTGAGCCGCATCCTGCCCTTGCCTCGGCGTCGAGCAAGAACCGCACGCCCGCCTTTGGTGCTCATACGTGATCGGAAGCCGTGAACGCGCTGGCGTCGTCGTGATTTTGGTTGGTAGGTACGCTTTGGCATATTAGTGGTAGGAAGCTTTCAGGATCTCCAATTAGGAATCCCAATTGCGATGTGGCCCGATTTATTACAGGTGGGTAAAGATTGATTTTAAGTTCGAGACCCCAGAGGTGTCAAACGAAATTTCGACGAATTATTTGCGGTCTCAAATCTTTGAGGACTATTATTAAAGGATTGTTCTCCTGAAATCCAACAGTGGGAAACAGGTTAAACCTGCTCTCACAGAAATAGGCAAAACATGGCAACCAAGTCTGAAGCACCGGAAACTACACAGGAAGAACAAGCGATTTTATCGCTGAATGAAGCGTTTCAGACATATGTCCGCCAGATGCCAAAAGACACGAAGAAGGCCGCACAGCCTGAAATCGCAAAATTTGTCCGCTGGATTGGCCCGACCCGTTTGATCGACACGATCATCCCATCTGAAATCGGTGAGTACAACGAGATTTTCGGTGCTAAGACCGCAACTCGTGACGCTACCGAACGACTCAGTGCAGTGAAGCTTTTCCTGACTTTCCTTAAGAAAAAGGATCACATTGAGGTCAACCTTGCGCAGCACCTTCGCCTTCGAAAGTCACGAACAGCAGCTTCAAAAGCTGTTTCGATGATCGACTCGACACGAAGTGTCAGCCTGACCCAAAGCGGTTACAACGAAATGACGAAGCAGCTCACATCGTTGAATGAAGAGCGAGTTCGAATCGTTGAAGACATTCAGCGTGCCGCAGCTGACGGTGACGTACGTGAAAACGCCCCTCTGGAAGCTGCACGAGAAGCTCAGGGAATGACTATCGGTAAGATTCGTGAATTAGAAGCCACCTTGAAAGTGGCCGTGATTATCGATGCGAAGTCTCAAGACAGCGGCCGTGTTCATATCGGTTCCAAAGTCGAATTAACCGAGACCACATCGAACAAGACTGTGAAATACCAACTTGTGGAGCCGAACGAAGCGAACCCACTTGCAAGCAAGATTTCGATCGTCTCGCCAGTCGGTTCAGCCATTCTTGGTCATAAACTGAGCGAAGAGGTAAAAGTAAAAACCCCTCGCGGCCAGCAGGTTTACAAGATCAGCAAAATTTCGTAACTGGGGAATCACACCAGCCGATTTCTTATTCAAGGTAAGTTACACCGACTCGTGTTCGTGTGTGCTAATTTAGTCGACTTATTATCACGTCAACTTTTCCTGCTCAGCCCAAATTTAGAAAGAAGTATCTCTGTTGCTCGAGAGCTTTAACCACTGGCTAATTTTCAACGTAGCCCTCGTTATCCTCCTGGTGTTTGATCTACTGATTCTCACCAAGAACGACAAAGAAGTCAGCATGAAGAATGCTGCTTGGCTAACGGCGTTTTGGTGGGGAGTTGCAACTGTATGCGGTATCTGGATTTTCAGTCAGGGTACGTCAGAGCAAGGCGTTAACTACGCCACTGCATTCGTTGTTGAAAAGGCTCTGAGCATCGACAACCTTTTTGTCTTCCTCGTTATATTTACCTACTTCCGATTGCCGGGCGATATACGTCTGCGAGCTCTGTTCTTCGGAATCATAGGCGCATTGCTTGCAAGGGCAATTTTTATTGCCGTAGGTATCAGCGTTATCACCGCCTTTTCTTGGATTCTGTTCGTACTCGGAGCGTTCTTGATCTATACGGGATACAAGATCGCGTTTGTCGGCGATTCGGAAGTCGACCCCGGACAAAACCCTGTAGTCAAAATTTTCCGAAAGTTCATGCCCGTCACCGATGAATATGACGGTCACAGTTTTTTCAAGCGTCTTCCCAACGGGACGAAAGCCGCCACACCTTTCTTGCTGGTAATCATTGCTCTAGGGACGACTGATATTGTGTTCGCAATCGACTCGATCCCGACCGTGTTCGGAATTACACAGGATCCATTCATTGTTTGGACATCCAACGCGATGGCAGTACTCGGACTTCGACCGTTATTCTTCTTGCTCTCTGGGTTGGTGAAAATTTTCCGATTCCTGCAATACGCACTGTCGGTCGTTCTGGTACTAATCGGAATAAAAATGGTGTTGGAAGAAGCGGCGCACACCTTTGACTTTCACCTTCCAGAGATCATGGAAGCACCATTCCTTTCTCTGGGAGTGATCACGGTGATTTTCATAGTCGCTATCGTTCTGTCCAAGATATTCCCGGCTCCAGAAGAAGCCGTATTAGCAACAGGATCGGAAGAGTAAGAGTGGTCGTTTCTTCGGGCTGGAAAACGAACTCATCAACAAAAGACCTTGAAGCCGATTTACGAGCATCTGTAGACGGCGAAGTACGGTTCGACAGCATCTCGAAGCAGATGTATTCCACTGATGCTTCGATATATCAGATGGAACCGATTGGTGTTGTGATTCCGCGCGATGCTGGCGATGTGCAAGCCGTTCTTGAAATCGCTGGCAAGAATGGTGTTTCGGTACTGCCTCGCGGTGGCGGGACCGGACTTTCGGGGCAGACGGTGAATCACTCGGTGGTAATTGACTTTTCGAAGTACATGCACGATGTGATCGAGATTAATAAAGAAGAACAATGGGTACGCACCCAGCCGGGCGTCACGATCGACGAGTTGAATCGTCAACTCAAGCCGTCAGGACTGTTTTTCACCCCCGACCCGAGCACTACTAACCGAGCCAACGTTGGCGGAGCTATGGGTAACAACTCCTGCGGAACCCACTCAATCATATACGGCAAGACTGTCGATCATGTGCTCGAAATGGACGTCACACTTTCCGATGGCACACAGACCAACTTCGGAATGAGAGATGCAGCTGCACTTGAAGGTTTACTGCGCAAGCAAGGACTCGAAGGCGACATTTACCGAGGTGTGACCGAGATTTCGGCCCGAGCAGCCGGACTGGTCGAATCCAAGTTCCCAAAAATTCTGCGACGAGTCGGTGGATACAACATCGACCGTACTCAGGACGCCTCGGCGCTGAATCTCACTCAGGTAATGGTTGGTTCTGAAGGAACGCTGGCAGCGGTAACAGCGGCCAAACTTAACCTTGTGAAAATTCCGAAGTACAAAGTTTTCGGAGTCGTACACTTCTCAAGCTTGATCGAATCGATGGAAGCGACCGTCGCGATTCTTGAAGAGTCGCCAGCAGCTATTGAGCACGTCGGTCAGTTGATTATCGATCAAGCTCGACGCTCATTAGGATTCGCACGAGCGATTGGATTTCTACAAGGCGAGCCAACCGACGTATTGGTCGTTGAATTCAGCGGTGATGATGAAGCCGAGACGCGCTCTCGACTCGACCATATGGTCGAAAAGCTTGACCGCCTGAAACTAGGGTTCACCACTACGAAGTTGTACTCAGCAGCTGAACAAGCCGAAGTGGCCGATTTCAGGCGTGCCGGGCTCGGGCTGCTAATGAACGTTGATGGACCAGCCAAGCCGCTAGCATTCGTGGAAGACACAGCTGTCTCCCCTGAAAAACTTCCCGCATATGTAGCTCGATTCGACGAAATCGTTAAGAGCCACGGTACAGAAGCCGGTTACTACGGTCACGCAAGTGTCGGCTGTCTCCACATACGTCCATTAATCAACATCAAAACACGGGACGGCATGGAGAAAATGGAGGCGATTGGAAATGACATTGCCGAGTTGGTTCAAGAATTCGACGGTGCATATTCAGGCGAACATGGCGACGGTATTGTTCGTGGATTCTTCACCGAAAAACTATTTGGTAAGGAACTCACAGACGCCTTCAGGGAAGTCAAAAAGGCGTTCGATCCAAGCAGGATCATGAACCCGGGAAAAATCTTCGATACTCCCGATATTAAAGAAAATCTTCGTTTCGGCGACACCTATCGAACTGCTGAAATCTCGACTCGTCTGGATTTCAAAAAAGAGGGTGGATTCGCCTCCGCTGTCGAAATGTGCAACGGCGTTGGCGCATGTCGGAAGGTTAACGCCGGTGCCATGTGCCCTTCGTTCATGGCGACCCGAGAAGAAAAACACACGACTCGTGGTCGTGCGAACGCTTTGCGGGGAGTTCTTTCAGGGTCGATACCAGCTGAAAGCTTTAGCTCGAAGAAAATGATCGACGTGCTCGATCTTTGTCTCGGGTGCAAATCGTGCAAATCTGAATGCCCTTCGAACGTCGACATGGCGAAAATCAAGTACGAATATCTGTATCAGTACTACAAAAATAAAAGGATTCCACTGAGCTCGAAGCTCGTGGCCGATATCCACCGAATCAGTTCAATTTCAGCTCCCCTGGCTCCGATTGCCAACGCTGTTACTCGTGCACTTCCTGTCCGATTGCTGTTCGAAAAAGTCGCCGGATTTGATCGCTCCCGACCTTCACCGAAAGTAGTTAGCAACACTTTCCAAAAGTGGTTCTCAAAGCACAAGCCGCAAAGCACGAACTCACGCGGCAAGATCGTTCTGTTCCACGATACGTTCATGAACTTCAACCACCCGACGATTGGAATGTCGGCAACCCGAGTGCTCGAAGCGCTTGGCTTCGAAGTTGTTGTGCTGAACGAACGCAAGTGTTGTGGGCGTCCTATGATTTCCAAAGGTCTACTCGATCAAGCTGGTGACAACGCCCGTCACAACGTCGATCTACTTCACCCGTACGTAGCTGAAGGCGTGAAAATCGTCGGCTGCGAGGCTAGCTGTGTTTCAGCGATGACCGACGATTGGCCCGATCTTCTGAATGGTGACGACAAGGCGAAACAGGTCGCTGCGTCAGTGGTAACAATCGAGGAATTACTCGTAGAAACCACGGGGGATGATGCCCAACAGATCGAGTGGACAAATCTTGAAAAGCAGGTGAAGTTCTTCGGACACTGTCACCAGCGCGCACTTACGGGGACGAAAAGTTCTATGGCTGCTTTAAACCTGCCGCCAAACTTCGAAGCCAGCGAGATTTCAGCCGGTTGCTGCGGTATGGCGGGTTCGTTCGGGTACGAGAAGAGCCACATTGCAGTTGCAACTGCGGCGGGCGAAGATCGATTGTTCCCGGCAGTTCGAGAAGCAGAACCGAACGTGGATATCGCCACTTCCGGCGTTTCGTGTAGAGAACAGATCGGGTTCAACACCGAGCGGGAATCACGCCATGTGGTAGAAATTCTCGCAGACGCCCTGTTCGACTAATCCATACCAGTAATCGCTAAGAAACCATTTAGCTATTCGAAAAACGTAACAGTGTAACCCGCCGATGGCATCAGTTAAACCGTTGGTTATATTCGGGTAGTGCTGAATGAATCGAACACGACGATGTCTGCAGTTTCTACGGAATTGACGATTTATACAATGTTTTTATCCAGCCCGACTGGGTTCTCAACCGCCTCACGAATCGCACTATCTTGATTCTCAAGTGATTTGTGATACTTCCATAGCATCACAATTTTGTCGAAACCTTCAATAGTTTCGGTCGAAGACTTTGCAGCCCGAAAGCGGTACACTTCCGCGATCAAATTAGTCAGTCTTATTTTCAGATCGTTGACGGCGTTGTCCGACGTCATTTACATTCAAAACAACTAGGGAGCATCGTTATGGCAACTAAGAACGAAACGTCTGCAAAGCTAACGGAACCGCTATTCGGATCAGCAGAAAACGCACGAATGACTGGTACAGGCCCATCGATTTGGCTTGCTGGTGACCCTGAAGATCTCCCTGAATGGCTAGATGCTGGAGCAGCTGGAATCGTTACGAACACAGTCGTGCTTAACGACATGGTGAAGAAGTACGGACAAATCACCGAGGTGACCAAAAAATACCTCGACATTACCGATAAGCCAGTTGTGATCGAAATCGATGGGCATTCTACTCAAGAGTTACTCGACGTTGGTGAAGTATTCACCAAAATGTCCGATCAGATCATTCTAAAAATCCCAGCTACAACCTATGCTCTTGGTGCATTCTCAGAATTAAAAAAAGCCGGTGTTCCGACTTTCTGTACAACGGTTTTTACGTTGAATCAGGCTGCTGCAGTTGCTCAAGCTGGGGTCACCCACGTACTGCCGTTTTGTGAGCCATTCAACGATGTTGGTGGCGACCCAACGAAGCTGATTCGTGACTGCCGTGAAATGTTCGATGGCTGGGCGGATAGGCCGTTCATCACAGCTGCGCTTGTGCGTTCAATCGAGACCGCAGATGCAGCTCTTCGTGATGGTGTCGATGGAATCATCGTCTTCTGGCCTGTGTTTAGAGACATGATGAAGAATCACCTGACCGATGAATGGAACAACACCTTTTTAGGCGAGTGGAATTCGATGAACGAAGCGGGTCTGCTGAAAGACCTTCCTGTTCAATCACACTAGAAACACGTTTACGGATAAGACGAAGTACGCAGTAGAAACCTGTGTCGATATCCAGTTCAAGGCAGGAATTTCAAGTGGGTAGGTAATACCTAAACCGTCTCATTTTCACTTTAGACATGAGCAACATCGGGGAATAACTTATTCAGCAAAGTTACGATACGTTTACTGTTGTACCCACACTACAAAAGTTCGAGTGAGAGTGAGTTCAAACGACCCGTGAAGGCTAGAGACTTGTCTAGCTGCGTAGGATCTCGTTCAAACGATCGGCAATAATCTTCTCTTCGCCGTCTTGAACATTGACCATGACAATGTTGATCTCTTGTCTGCCACCACCACCACCGACGAATATGCCAGGGTCACCAGCCTCAAGCTGCGCTTTGATCTTATCAACAGACGGTCCGGAGAATTCGTCATCGAAGTAGAGCACTGGTTGCGGTCCTTGGCGTTCCGCTGGATCATCTTCGATCTCAACTCGTAATCCGGTAATACCAGTGAGGCGCTCAGAGACGAATTCGGCTTTCGATTGCCATCCGTCCCATTCTGCGCCTTCGTCTGAATCGGTGAACAGCTGCAAGGCTGTGACTAGTCCAATAATGTTCTCTTTAGAAACCTTCATAGGTCGACCAATACCAGCGACAGATGAATCTAGATTCAGAGAATTCATCACGAC
>TARA_B110000495_G_scaffold132141_1_pt1 | contig 10538 bp, 7 predicted proteins | sample TARA_B110000495 | Tara Oceans TARA_B110000495 (sample SAMEA4398219) | marine metagenome | biome: Polar Biome; feature: [MES] marine water layer (ENVO:01000295) within the mesopelagic zone...; material: water (ENVO:00002006), including particulate matter (ENVO:01000060) such as...... | reverse complement strand
TCTGCCAATGCAGACGAACTAATGGGAAATGACTCAGACGCTGACAGTGTCACGGTTGTCACTCGATTGGTGACAGCTCCAATGAATGGCACCGTGGAGCTGAACTCGGATGGTAGTTTCGTCTACACGCACGATGGTTCGGAAACGTTGGCAGACCATTTTACGTACCAACTGGATGATGGAAGTTCATTAAGTTCAATCGCGAACGTTGAAATTCAGATAAACCCTGTAAACGATGCGCCTGTTGGCGGCCAAGATGAGTACTCCATGACGACCGGTCGTGTGTTGAGTGCTTTCCAGAGCGTGCTCTTGAATGATGGTGATGTCGAGGGGGACTCGATTGTCGCAGTCTTGGTTGCCCCGCCATCCAATGGCACTGTTGTGTTGAATCCAAACGGGTCGTTTGTCTACGTTCCGAATGCGGGCTTTTTTGGGGTCGATACATTTTCTTACGTTCCAAGCGATGGTGTCGCGGATGGGATTGCCACGACAGTGAGTATTCAGGTGGAAGCGGCTGCGGGACCGTCGCTTGGAAATCCGGTCGCCAATGTCGATAAAGAGGTGGATGATAGGGATGAAAATAACGACGAGTATCTCGGGGCTGCCAGTGCGATTGCAGCGAGAAAAGACAAACGATCGATGTCGGATGAAGAAGATGCGTCCCGACGCGATGCGTTCGAAAGGTTCGTTCCGGATCAAATCGAAGAATATGTCAGTTTAATTTCTGATCGGAATCGCGCGGCGGATGTCATGCGGATGTTGCTTCAAAATCCAGCTTCTGAAATGGTCGTCGAGGAATCTGAAATTCGCAACTTAGAATTAAATAGCGTAATGGGGATCTCGATAAACACTGAATACCTAATCGATCGGTTGAAGGAGGCGGATCGTTATGAAGCGAGTCTCGAAGATATCAAAATGACGGTCGGTGCTTTGACGACACTCGGTACGTTAGGTTACGTGTTCTGGACTTTGAGAGGCAGTGCTTTAATGGCACTCGCGCTCGCACAATTGCCATCCTGGCAAATGATTGACCCTTTGCCGGTTCTCGAGAGTTACACGTCCAAAGACGGAGTGAAGAAGCAGGATGAAGTCGACGGGTTTTTTAACTAGATTTTAATGGTACCAAGGGTGGCTTGAGCGGATGCCGAATAACTTGCGTTATCGGAGCATTTGTTGTGTCTCCTTCTAAGTGATTAATCCGCAATTCTGACGCGGTTTAGCCAGTCACTCTGTTTGCCCGTAAAGATAATACATTCGCCAATTAAACTCCCTTCAATCCCGTCACCAAGGGCAATTGGCTGCTAGATTTGAGCACCCATTTTAGGCTCTTTTAGATTCATTGCGTTTTTCGGAATGGCTATTCCATGTTCAAAATTAAATCGTCAGCCCGATTGGCCCTCACCCTGGGCCTCGGTGTATCGGCACTTGTATTGCTGGCGATTACTTTGGAACTAATTCCGAACCCTCAGAGCCAAATTATAAAATCACGAACGAGTTTGGTGAAGTTGCTGATTGTTGATGTGACGACGTTGGCTGAGACAAAGCGGATCGGAGATTTATCAGTCTTGTTTCGACGTTCTGTGGCAGTCGAGAAAGATCTGGTATCCATTGGACTGAAACGCGGTCTTGATGACGTTTATTTGACCTCGACTGACAAACAGCATGAAACCTCTGCCTCAGGCCAAAACGTGCAGGATCTTCAGGTCTTTTCGGCCCCGGTTTTTCTGAATCGAAAAAAATGGGCAGAGCTGGAGGTTGTTTTTGGAGAGATGGATATAAAACGAGCCTTCGGGGTGCCGATTTACCCTTTTGGGATCGTTTTGTTTTTGTTCAGCAGCATCACTCTGATGGCTTGGGCAGTACTTGGGAAGACGTTTAACTATCTGAATCCATCCAATGTGGTTCCCGATCGCGTTAAATCGGCTCTCGATACACTTGCGGAAGGGCTCGTTTTGATGGCTCCCAGTGGCGAAATTGCACATGTCAATGAAGCATTCGCCCGCATTATTAATGTCAAGGATGACAAGATTCTTGGAACTAAATTAGATGATCTTAACTGGGCGCCTGAAAATGAATTCTTGGGCGCAGATTTCCCTTGGGTTGTTTGCCAAAAAACGAAGGAACGAGTCTGTGGCGAAATTATTCAGTTAAAAATGTTGGGATCGCCGATTCGAAAATTCGTCGTTAATGCTACGCCGATTAAGGGAAAAGGTAATACGATTCGAGGCGCATTGGTGAGCTTTGATGACGTTACAGCGATTGAGAATAAAAATGCAGAACTCGCGAGAGTGATCCTCTCATTGAGGAATTCACGCGATGAAGTGGAAAGACAGAATGAAAAACTAAATTTCCTCGCATCCTTTGATTCGCTAACGAAATGCTTAAATCGCAGAGCGTTTTTCAGTCGGTTTGAAAAAGACTGGAAAGATAATGAAACGGGAGACATTTCGATAATGATGATCGACGTAGATCATTTCAAGCATATCAACGATAACCACGGTCATTCCATTGGTGACGAGGTTTTGAAGACAATGGGAATGATTTTACGAGAGATCGTAGCCTCGCGTGGTTTGGTTTGTCGGTATGGCGGTGAAGAATTTGTGGTTCTGTTGACCGGAGTCAAATTTGAGACTTGTCTAGAAATCGCAGAACAAATTCGCTCAGGGTTACAAGATGCGCTCGTTGGAGGCGTTCGGTTTACTGCGAGTATCGGGGTCTCGTCCCGTAGGTTTGGGGCGATGGATCCTCAACATATGCTCGATCAGGCCGATGAGAGTTTGTACGACGCCAAGAAGAGTGGACGCAATCAAATCGTTCGCTTCGATCAACGGCCAGAAAAATTTTCTAAAGAAGATTCACAGGCTGGATTGACACGGGAGGAGTTTACCAAGGAAATTCCCTACTCAGCGGTTACCGGGTTGTTGTCAGCGCTGTCGTTTCGCTGCTCTACCACTGCTCAACATTCTATTCGAGTTGCTGATTTATGTGTCGGCGTGGGCGAACGAATACTCGGGAAACGAGATCTCTACCGTTTAGAGATCGCAGCACTTCTACACGATATTGGAAAAATTGGCGTACCGGATTTCATTCTCAATAAGCCCGGGCCACTGACGGCCAAGGAATGGAAGTTAATGGAGAAGCACGACCAAATTGGTGTCGAAATAGTTCGGAGTGCATTTGGTTCCGATAAAATTGCGGACGTCATTGAGTCGCATCACAGTTGCTTCCACAACCGAGGTGAATCCGATTGCGTTTCAAAAGAGACGATGCCATTAGCCGGTCGGATAATCAACGTTTGCGACGCATTTGATTCGATGACTGACGAACGGGTCTATCGCGCACCGATGTCGGATTTTGAAGCGATCCAAGAGATTATAAAACACACACCCTCTCAATTCGACGTGGAGGTAGTCAAAGGATTGTTGACATTCCTGCAAGAAGGGCACACGGTCAGTCAACAAGAACCGTTGGAAGGGATTCCTCCAATTACTGACTCAATGGAAACGCATATCGTTGAGCTCTTTCAGGCGATTGAATTGGCAGATGTGGATGGGATTAAAAGAACCGTCGATTTGCTTAAAGACGAAACGCTTAATGGCGACGGCGTTTGTAACGTGACCAATCGACTGAGTATGGCGATCGAATCCGAGGACGAGGACATTGAGCGTGTACTAAGACTGGCAAACGAAGTAATGTACGAATGTCGGAACCGAAAGTCTGGGCAGGTAATGAGTCCGCCGGTTGTGCTTAGCGACCCCTCCTCTGAGCCGGTTTAGTGGTGGTTTCGAGCGTAATTAAGGGAGTTGTTGGTGGCGGTGGATGGTGATCGGTGAGTACTTTAGTAAAAATTCGTAACTCGTTGCGACCAATATGACATGATTTCGTGAAACACAATTTTGATCGATATCGTTAAATTAACGAATGAAAATTGCAATTTTCACGACAGAGGTAAGACTTGCTTGAAAAATATGCTTACTTCGGCCGGTTTTACAAATCTGATAAATTGAATTTAGATTCCTAGCTTTTTGAAACGTATTGACATGGACCAATTCCCTGAATGCTCTGCCGAATCTTCGGCTTTCTCAATGCCATTGGTTACCTCGGAATCTCCGCCAGTCCTTTCGGGATCCGAGTTTTCGTTGCCATTGCGATCCCCCCTCGATCCTAAAAGTATGAAGCCAAATGAAGCGGCTTTGCGTAAAGCGAAGATCATGATCGTCGACGACGAAGAACTAGTGATTCGAGTGGTGCGCAGGTTTCTTTCATCCGATGGTTACGAAAATTTCGTCACGCTCACCGATCCGCGGGAGGCGTTGGAAGTGATCGATCGGGAGCAACCGGACGTCGTCCTACTGGATATTATGATGCCGTTCATTACCGGTTTGGATCTGTTGAAAGTTCGGCAAAAGACGCAATATATTCAACATATTCCTTTTATTATTCTGAGTGCCAATTCGGAAAACCAAATCAAGCGTGAAGCGTTGAAATTGGGGGCAACCGACTTCCTCAGCAAGCCCGTTGATCCAAGTGATCTCGTTTTGCGGGTGCAGAATGCGTTGATGGTCAAACGCCATCATGATCACCTTACGAATTATGCGGTTGAGTTAGAGCGTCAGGTTCGCGAACGAACTCGGCAGATTGAAAAATCTCGCGAGCAGATTATTCATTGTCTCGCCCGAGCTGCGGAATATCGCGATAATGAAACGGGTGAACATGTTATTCGCGTTGGTAAATACAGTGCCGTCATTGCACATCAGTTAGGTTTCGGCTCGGAGTATTGTCGCGAAATCGATCTGGCTGCCCAGTTGCACGATGTCGGTAAGATCGGCATTCCTGACTCGGTATTGTTGAATCCTGGTCGGCTGAACAACGAAGAGTTCGAGGTCATGAAAACGCATTGCGGGCTGGGCATGGAGATCATGGAGCCGCTTGCAAACGCGGAGATTGAACGCGTTCGCCGGCATACCTCAATGGGTGGTTTCATCATGGATGGCGTCGATTCGCCGATGCTGGAACTGGCCGCGACGATCGCACGAACTCATCACGAGAAATGGGATGGGACCGGCTATCCGGAAGGACTTAAGGGCGATGATATTCCGATTGAGGGAAGGATTTGTTGCGTCGCTGATGTTTACGACGCCCTTTGTAGCGAGCGTCCGTATAAGCCAAAGTTTCCGATTCAGCGTTGCCTAGAAATTATGCTTTCCGAACGAGGAAGTCGATTTGACCCCATTGTCTTGGATGCATTTTTTGAGCGAATTGAGGACATCGAAGAAATCCGAAAGGCTCATCACGATCAGCATAACTACCATCTGATAAGCGAACAAAAGCAAGTTTAATATCTGGAGATGATTAGGTGGTTTTGTTCGATCTGTTTTTTGCCCGCGTAGTGTGATCGCGACGGACCAAGTTTTCTTAACCGTGGCAGAACTGGCTTGCCGGACCCCGGTTAGCCCCCGTAGTTTCGATTCAGTTATTGTTAGATTTAATTGAGTCGCGAAATTGATTCGGCGATTTCCTCTCGGACTTCATCCTGGGTTTCGCTGGGTTTTGCAATTCTGAGAATTTCTCTTGCTTCATCAAAAGCATGCTGCCCTAACGCCCAGGCCGAGGCGCCACGTACCAACGGTTCGGTGTCGGACAATCCTAAAGCGAGGGCTTCGAGGTTATTGCGATGAGGTTTATTGCCTAGAGCGATTGCCGCGTTGCGTAAAATACCTCTGCGTTTGGGGCGCCAAAGTGGTGTCTTTCTAAATCGCTCGCGAAATTTTTCATCGGTGATTTCGAATAGGTTTCTCAAATCGATTGGATTGTGGCCGTCGATGGGTTTGAGTTCGGTCTCGCGACTGAGCGGTGCTTTGCGATTCCAAGGGCAAACTTCTTGGCAAATATCACAGCCTAAAATCCAATCTTGCATCTTGGAACGTAGTGGTTTAGGAACAGCCGTCCGGTGCTCGATGGTCAAATAGCTTATACATTGCGTTGCATCGAGAACGTGTGGTGCAACAAAAGCGTCGGTGGGACACGCATCAATGCATGCGGTGCAGGTGCCGCAGTGGTTAGTGACGTTTGGCTGATCGTATTGGAGTGGTACATCCAGTAAGAGCGCCGCGAGGAAAAACCAGCTTCCCGCTGTTTTGTTAATGAGCAACGTATTTTTGGCGCGCCATCCGATTCCCGCTAATTCGGCGAACTCACGTTCTAGCAACGGAGCGGTATCGACGACGCCTCGCACGCCAATCGAGGGGTCGAGATTTTTTATAAAGCTCTTAAGTTGCTTTAGTTTCTTATGGACGAGATCGTGGTAGTCCGCGTTTCCCCATGCGTATCTCGCAATTCTCCCCGTTCCTGAAGGTGATTGACTGGGAGGGGTAGTTTGGTAATTAAGGCCGAGCATGAGTATGCTCGTAGCATCGGGTAACACGTTAGAAGGGTGTCTGTAGGCCTCTTTTCGATCTTCCAAGTAGGTCATTTCACCTGCGAAACCCTGCGCTAGCCAGTCCGAGAATTGGTTGAATCCTGTGGGAGTGACCGCCGGGCAGGCCCCCGAAAAATCGAAGCCGACCCGCGTCGCTTCCTGTTTTAACGATTCTGTCAATTGGTTAGGATTCATGTCGGTTTATTGTTTGAAAAATATTGCCAACACATTTGACTTTAAGGGTTGTAACAGACTGAGCTGCATTTAGTGTGGAGTCTTCCGGCGATCGGGATGCACAATTTTGCGTTCAGGTGGCTTTGTTTATGAAATATACCAAATCATGAAGGTATCGAGGAAAGGATTACCAATGAAACGATTACTTACGTTGGGGATAGTTTTGACCGCTATCTTCATGTTCTCAGAATCCAACGCGAATGCCCAAACGATGGGGCAGGGATATCAATTTGGTGTCGGAATTAACAACGCGACGTGTGTCAACGATATCTATCGGTATGGCTATTTTGGGTACGGCCGGTATCCCGATAATTCAATTAGCCGAGAATTCCGCAGGGATCAGGCGCCGTTCTTTGCACGTTTCCCGCCTGTCTATTACAGTCACGTTGTCAAGCGACCTTATGGTATCAGTCCGTATGCAGCCCCGGCCGGCATTATGCCTGTCGAAATGGGGATGAAGCCGGAGCCACTTAGCATTACGAATCCTTTTTTCAAACCTAATGCGGCACCCGCGAAGGCGAAGAGCAAAAATAAGTCCAAATCGAATGACAAGATGACTTGGATCAAGAACCCTTATCAAGCCCGGATTGTGATCAAGTAAGAATCGAAGAACCGCGAATCTTAAGGTTTTGCGAACCAATTACCTTTAGGTTCCGTAAAGATCAGGACGCGCAAGCGTTAATAGGAAAGAAAAGAGAAGTCGTCAATTTCCCCTAATGGGATGGCTTTTCGTTACCAAGTTAGCTTTTCTCGGTGAGATTAGCAGAGTTCAGTCTTGAGAGCATAGGGGCAACAAGATTGAGAAACGCCGCATTTTGCGGCGTTTTTTTTTGCCAAAAGCAGAAGCTTCTTTCCAACCGTCTTGGGTGATGGTCCCAATTGCCACCAGGCCAAAGCTGTGAGACAATTTCAGCTCGTATTCCCATAACAATCTATGCCCGGAGAGAGTCGCTAATGAGTCGAAAAGCAGAAGTTGAAGCCGCGATCGCAGATGTCGATTTTGAAAATAATAAGTACCAAGTTCACCTCGACACGTCGCATGGGATGATTGTTATGGATATGGATCCCGAGGTGGCTCCCGAGCATTGCAAAAATATTATGGGATTAGCAAAAATTGGTTTCTACGATGGATTGATTTTTCATCGTGTGATTCCGGGTTTTATGATCCAAGGCGGGTGTCCTGAGGGATCGGGAACCGGTGGCCCCGGCTACAACGTTGACGCTGAGTTTAATAGCACGCCTCATTTGGCCGGTACGCTTTCAATGGCCCGTTCAAGCGCCCCGAACTCTGCAGGTTCTCAGTTTTTTATCTGTCTCGGTGTGCAAGATTTTCTCGACGGACAGTACACCGTGTTTGGGCAAGCGACGCCCGAAACGATGAGTGTTGTCGAAGCGATTGGCGGTGTAACTACTAATGGCTCAGATCGCCCGGACGCCGATGTTACCATTAATTCCGCGACGGTCGTCCAAGCCTGATATTGAGACTCAGTTTTGTTTCAATTAGCGCGCCGAGCGTTAGCAGTGGTGGACGAGGCAAGTGTTTATAAAGACCTGCAGAAGTGATTCTGCAGGCCTTTTTTGTTGAATTGGTTCTCGCCGCGGTTGATGGCGGCGGCTGATTCTGTGTCCGCGCGGCAGTGTTGGTTGGGAACATCGGGGAATTTAGTCCTGAAATTCTCTCTGAATCCTGTGGTTTGAGATTTATTTGTCAACGATCGGAAATTACGATTAGAGAACAAAGGCTGTTTAATCATTGATGAGTTGATTCATTGTGGCACCGAACAAACCGAAAATATGTACTGATCCACAAGTTCGATCTTAAAAATCATTGTGTTTGGTAAAATAAGGGAACTTTTCGGGTACCAATCGACCGATAATTCACAAGCGTCCGTTGGGTGACTAAACGTTTTAAAAGGTTTATGGAATTTTCGAATTCGGGTTAGATTCAAGTGGCAAAAGAATCATTTCTAGATTTTTCAGAGTTCGATCATAACAAAGTGCTCGTTGATGCGGACGGTATCCGTCAGATCAATCCGCATCGTTTTGAAATGCAGTTACTTGACGGCATTCTCTATTGTTCGCCGGATATTGCTGTTGGCTACATCGATTTGAGCGAGGATTCGTTCTGGGTCCGCGGTCATTTCCCAGGCAAGCCACTGATGCCGGGCGTACTGATTTGTGAATGCGCGGCTCAATTGTCTTCGTATTTCGCACTCACCAATAAAATGGTCGACGATGGCTATGTCGGTCTCGGTGGATTGGAAAGCATTCGATTTCGGGTTCCCGTGGTTCCCGGTGATCGCCTGACGGTAATGCTGAGAAAAGGCAAGGTCAGAAGGAATGTGATATTTACTGCGGAATTCCAAGCTTTCGTGGGCGAAACGCTCGTTGCAGACGGCGTGATCAAGGGCGTCGCACTGGGAAGTTGAATTGCCAATGCTTTGGTTCAATTTAAGGTCGGGCAACGTCCTGCCACACGCAACCGGCCCACGACCAGCCGACGCCGAATCCAACTAGCATGTTCTTCATTTCCGGGGTCATGTCTCCGCGACTTCGCATCTGGGTAATCAAAATGGGTAACGTCGACGAAACGGTGTTTCCGAGATCTCTCAGCAAAATTGGAACTTTGGATTCTTCGACTTCCATCACCTGCTGTAACTGGCTGAGCATCTTGTACGTGGCTTGATGGAACAAATAGAATCCGACGTCCTCACTGGTCATGCTTGCATCGTGAAGCACTTCCTGGAGCATCCCAGGGATCTGACCGACAGTGAAATTAATCAGGGCCGGTCCGTCCATATAGAGATCGCTCTTCCAACGACGGCGGTGTCGGGGAGTAATTGCGTCTTCCGCTTTTCGGAATCCATTTTTCGTTGCCAAAAGAGTATTCGCACCTCTGCCATCGGTTCCGAATTTAAATGCCCAAAGCGAGGGCTCGTCGCTGGACTCGATCAAAGTAGCAGCCGCACCGTCTCCGAAAATAGTTCGAAGGGTTCGGTCTTGTTTATCTATCAACTTAGTATATGTCTCGGCCGTAATAAACAGAATGCGTTTTGCCGCACCTGAGCGGATGAGTCCATCGCAAAGAGAGAGGCCGTAAACATAGCCACTGCAGCCAAGGTTGAAATCGAGTGCACCACAATTTGTTGGAAGCCCGAGACGGTCCTGAATCAAACAGGCGGTTGTGGGAAGCGGGTAGTCAGGGGTTTGTGTGCAGAAGAAGAGGAAATCGATTGTTGATCGATCAATCGAAAACTCTTCGAATAACTTTTCTGCTGCCTTCACGCCGAGATCCGAAGAGCACTCGTCGGGACCGGCAACGTGTCGATTGTAGATACCGGTTTTGGACGCAATCAGATCCATGTCCCATTTGGGATTGTCGGCGACTAAATCTGCATTGGATTCAATTCGTTCGGGTAAGTGAACGGCGATTGGCCCGACGGCTGCATATTTCACTGTTTACCTTGATCCGGCGGTACCAAAACCGGCCTTGCTGTTGTGTGGGATTCGTCAATAAGAACGAAAAATTTACCAAATTTATGGGGTTTCGCGAAGGTGCCCCGGTTGTGATCTCAATGTCTGTCTTGTTAATTCGTGCAGAAATTTCGCAACGGCTGTCACTAAAAATAGGGTTTCGCCCCTTCGGTCATTGATATACCGCGGCGGTTATCCTGATTTGCTCAAGAGTTTTTTTTTATATCTTTTAAGCAGCGATTCGACGTGTGTATGCTTGCGATTCTGTAATTTTCTCAATTTGGTGGCGATTCAGCGTTTCGAAGGCACCGTTGGGGTTTTTTTGAACTAGAACGACCGAACTTGAGTGGAGCATTCGCGGGAAATAAAACCAGCTATTTTCCAAGGCCGCCGGATCGAAGCCCGCAGAAAT
>TARA_B110000495_G_scaffold28545_1_pt1 | contig 10543 bp, 10 predicted proteins | sample TARA_B110000495 | Tara Oceans TARA_B110000495 (sample SAMEA4398219) | marine metagenome | biome: Polar Biome; feature: [MES] marine water layer (ENVO:01000295) within the mesopelagic zone...; material: water (ENVO:00002006), including particulate matter (ENVO:01000060) such as...... | reverse complement strand
AGATGTTCCAGTCGCTGAAGTAGCTGAGGAATCTTCAGAAGAAGCTGTTTCAGAGGAGACCGAAGAGGTCGCTGAAGAAGTTTCAACTGAAGATGCACCGGTCGCTGAAGTAGCTGAGGAATCAGCAGAAGAAGATGCGTCAGAGGAAACCGAAGAGGTTGCTGAAGACGTTCCATCTGAAGAGGCTCCAGAAGCCGCAGATGACAGTTCTGAAGAAGAAGAGAAGTAACTTCTTCTCGCAGACAATTCAACGTTAGTAAGGCTGAGGTGTCGCTGTTCAAGTGACCCCGGCCGCAGCAGTAGCAAGCGCCGAAAATGTCCACAGAAGACTCAAGTGAAGATCGCAATGAAGAGCAGCAGCCGATAGCCGGGGGGCCTATTCCCGACTACGAAGCTGGTCGCCGTAGTATTACCGTCCGTGGCGGAAAAACCCGCCGCGAAATGGTCAACGAAAAACACCAATTTCAGGTCAAGACCCGACCATTCATGATCGTTGGTCTGGTGGTCTTGCTTGGTCTTTTGGTGATTCCTGTTTACGCTTATTTCGAGAATTACGTATTTCCACCACGTGAGCTTGCTCTCAGGGTTGAAAACACTGAATACACCCGCGGCGACGTAGTTAACTTCATTCGTTTCAATCAGCGTATGAGTGAAAATCTGGGTGTTCCGTTTGAAATTGGAAACTCGCTGTTCGACTCTTTGCAGACCCTGCAGGAAAACGAGCTAGCGTTCCAGCTCGCACCTCAGTACGGCATAGCAGTAACTGCTGAGGAAGTTGACGAACGGCTGAGTTCAATTCTTGGTTTCGTTGCAGTTACGGTCGCAGAACGAGAGTCTCAGGAATATCAGGACAACGTTGAGGAAGCCAAGCGACAATTCATCCACCGTATTGGTATCGATGAAGAGGTTTTTCGTGATTTCATTCGAAAGAGCATGTTTAAAGAGCAACTACGCGACGTTATAGGCGACACTATTCCTCGGGTTCAAGCTCAGGTAAATATCTACGAAATCATCAGGCTCTCGAACGACTCCGAAGATCGTCGGGCGATTGAGCGTGATTTAGTTGCGGGAATACCTATCGAGAACGTAGTGCTCCAGCATTCAGCCGATCCGAACGTCAAGCGAAGTTTAGGTGATCAGGGCTGGAAGCCATTTGGTGTCATTCCAGAACTTGACGCTCTTATGTTCGGTCTAGACGGTGATGGGAAACGGCTTTTGCCGATTAGAACGCCGAGCAGTCCGCGTTTCGACGAAGAGAATAACTGGTGGTCTTATCTGATCGTTGCCGAAGTCAACGATGCTCGAGAAATCGATGCGGAAAACTTCGAGTTACTCACTTCTCGTGGCATGACAATTTTCTTCAACGAAGAGCAGCGTAATTTCGATCTTCACATGGTTTTGGATAGCGCTATTTTCGATTGGGTGAACGCTCAGGTTCGTCTTTCAGCAATTATTCCTACCCCAACTCCAGTGCCATTCGGTTCTGGTGCGCAGTTTAGTCAGTAGGCGATGACAGGTTCAATAAAGACGGACAATCAACCTACCGGTATCGGCCTACTAGGCCTTGGGGTAGTAGGTTCGGCAGTGGCGAATGCCATCAGCCAACGACACCGTTCGGAAGACCCGAGTGTTTCGCTCAATGTAGTTGCAGCTGTGGTTAGAGATGATTCACGTAAACGTGACGTGACTATCGATTTCAGTGTGATTTCAACAAATCTTGAAACTGTAATCGCCAACCCCGAAGTTGGAATTGTCGTCGAGCTAATGGGTGGCGTCGATCCGGCGTTCGACTACATAACCAGTGCCCTTAAGGCTGGTCAGCATGTGGTTACGGCGAACAAAGAGGTTATGGCGAAGTATGGTAGCGAGCTGCTCGCCACTGCCGCTGAAAACAACGTTTGCCTGTACTACGAAGCAAGCGTTGCAGGTGGCATCCCGATCATCGGCCCGTTAATGAACGATCTGACAGCGAACAAGATCCATAGCATCCGTGGAATCATCAACGGAACAACAAATTTCATTCTGACGAAGATGGCCAACGAAGGTGCGGGCTTCAACGATGTGCTCGCAGAGGCACAAGCGCTCGGCTACGCCGAATCCGACCCGACTGCCGATGTAGACGGATTCGATGCGCTGTACAAGATTTCTGTTCTCGCTCGTCTTGCGTACCACACTGAAGTGCCGGTTGATGTGATTCATCGAGAAGGCATTCGTGAGGTTCAAGCGAAAGACTTCCGATACGCCAGCGAACTTGGCTACACTATCAAGCTTCTTGCAGTGGCTCAGGCGAATGCAGATTCAGGGCTGCTTGCCCGAGTGCATCCTGCGCTGATTCCTCTTGATGTCCCGATGGCTTCAGTAAACGGTGTGTTGAACGCCGTTGAAGTCGAAGGCGACCTTGTTGGCCCGCTGTGGTTCCAGGGGCCCGGGGCAGGGCCAAACCCAACAGCTAGCGCTGTTATGGGGGATGTACTGAGAATCGCCAATGGTGCGGTAAACGATGGCGGATCGTCGTCGGTGCCCGAATCATTCGCAATAGCATCGATGGCCGATCACGAGTGTCAGTACTACATTCGATTGACGGCTTCCGATCGACCTGGGGTGCTTGCTAACGTTGCAAGAGTTCTGGGCGACGCAGACATTAGCATCAACTCGGTACTGCAAAAAGATACCGACACAGAGAATGGCCACGCCGACCTAGTGATAATGACTCACCCGGCGCGAGAGGCTAATATGCAGAGTGCCGTGCGTTCTATTAGAGAACTCGATACTGTTCTTCAGCTGGACAGTTTGCTGCGGGTTGAAACATACGGCGACCGGTCTTAGCGTCAGGTTTTAGATAATAGGCGAGCTTTGGCTCGGTTTGATTAGGAGCGTTCTTCTCGTTGACGAACTCTGGATTGATAGACAGGTACCGCGAATTTCTACCTGTTACGGATGCCACACCGTCAGTCTCATTGGGAGAAGGAAGCACCCCGCTTGTAAGGTCGCAGAGCATCGGAGATTCACTCGGTTGCAAAGATCTGTTTTTCAAACTTGAAGGCTGTAATCCAACCGGATCGTTCAAAGATCGCGGCATGGTTATGGCGGTTGCGAAAGCCCTTGAAGCTGGCAAAAAGCGAATCATATGCGCCTCCACCGGTAACACTAGTGCCGCCGCCGCCGCCTACGGTGCACGCTACCAGCTAGAGACCCTCGTCTTGGTTCCTGCTGGCGAGATCGCGCTTGGCAAGCTCGCTCAGGCAATGGCGTACGGCGCTCGAATACTTGCAGTTAACGGTAGTTTCGACGACGCCCTTAATGCCGTTCGCAGCATCGTTGAAATTATGGACATCGAGTTGGTCAACTCGGTTAACCCGTATCGAATCGAAGGTCAAAAAACTGGAGCATTCGAGATTGTCGACGAACTTGGAGAAGCGCCTGATCTGCTTTGCATCCCTGTCGGAAACGCCGGGAATATCACTGCCTATTGGAAAGGCTTCAACGAGTATCAGTCGTTGGGCAGATGCGAAACCACGCCCAAAATGATGGGATTCCAAGCTGCGGGAGCTGCACCGATTGTTCGAGGTGAACCCGTGTTGAAGCCTGAGACGATCGCTACGGCTATCCGAATTGGTAATCCCGCAAGCTGGGAAAAAGCCGAAGCTGCTAGAGATGAATCTGAAGGCATGATAGACATGGTCGACGATAACGAGATTGTCGATGCTTACTTACGATTGGCCCGAGAAGAGGGCATTTTTTGCGAGCCAGCCTCTTCCGCTTCTTTAGCTGGGTTGATTAAGCTACCCGAATTGGGTGTGGACCTGACCGGCAAAACGGTAGTCTGCATATTAACTGGAAATGGACTGAAAGATCCTAGTACAGCGGAGAAGCGAGCTCTCATCGAGCTTGAGTACGTTGAACCCGACATCGATTCAGTTATGAAACTCCTGAACAGCGGTAAGTAATTACTGCCGACATGGTTCAGGGTATTCGCATATTTGTACTCACTAAGGAACGTCCGACAAATTGACTTGTTGCAGCACTGGTATTGAGCAGGGGACTTTCGAAAGTCTCGCAGATCACTGGCGCCAGATTCTCGAAGATAGTGCGGAACCGACATTCTTCGATTCGCAAACGTGGCAAAAAACCTGGTGGTCTGAGTTTGGAAACGAATCAGAACTCCAGCTCCTGATGGTTCGTTCTGAATCAGGCGATGTGAACATGATCGCCCCGTTAATGATCGACGGTTCCGAGATCAGCTTTCTCGGTAGCACCGACCTGGTCGATTATCATGATTTTCTTTCAAGGGATCGACATAGTTCGAACTCCATTCAATCACTAGTATCTGCATTGAGTGAAATGTCAGAGATCGACACGATTCTGCTCCAGTCTATTCCCGGTAATTCTCCCACGATTACTCAGTTTCGTGAAGAAGCAGAAAATGCAGGCTGGCGAGTCGAGCTCGAACAAGAAGACGTCGCCCCTCGTATGGAGTTACCTGCCAGCTGGGATGAATACGTTTCTGCCCTCAGAAAGAAAGATCGACACGAGCTCCGTCGAAAGTTACGTCGATTAGAAGCCGCGGGTGAAGTTCAGCACGTTGAACTTTCTGAGCCAGCCGATATCGAGGCTGGTATGCCTGAGTTCATGCGGCTCCACCGTATGAGCACACCCGACAAGAACGAGTTCATGACTGCTGAGCGAGAGCAATTTTTCTGTAAGATCGCCATCGAACTGGCACGTGAAGGCGTTACCCGACTCTGCTTCTTGGAAATAGACGGCGTACGAGAAGCAACTTCGTTGTCATTTGTGTCTGGTAATGTGCGTTACCTGTATAACAGCGGTTACAATCCGGCTCAGTACAAACTTTCAGTTGGACTATTGAATCATGCACTCACGATAAAATCGTCCATTGAATCAGGTCACAGAGTGTTCGACTTCATGCGCGGGAATGAGTCATATAAGTACCATCTCGGCGGTGTCGACCGTCAGGTATTTGCGTTGACAGCAAAACGCTGATCAGCGGCTCAGGCGAAGTAGCTTCCAACAACCATGAACTTAGCAGTAATCACAGTCCACGGATGTCCCATGCGCCAAGCGGGCAGCAAAGACTCCGGCGGAATGAACATATACATTCTTGAGATGGCAAAACGACTTGCCGCTCGGGGAGTTCAAGTTGACGTATTTACGCGCCATCATGACCCTCTCGATCCTCAGATCGTGATGCTCGCCCCCGGCGCTCGGTTAATTCACTTGCCAGCTGGGCCGCCGTCGCTCGATAAGAATGGCGTGTACGAACTGCTTCCACAGTTCACTTCTCAAATGCGCAGGTTCTGTATTGCTAATCGCCTGAACTACGACATCGTTAGCAGTCACTACTGGCTTTCGGGTCTGGTTGGTATGCGATTGGCTTCAGAGTGGGGCGTGCTGCATACGACAAGCTTCCACACAATGGCCGAGATGAAGCGACGCGGTAGGCCTGAAGAATCGGAAGTCGCTCAGCGTGATAGTTCAGAAACTGACATCGCTTGCTCGGCAGATTCGATCGTAGTTTGGACCGAGCATGAACGTGCTGCAGTTGCTGAATATTGCAACGTTGTCCCCGCGAAAATCGATGTAATTCCACCGGGAGTCGACCTCGCTCGATTTCGTCCAATGTCACGGCGACAGTCTCGAGATCACCTCGGCTACGGTGATGAAAAGAACATTTTATTTGTCGGGCGTCTTGAGCCATTGAAAGGTCTCGACAATCTATTCCGTGCGGTTGCTAGCCTCGAAGATCCAGCGAAGATAACGTTGAACGTTGTTGGCGGAGACGAGAACTCTCAGGAGAAAGCACGTCTGCAGATGTTGGCGAGCCGTATGAAACTGACACAGTCAGTAAATTTCATTGGTGCGGTAAGCCAGGACGAACTGCCATATCACTACAACGCGGCAGACGTCTGCGTACTGCCATCTCACTATGAAAGCTTCGGTCTTGCTGCGCTCGAAGCAGCAGCTTGCGGGCGACCAGTAGTTGCGTCTGACGTCGGAGGGTTACCTAGCATCGTCAAAAGTGGCGAAACCGGATACCTTGTTCCTGCTAAGCAGAGTGATGTAATGGCTGAACGTCTTTGTGAACTTCTTCAGGATGACGTGCTGAGAGCTCGAATGGGCGACGCCGCGAGAGTTCACGCTGAATCGCTGAGCTGGGATCGCTCGGCCGATGCCTTGCTCAATAGCTATCTAACACTAGTGCCAGCACCGACAGTTGCCGCAGCGCCTGCTGCCGGCGGCTAAAGAGCCCGTTCCCACCAGCTAACTTCACTGTCTTCTTCAAATCCTAGCGAAGAATAGACATGGATCGCTGGAGCATTTTCCGAATCGACATCGAGCTCTAGCGAATCGACGTTTTGGCGAACCAAATGATTGAATCCGGCTTCGGCGATTGCTCTTCCAAGGCCCTTCTTACGAGCCGTCGGTAGCACAGCCGTCATTCCGATTCGCCCGATTTTTAGTCCATCACGTTCGTAGATGAGTGCCCAGCAATACGCCACCAGCTGGTCGTATGAATCGTGAATCATAACGATATTGTCGAGGCTGGAATTTCCTGTAAGTAAGTGAGCGAGAATTTCGTCTTCTGTGTTCGGAGAATATCCAAAGTGTTCTTTAAACGCCTCGTTTTGGATATAGGTTAGTTCCGGTACCTCGTCGAGACCCAACATGGTTCGTACTGTGAATCCATCGGGAACCGCTGCTGTAGCGAGGGTGATATTTGATGACGTTGTGAGTTTTAGGTATCGGCGTACCTTCGACCATCCAAGCTGCTCGACCAATTTTTCAAGTTCAGTTTCGTTATCACGAGTAGACAGGTGAGCTATCGGTGCTTCTTGCACAGCCTTATTCGTTGCCCATTCGATTAAGTCTTTGCGGATTGCCAAACCCATGGATCTGCTGCCAATGCCGATTACCGAACGACCGATATTTACTTCAGGCTCAACAATTGCGTAACCGACGATCTGCCCGTCTTGTTCGGCAAGTGCGAGGTTACGTTTGGGACGAACACGAGGGAATTCTAGTTCGGCACGTAGATCGTCGGGAAGGGCGGGCCAATCTCTATGCCCGTGTTGACCGATCTCGTTCAGCAATCGCTGAAGAGCGTCGATATCAGACCATTTGAAATTGCGAAGCTGAAGGTTGGCTTGGATGGACAATGATTTCGTGCCGAATAGTCAGTAAATAACCGAAGAAGTGTATTCCTGTGGGTGGCGCGTCGGTTTTAGTTGCGGCGTCAATACCCGAATAGTTGGTTTTGATTATCACATTCCGTATTGCGGAGATTGCTTCTCAACGACCGAAACACTTATAATTAACGTATGTGAAACGCTGTGAACGGGAGTAGTACCGAACGCAGTACGTAAGAGAGAGCCGGTGTTGGTGTGAATCCGGTACGTACTAATTTGAGAACTCGCCCTAGAGCGGTTGGTCTGAACCTTGAAATTAGGGCTAGGATCAAACGGAATTGACCACGTTACGGTTTCTTGAGCGGTCAGGCGTTTATAGGTAAATGAACACTCGGCAATCGAAGGTGGTAACGCGGGATGCAAGTCTCGTCCTTTGTGAAGGGGCGGGATTTTTTTTGCCCTGCGTAAGTGTGAATTTGCATATAACGCAAGTTCGCAATAGTTGTGAACCGATAGTTACGAAATCTTGATAGGAAGAAATTGCCGAGTTACATCGGCAATCGTGCCAGGAAAACGATATGTCCAAGCACCTCACTGGTAGTCAAATAGTCTGCGAAGCGCTCCTCAAGGAGGGCGTCAACGTGGTATTTGGCATTCCCGGCGGCGCTATTCTTCCGCTCTACGGCGTTCTTTCACAGTACCCCGATCTGCGACACATTTTGTCGCGACACGAGCAGGGCGCAGCCCACTCGGCTGATGGCTACGCACGTTCAACCGGCAAAGTCGGTGTAGCGTTCGCAACGTCTGGTCCTGGAGCTACGAACCTCATTACAGGTCTGGCAACTGCCATGATGGATTCGGTTCCAATGGTTGCAATAACCGGCCAGGTAGGGCGTGCCGCGATCGGCACCGATGCATTCCAAGAAGCCGACATCACGGGTGCAACCCTGCCCGTAACCAAGCACAACTACCTCGTGATGCGTGCCGACGATCTCGGTGCGACGATTCACGAAGCGTTCCATATTGCACGAACTGGTCGACCGGGACCCGTGCTTATCGATATTCCTAAAGACGTATTCATGGAGATGGGTGAATACAATCCCGACGCACCGATCGACCTGCCCGGATACAAAGTACCCGGCAAGGCTGAAGAATCAGAAGTCGAAGCTGCCGCTAAGCTGATCAACGAATCAGAGCGCCCGGTGATCCTCGCTGGTCACGGCGTCATTCTCTCGCGATCATTTGACGAACTGAAGGAACTGGCAGAGAAGGCTCAAATCCCGGTTGTTACAACTCTGCTCGGAATTTCAGCATTCCCTGAAGACCACGTGCTGAGCACCGGATTCCCGGGAATGCACGGCATGGCTTACGCCTCGCTGGCAATCGATCAGGCCGACCTGATTATCAACTTCGGTAGCCGGTTCGATGACCGTATCGTTGGTGACGCCAAGCGATTCTCGACGGGTTCCAAGAAGATCCACGTCGATATCGACCCCGCTGAAATCAACAAGAGCATTCAAGTTGAAGCACCTGTTATCGGCAATATCAAAGATGTGTTTGCCCAACTCATTCCTAAAGTGAAGCAAACGACTCATGTCGAGTGGTTGCAGCACGTCGAGCATCTGAAAGCGGAACATCCATCGTTGAGAATTCCTGAGACGGACCGCTTGATGGGGCAGCACGTTGTGAAGGCGCTCTCTGATGTCACCAAGGGTGATGCGATTATCACGACTGGCGTTGGTCAGCACCAAATGTGGGCTGCACAGCACTACCAGTTCAGAAATGCTAATTCTTGGCTGTCATCTGGCGGAGCCGGAACGATGGGCTATGAAGTTCCTTCGGCTATCGGTGCGCAGGTTGGAAACCCAGACAAGCTGGTCTGGTCTATCTGCGGAGACGGTGGCTTCCAAATGACCCTTATGGAACTGGCGACTGCTGTCGAAAATAATCTGCCAGTAAAGTACGCGATTTTGAACAACAACCATTTGGGAATGATTACCCAGTGGCAAGATTTCTTCTACGATGGTGACTTTCAGGCCGAAACGTACACGGCTAACCCCGATTTCGTGAAGCTTGCAGAAGCCTATGGAATGAAGGGTATTCGTGTTACGAATCAGGATGCACTCGAGGCGGCCATCGCAGAAGCGAACGCACACGATGGTCCTGTTATCGTCGATTTCGTTATCGAAAAAGTCGACGATCTTTACCCAATGATTCCTGCAGGTCAAAGCGTTCAGGAACTGATTGAGGACCCGAACTAATGGCACCAGGAAACGGTACATTTCAACGAACCATCTCGGCTCTTGTTCAAGACAAGCCGGGCGTACTCGCTCGAATATCTGGTCTTTTCCGACGACGCGGGTTCAACATTGCCAGTTTGGCTGTTGGACGATCAGAACAACCGGGTATGTCTCGCATGACTTTTGTTGTCGAAGGACCTGATGCGATTGTTCGACATGTGGCAGCACAGCTTGATCGATTGATCGATGTTGTGGAAGTTCACGATATTACTGAACAGAACATCGTCTGGCGTGAACTTGCGCTAATTAAGGTGGCGGCACCGGCTGCAAAACGTGGTGAAGTGCTTGAACTGACGAATGTATACCGAGCCAACGTCATCGATATCGGTGTTGAAAGTCTGACTCTCGAAATTTCGGGTGGACGACAGAAGATCGATTCTTTGATCGAACTGCTTAAAAAGTTTGGATTACTGGAAGTGATTCGAACCGGCGGAGTGGCAACCCTCAGGGGAACTCTTGTCGAGGGTCAAGAAGATGGTCTTTATCAGGCCGACGCAAGCAACCCGACCTATGTACTTCCAATTACGACTGGCGAATCCGGAAGCGTCTGAGAACGCTTCCGAAGCACGCTGCTAGGACTGCTAGCAGGAAACAAAATCACGAGCCCTAAGGCTGACAATTCGAAATGGCTACTCTCACTTACGACAAAGATATTGATGATTCGATACTGCGAGATAAGACAATCGCAGTTCTCGGATATGGATCGCAGGGTCATGCCCATGCGCTGAACCTTAAGGACAGTGGTTTCAACGTTATTGTTGGCCTGTACGAAGGCAGTCGCAGCAAGCAGACTGCTGAAGAAGCAGGACTCGAAGTTGTTTCAAATGCTGAAGCAACTAAACGTGCCGACCTGATTTCATTCTGCCTTCCTGACACCGTTCAGAAGAAGGTTTACGAAGAAGACGTTCTGCCAAACCTGAGCAAGGGTAAGACGATTCTCTTTGCCCACGGCTTCACTATTTTGTACGAACAGATCATCGCACCTGAAGGTGTAGACGTGGTCATGATCGCTCCTAAGGCGCCGGGTCACCGAGTGCGTGCGGTATTCGAGCGAGGACTTGGTGTTCCATGTCTTATCGCTGTTCATCAGGACGTTTC
>TARA_B110000495_G_scaffold25870_1_pt1 | contig 10561 bp, 10 predicted proteins | sample TARA_B110000495 | Tara Oceans TARA_B110000495 (sample SAMEA4398219) | marine metagenome | biome: Polar Biome; feature: [MES] marine water layer (ENVO:01000295) within the mesopelagic zone...; material: water (ENVO:00002006), including particulate matter (ENVO:01000060) such as...... | reverse complement strand
TGGTCATCAAATTGGGTAGCAGAATAAGAATTCCGCATTTTAATATACCCATGGCAAGAAGAGCCGTTTCCTTCTCCATAGGTTAGGGCAAAATATTGTGGAGATAAATATAGAAGATAAATTTCATAAAGGTCGTGGTTGTTATTGGGATTAATGGGCGGAGGATCAAATCCCATGGAATCAATATGGAAGGACCAAACATTTTCAAAAACTTCACCCATGCTAACTACATAATCTTCATTTTCCACGGCATCATTAGATGATTCATCCAGAGTGAAATGGATTCTAAAATGGTCAGTTTCATAATACTGGTCCAAATCGGTAGGCTTAACAGAAATTATTTTATTCCCTTTGAAGGAAAGCCCAATTTCACTTAATCGCTCTTTTTCTTCGTCAGTCAATTCGGTGGCGCCTTTTCGAATCAAATTATTGATATGAAGTGTAGCGTGAATGGGGAAGGACGACTCAAATAATGAGTTATAAGAATCTTTTATTGAATATTCACCACTGAAGAGGTGTGAACATATTAATAGAAAAAGAAGTGGTTTAATCGTCCAGTTCATCAAATTTATCTTTAAACTTAAATCTAATAAATAATCCCATAACCACAAAAACTATTGCCCAGATAATTGCAAAGAATAAAATATTTTCTTTCATAAGTTTACCAAATTAAATCCATGAAATAGGTGCTCACAACTAATCCTAATCCAATTTGCGTTTGCAAATTCATCCTGTTGTCAGAATCCTTTAATAGCCCCGTAACCGTCAAACCTCTTCCGGTATGATAGAGCCAATCTCTAAACGATGATTTGAATTGAAACCGTTCTTTTCCCAATTCCATTTTTTCTATTGTGTCCAGTTGTGCAAGATATACTCTCGAATAATGTAGAGATGCTACAATCAAATTTTCATCTTCAGAAGAGGAGAATTCATGATTCTCTATTGGCTCAAATAATCGTAATCCCAATTGTATCGATTCATTTGTACTAATTATTTGAAAATCTCGAATACTGTCCGGGAGCTTTTTGGGTCTCAACTGACTCGAATCTCCTTTAACGTTGTACAAAGTAATATAAAACCAATTTGAGTTGGCTTGCCAAGCAGTAAAATTTTCTGATTTAGGAATTGAATCCATTTCCAGCGTCAATACAATACCATTGGCCATTGACATTATATCAATTGATTCCAATTGACTTGTTTGAGAACTAGCCATTGCAGGTACTAGAATAAAAAGTATTTGGTATTTTAGGTTTTTAAAGTTCAATCTTATCAATCCTATTCTAGAATTTAACGCTTCGTTTTAACAATTTTCCCAACTGAATGTTTCCTGTTTGATTTGGTTGTTGGAAAAGACCTTTATTCTGTTATTTACCCTTTGTTCAAATAGAAGGTGCTGGGTAATTTTCTAATCTGAAATATCCTATTAAATGCGTTTTAAATCCACACTAACTCTAATCTTATTAATGGCGCCAATCTTATTCGCTCAATCGGGTAGGTCTATGCAAGGTGCTTTTGGTGCTGTTACCATCGATGGTAAACTTTGGAACCAAATTGCCCTTCGTCCCGTGTTACCCTTCGGAAAATTATCCATTGCGTTAGATCTTGTTTTCTACATTGACCAAGATGGGAATATTCACGATGATGAATGGGATTTTTCCACGGGTGAAAAAGTAAAAAACTCCCTCATCGATAAAATTTATTATATTAAATATGGAAGTAGATATAGTGGAAGCTATTTAAAAGTAGGAGCACTTGATAATGTGACCATGGGTTATGGGATTTTGATAAGTCATTATACCAATACGCTATTATATCCTCAGGTTCGGAAAGTGGGGATGGAATTTGTTTCTCGAACAATGGGACTCACTTTGTATGGGTTTACAAATGATTTTAAAGAAAATATGGGTGTGGGAGGTTTCCGAGTTTCAGCTCCAATCTCAAATGGATTTACAGGTGGATTCTCTTGGGCTGGTGATCGAAATCAATATTTAGGATTACGAGATGATGATGGTGATGGTCGTCCAGATCTTGTTGATGATTTTCCGAATAATAAAGATTTTTGGTTAGATAGTGACGGAGATGGCTTAGCTGATAGTGATGAATTAGAGTGGGATATTGACGGAGATGGAATTACGGATACATTGGACTCTCATATTCCGGGATGGAATTTGGATACAACTATTGTTTTAGATGACGATATCCAAACTAAACCAGATCCTTTGAATATTAATGAAGAGGCGGAAGGGATAAACTCATTCGCATTAGACGTTGGAATGCCATTATTTCGTGATGGTTTAGTTTCATTAGATATCTATGCACAATATGCTACACTCTTGGGCAATACAACAAATCCTATTGATGGCACTCGCGAAGATGTTGGATATGGTATTATTCCTTTAGGGCTTTCTGCTCGTTTGGGTCCCGCATCATTTAATCTGGAATTTCGAATGGTCCCTAAAGGGAATTTTGAATTTGGATATTTTAATCGATCCTACGAAATAGAACGTGCAACCTTTCAAAGTATTTCTGGTTATCAGGGCAATATTATAACGAAGGCCAGTAAGTTGGGAATATTTGGCAAACAAAACGGCTTCTTTTCGTCCATGAAACTAGATATGGGAGTTTTATTTGAATCGGGATTACAATTTCAGAATTTGAAAGGAGATCAATATAATAAAACAAAAAATATTTTTGAAGATGTATCTAATCAAAGTTTTACTGCAACCTTGAAATTGAAAAAACCGATTAGCAAAATCCAAACCGCTTCATGGTTTTATCAACAAAGAAACGTTCCAAACCCATTTGATTTTGAATATTCTGAATCAACAATGATGGGATACAACGTTGGGCTCAAATTGGGTAATGGAATGATTTTGACTTATATTTTTAGACGAACATTTATTGACTTAGATGGAAATGGCGATGTTTTAGGTGAAGATGAAATGGTGAATATGACAAGTTTTGAAACAAGTTTTTCATTTTGAGCCACCTTTAAATTATTCAATGAAAACAAAAGAAATCAGACAATCCTTTATTGACTATTTTAAGGATAAAAATCATCATTTTGTTCGAAGTTCGCCTGTTGTAGCAAATGATGATCCCACTTTGCTATTCACGAATGCTGGGATGAATCAATTCAAACCCATTTTCTTAGATCAACTAAAACCTGAATACGTTCGCACTGTTAATAGTCAAAAATGTATTCGTGTTTCAGGAAAACACAATGACCTTGAAGTAGTTGGCGTAGATACATTTCATCATACATTTTTTGAAATGCTGGGTAATTGGTCATTCGGAGATTATTATAAAAAAGAAGCAATTCAGTGGGCTTGGGAACTTTTTACCAATGTTTGGAAATTAGACAAAAACCGTCTTTGGGCAACTGTTTATGAAGATGATGATGAATCATTTAATCTTTGGATGGAGGTAACAGATATTTCCCCAGACCGTGTTCTTCGATGCGGAAAAAAAGACAATTTTTGGGAAATGGGCGAAACTGGACCTTGTGGCCCTTGCTCAGAAATTCATTACTATATTGGTGATGATCCTGAAAATCAAAATTCTAATGGTGTAAATAGTTCAGACCAATATTGGGAGTTGTGGAATCTTGTCTTTATTCAAAATAATAGAATGGCAGATGGAACTCTCGAAAAATTACCAGCAAAACATGTTGATACAGGAGCTGGCCTTGAACGGATTGCTACCATCTTGCAAGGTAAGACGAGTGATTATGATACGGACTTATTTTTACCAATAATTAATAAAATTGAATCAATGGTTGATCATAGATATTCAGAAAATCCTATCCCATTTCGAGTCATTGCTGATCATATTCGGATGTTGTGTTTTTCTATCGCTGATGGTGCATTACCCTTAAACGAAGGACGTGGGTATGTTCTACGTAGAATTTTACGAAGAGGAGCGAGATTCGGTAGAATGTTAGGTTTACATAATCCGTTTATGTATAAATTAGTTTCTACAGTTGGTGAAATAATTGGGGATGTTTTCCCAGAAGTTCTTGAATGTCAGCCCCATATTGAAAAAGTAATTCGAGCTGAAGAATTATCCTTTAACCAAACTTTAGATCGTGGCATGAATCATTTCGACAAAATCGTTTCAACATTGGTCGGAAATGAGATCGGTGGAGCTGAAGTATTTAAATTATATGATACCTATGGATTTCCCTTAGACTTAACTCAACTGATGGCTCGGGAACGGGATTTGACAGTGGATGAAGTTGGTTTTAATTCTGCAATGACGGACCAGAAAAAACGAGCAAAGAAAGCTGGAAAATTCAAAGTTGAATCCGATACTTTAGAATGGGAAATTGTTTCAGAAGGTCCAGATTCTAAATTTTTAGGATATGAGACATTAGCATCTAAATCTCAAATTCGTCGTTATGCCAATCAAGGTAAGCATATATTGCTCATATTTGATCAAACACCTTTTTATGCCGAATCCGGCGGACAAATTGCTGATACTGGATCGATAATTGGCGATGGGATTGAACTGGTCGTTCTTGATGTGAAAAGGGAAAATGATTCATTTATCCATTTGTGCGAAGGCACTTTTAATAAAACACTTTCTGTGCTGTGTCAAGTTGACAAAGAGCGGCGACAATCAATAAAGAATAATCACACCGCTACGCATTTGATGCATAAAGCATTAAAACTGGTTATTGGTGATCATGTTAATCAAGCAGGGTCATTGGTTCATTCCGATTATTTAAGATTCGATTTAACACATTTTGAAAAAATTGATTCGAATCAGATTCAAAAAATAGAATCTTTAGTGAATGAGCAAATATTAAATAATATTGTTTTGGATATTAAACTAAAATCTTTTGATGATGCACGTGCAGATGGCGCCGAAGCCCTGTTCGGCGAAAAATATGGTGATGAAGTTCGTGTAGTTCAAGTCGGGGATTACTCCATGGAACTTTGTGGAGGAACTCATGTTGAGCGAACCGGTGCTATAGGGTCTTTTAAGATTACAGAAGAATCTTCTTTATCGTCAGGTGTTAGACGAATTGTTGCATTGACGGGAAAAAAAGTTATTGAAAAAATGCAACATGACTCTACTATACTGAAAGATATTCAACACATATTAAACACATCGCAATCTGAAATCCCAAATAGAATAGAAGGGTTATTGAAAGAAAAAAAAGAACTTGAAAAAAAGCTCAATCAGAAAAATAGTCAAACTTCTATTGATATTGATCTTATGGCGAATGCAATATCCGTAGGTAAGTCACTTCTCGTAGTTAATCAAGTAAATTGTAAATCTATGAATGAATTAAAGAATTTGGGTGATCAACTTTTTAACCAGTTGAAAAACGGGATTGGCGTTCTGTTTATGAAAGGGGATGATAAACCATCTGCCGTTGTGGTTGTTTCAAAATCGTTAAATGAAACAGGAATTCATGCAGGAAAACTTGCAAAAGAAATTGGTGGATTTATGGGTGCGGGTGGCGGCGGAAAACCTCATCTTGCTACGGCAGGCGGACGAGATAATTCTTCATTAGAAAGTGCAATGGAACAAACAATAGTATTAATTAAATACACGTTAGAAGGATAAATCCTATGCAATTTAAACAAGTCGGAAATGATTATTTTATCCATATAGAAAAAAATGAAAAAATTATGAATATCCTGACTCAATTTTGTGTTGAAAAGGGAATAAAAAATGCGAAAATATCCGGTATTGGTGCTGTAAAAGAAACTGAATTAGGAGCTTATGATACAGTTGCGAAAGAATATATTCGGAAACCATTTAACGATGTTTGGGAATTGATTAGTTTTGAAGGGAACGTAACTTTAAAGGATGGTGAACCTTTTGTACACGCCCATGTCGTTTTATCAAATCATGATATGAATACAAAAGGCGGACATTTATTTGAATCTACTGTAGCTGCAGTTGGCGAATTCTTTTTGCGAGAATTTGATAATGCTGCACATCGTGAATTAAATCCAGATGTAGGTTTACCTTGTATTTGTTTAGAAAAGAGGTTCGATCTATCATGAAAAAAATAATTCACACGCTAAATGCTCCGGCAGCAATTGGGGCCTATAATCAAGCAGTTCAATCCAAAGGATTTATATACACGGCTGGACAAATTGGAATTGATCCACATAAAGGAAAACTTATTGAAGGTGGTATTAAAACAGAAACATTTCGCGCATTACAAAATATTGATGAAATTCTTCGTGCTGCAGGCGTGGATAAATCTCACATCGTTAAATTGACTGTTTTCCTTACAGATTTGAGAGGATTTAATTATGTGAATGAATCGTTTAAAGCTTTCTTTGGTGGCGTAGAATATCCGGCAAGATCAACAGTAGAAGTATCAGGATTGCCATTAGGCGCAAAAGTAGAAATAGAATGTATTGCTTTTATTTAAAACAATGACAAAACATTGGATTATATCATTTTTTATTTTGGTGAACTTACTTTATGCATCTCCGGAAATTGACAACCCGAAAGATCCAAAAACAGCTTTTTGGTTTTCGTTAGTTCCTGGAATGGGGCAAGCCTATAATGGGAAATGGATTAAATCCGCTCTGTTTATTGGATTAGAAATAGCTGCCTATGAATCGTGGAAAGAAAATAAATTTATTTACAATAATCATGAACCAGGGAATTATCCCAAAAGTAAATATCGATATCTTGAAATGAGAAATAAATATGCTTGGTGGATTGGGTTTATTTACGTTTTTGGAATGATTGATGCCATCGTAGATGCACATTTACAAGAATTTGAAATTCTTATGGATAGCCCAATAGAAAGACAAAAGAAGGAAGATAAAAATAATGCAGAATAGAGAACAATGGGGATCAAGACTTGGATTTATTCTTGCGGCTTCCGGCTCAGCCGTTGGTTTAGGTAATATTTGGAAATTTCCGCATATGGCAGGTGAAAATGGTGGAGCAGCTTTTACAATAATTTATTTAATGTGTATTTTGGTTGTAGGCTTACCCATATTAATTGGGGAATTTGTTTTAGGGCGAAAAACCCAATTGAGCCCTGTAAGTGCATTTAATGCCATCTCTCCTGGAACCAAATGGAAATGGGTAGGTGGATTGGGCGTAGTATCAGCATTTGTAATTCTTTCATTTTACGGTGTTGTAGGAGGATGGACGCTAAGGTACACGTTACTATCTTTGTCTGGTGGATTCTCAGCATTTGAAGGGAACCCGGAATTGGCTGGAACTCATTTCACAGAGTTTATTTCTAACGCAATTAATCCAATCTTTTGGCAAATTATTTTCATGGGATTTACAATTGGAGTCATTGTTAAGGGTGTCAAAGGTGGTATAGAAAAATGGTCCAAAATTATGATGCCAGCTATCCTAATTATTTTGATGATGCTTATGGTTCGCGGGCTGACACTCCCCAATGGAATGCAAGCAATAGATTTTTTATTTAAACCTAAATTTGAAGATCTCACTGCATCCAGTATTGTTTTAGCATTAGGACATGCTTTTTTTACTTTGAGTCTCGGAATGGGGACTATGATTACTTATGGGAGCTATTTAAGAAATGACCAAAACCTAATAACCTCTGCATTATGGATTATATTATTGGATACCTTAATTGCAATGATGGCTGGCGTTGCAATCTTTGCAACAGTATTTGCCATGGGCGCAAATCCAGGTGAAGGTCCCGGACTGATTTTTGTTGTACTTCCAACGATATTTCCTCAGATAGCAGGAGGTGGAATTTGGGGGACCTTATTTTTCTTTTTACTATTTATGGCTGCTCTCACATCTGCCATCTCTATTCTAGAAGTCATTACAGCTTACTTTATTGACACAAAAGGGTGGAGTCGAGAAAAGGCAACTATCATTTTCGGGTCGGTGGTAACAATGGTTGGCATTTTTTGCTCTTTGTCTATGGGATTATTTAATGATTTTTATCAAATATTTCATATATCATTTTTTGATTTCCTTGATTACCTTTCATCGAAATATTTGTTACCTATTGGCGGGATGCTGACTGGTGTTTTCGTATTAGTTCGTTGGGGCATTCCCAATTTTATTTCTGAAATGGTTGTGGGAATGAAAAACCCTAAAGTGAATGCAACATTTGTTCGGATTTTATTTTTGGTTTCAGCCACCGTAGTTGGCTTTATTCTTATCAATGAAATTATTGCAACCATAACCGGTACACCAATCATAGGATAATTTATGATAGTAGAAAGGCTTTTTCCCCCAAAATCAAAACTATTTAATAAATGGCGGCATCCATTATCTCAATTTGGTACTGTATTGGATGCGCAGGGATTAATTCAGTTATTTACAATATGGACACTGACGGTAGCAGGGATCGTTCTTCAAATTGGATTGGTGAACAGATTTGTATATTGGGAATGGAATGGTTGGCTTTTGGGACTGATCAAATTGTTTTTATCCACATTACTCTTTTATCTATTTTTACATCCTAAAAGACTTTGGTTTCCTGGGGAAAAAAGACTTAATGAAAAAGAATATGCATCTCATTTTGGATTAGCGTTATTATTTTTACTGATTGGTTGGACCAATATCAATAATACATTATTTGATTTAGTAAAACTTTTGCCTTATTTAGCTGCATTTTTAGGTGGTTTAGCAATTTTTCAGTTTATTATTGAATTTGATAAAACAAAAGGTGTGTGGGTAAATTTTCATTGGAATAATAAACAGCCAATTTTAATGAGTTCTGTTGGGTTATTTTGCATAGCAATTCTGTTAGGATTTTATTTTGATGATCCAATTATTACATCTGCAGGGATTGTATCTGTTCCATTTCCATTGATAGCTCTTATATGGCCAAGTCATGTTCGTCATTTGCAACGGGCAAGATTTTATCCACTCTTTATTTTTGCCATGTTTTTGTGTGTTCGTGCACCCTGGTTTCTTATCCCATTGGCAATTTTATTTTATACTTTACGAATTGTAAATTATTTTCGTTACGGAATTGTATATCCTTCCTTCGGCGTTGATTTTTCGGATAACATTTAATGAGCTATGATGTTATCATTGTAGGTGCCGGTCCGGCTGGGGCAACTGCAGCCTTATTTGCTAACCGAATGGGATTAAACTGTATACTTCTTGATAAAGCAGTTTTCCCCAGAGATAAAATTTGTGGAGACGCTCTTTCTGGAAAAAGTGTTCGAATCATGAATGAACTTGGGATATTGGATGAAGTGGCAAAACTTGAAGGTGCCGAAATAAATCGAATCACATTTGGTAGTCCAAACAATAAACAATTTGATATAAATTTATTAGGTTCAAAAAATAAAGATCAAATTAAAAAAGGATTTGTTATACCTCGACAAATCTTTGATAATTATTTATTTGAAAAAGCAAATGAAGTTACGGATTCGCGACAAGGGTTTTCTGTAAAAGAGATAATTCTTGATGAAGACCAAGTTGTTGGTGTTCGCGGGAAATCTAAGACTGGGGAATTGGAAGAATTCCATGCACCACTCATTTTAGGGTGCGATGGTTATAATTCAATTGTAGCAAGAAAGTTAGGGTTATATGAGATGGATATGGATAACACATCCGTAGCCGTCCGTTGTTATTACGAAGGTGTGAAAGATTTAACAGATCAAATTGAGCTTCATTATGTGAAAGAAGTTAATCCTGGTTATTTTTGGCTCTTTCCTGCTGGAAATGGAAAAGCAAATATTGGGGTTGGTCTGAGTAAAAGTGATATGAAAAAAGAAAGACGAACCCTTCGACAAATCATGGATGAAATCACTCAGTCAGATTATTTTAAAGAAAGGTTTTCGGACGCAGTGCAATTAGAAAAACCTGTTGGATGGAATTTACCTGTTGGTAGTAAACATAGAAAAAATCATGGGAATGGCTTTTTATTATTGGGAGATGCTGCGGGACTTATTGATCCATTCACTGGAGAAGGTATTGGTAATGCCATGGTCTCAGGAAAATATGCCATGGAAATTGCTGCAAAATCCAAAGTCTCGGGTGATTATTCCGAAAGCGCTCTTGCTGAATACGATGCATTACTTTGGGGTGAAATTGGAAAAGAATTAAAAACAAGTACCAAACTCCAAAGTATGGCACGATCTCAATTTCTTCTGAATTTTGTTATTAATCGTGCCGCTCGAAACGAAGAAGTCCAACATATAATCTCAGGAATGTTATTGAACGAAATTCCGAAAGATGAATTAGGTGGACCCTTATTTTATTTAAAAATATTATTTTTATAATTGGAATCTCTCTTGAACAGAAAAGAACTACTCAAAATATTTAATTTATCTAGGTTTACCGCATTTGATTTTGAAACAACAGGATTGGATCCTTATAATGATCGAATAATCGAAATTGCAGCCATTCGATTTGTTGATGGAGAAATCACCGAACGATTTGTTCATTTGATCAATCCGGAAAGACCGATTTCAGGGATGATAACTGAAATCACTGGGATTTCAAATAAAATGGTTCGAAATGCGCCAACTGAAGAAACTATCATTGATGATTTTCTTCATTTTCTGGGTGATGACCCTTTGGTTGCACACAATATTCATTTTGATGTACAATTTTTAGCCCAACT
>TARA_B110000495_G_scaffold203220_1_pt1 | contig 10601 bp, 8 predicted proteins | sample TARA_B110000495 | Tara Oceans TARA_B110000495 (sample SAMEA4398219) | marine metagenome | biome: Polar Biome; feature: [MES] marine water layer (ENVO:01000295) within the mesopelagic zone...; material: water (ENVO:00002006), including particulate matter (ENVO:01000060) such as...... | reverse complement strand
AATTAAGGGTTATATCCATCCTCATTTCCTGTAAAGAACCATCTGAGGGATAAATATCTTGGCATACTATTAGTCAATTGACTACCAGACATTTCAAGATTAGGTCCCTTGTCAACAATTCGTTGAATTTCAGCAGTTCCTAAACCATAATTAAAATATCTTAATTCAGACATATAACCAGAGAAACCACCATTCATAGCAACATATACATCACCATAATTTTGCTTAGGGACACCTTTCATAATAAGGCGTTTGGCTAGTTTACCATTAATATAAACATCGAGTTGATGATTTTGAACTCTAATTTGAACACAAACCCATTTATTAATAGGAATATCCTCAATAGTAACTTCTTCTTGAATATCATTAAAGGTATTCATAACCACTACTAAGGCGTTGGTGTTGGGGGCAATATATAAACCAGGACCATTATTAGGTTGATTCATACCAATGGGGGATGTAGAGAAATTAATATCATCATTTCCCTTATGGAATACATGTTTGTATTGACCTTGTTGGTATACTAAATCATCAATAAACATCCATACCGAATAGGTAAATTCTACACCGGCATTTTGATCATCAGAACGAATAACTGGTATAGAACCACCAGCATTAGGGTCTTGAGGGATAACCATCATAGTCTTGGCATCGACCATACCATTAAATAAATAAGGTGAACCATTGTAAGAAAAGACCCATGCTAAAAATTGGGCACTAAATCTTACAGCAATTACAAAAACTACTAAAACTAACAATAGAAAAGCAACTTTTGCTACTAAACTATTTGATTCTAAAAATTCTTTTGTGCCACTAACAGCTTTATTACTTTTAAAACTATCAAATGAACTTGCTCCGGAAGAAATATTTCCTGTTTCCATATCTATATATTATACATAAGAAATTTAGATATGATTTTTAATATTTATTTTAAAGAGTAAGTGTTCCTTGCTCCTCACCATCTTTGAGGAATTCAATTTTAACCTCGTAAGGGAAGTCCATACCAGAACCTCCATATCCCTTACGATAAATGTTATACGCTTCTTGAGGATTTAAGGCATCCGCATAATAATGAATATTTGCGGTATAACCAGAAAAACCACCTAAAGGTGTTACATAAACAGGAGCATTGTTGGCAATCTTGGCAACACCAGGAAGGACACATGTTCTTACTAACTTACCATCAATGTATACATCCATAGTGCGACCATATAAGCTGACAATAACATTGACCCATTTTTGAATAGGAACATTGGCAACATTACAAGTATTCTTGGTTCCTGTGCTAGATTGAGATGAAGGATATACTGTTGTTTCAATTTGAAGATTGTTTTCAATTGCTCCTAAAGTGATAGATGGAGAAGGATTTAAATCACTGTCTAATCTTCCTAAAATAATTTTAGGTTCTCCGTATCTATAACTCCAATCATCCACATAAAACCAAACAGAGTATGCGTAATTTGAAGCATTATTTTGTGCTAAATCTTGGGCAGAGATTTTGGTAACTTTTTTAGCATCGGTTAACCCGCTAAGCTTTGTGCTATCTCCCATAATCCATCTAATAATTAGTATTATTAAGACTAGGACTACAACACCTATTGCAATACTTTTTACTGATAGAGCCATAATATAATATAGCTTTAGAAATTTTTACTAAATGATAGGAGGATTTAAATTATTAATAGAATTATACAACCAATTAATTTTTCCTCTAGAGATATTATTTCTAAAATATTTCACATTACAAATACCACCATATAATCCGCCTTGTGTTCCAGATGTTATTACAGTATTAGATTTATAGGGTATTACGCCAGGTGTTGAAGAAACTAACTCATTATTAATAAATATATCAAATGTGGAACCATCATAATTGATGATAATATTATTCCACCTCTGCATAGGGAATTTTGTAGTTTCATATAAAATTTTTTCATTTTTTCCTTGAGTTTTCATTTTAATCCGCAGTTTATTTTTAAGAACATTAAACTGAATATCAGGTTTATCGCCTACATTTAATATAGATGTGTATTCATCATAATGAGGATTAGTCTCAGGAGGATTAGAATTAATATAAAACCAGCTAGAAATAGCATAATGATAGCTAAATTCATCACTTCCACTTCCAATTGGTGTAACATAATTTATATCTTGAAATGTTCCTAAATTTTGTTGAATATTTAAATTATCAGGCTTTTCAATAAGCTGAGATGTATTATGATACATAATTTTTTCCATAATCCAAGGTAATACAACATATAGTCCAATGAGTAATATTTCTACAGCAAATAATATAACAATTGGTTTAGTTGTAATTTGATATTGATATTTAATATACTCTATTAAATTCATAATCAAACATGGAAAATATGTGATGATTTTAATTAATAGTTTTGACCAAGATGGTGATTGTTCACCAGGTTCTCCTTCTCCAAGTAATCCAAAAAATTTAAATGATATAGTAATAATCCCAACAATAATAAGAATATTAATTCCGCTCATAATCGCATTACTAAATTCACCAAAATAGGTCGATAAATTAAATAACATATAAACCAGTGTAATTGCTAACCCAACTGAAACAATGGAAGTAAATATCTTACCAATAAAGGAAAGAGTTCCTGTTTCTTCTTCATTTTCAAACAATTCTTTTTTTCTTGAATAAAAAAACATCATTAATACAATTAAAAATCCTCCAAACAGCATTAATAGAATGCTAAGTCCTTCATTGTTATCTGTTATTATGTCGTATGGATTATTGGCAAAAATAATACTCGCAATAATAATATAAATTATAAGACCTAATATAAAACTAAATTCTAATTTATGGTCTTTAATAGAACCAACTACATAATACGAGAATAATTTATAAATATATTCCATAACATTAATAAATTTGGCAAGATAACTTGTTCCAGAATTATCAAATATTGGTGGTTCCTTTTTTTCAGTAGTTTTTGTTTTAGTAGACGCCATTAATAAATCATTAGAAATAAATTAAAGGTTTTCCATCGCTGTTTTTTTTCCGTGACAATCTCTACACAAAGCTACTAAATTATCAACATGATTAGAACCTCCATTTTCTAATCTAATTTTGTGATCAACCTCAAACCAAGCAGGTAATTGAATTTGACAATGTCCACATGTCCAACTCTGTTGTGAAGCAACAAATTTCTTTTTTGTTTCACTAACACATCTTTTTGTGCCCTTTTTTCCGGATTCCATAATGCGATTCACTTGATGTTGTTGATTACCACCACCTGTAAATGGAGTCTGATTAGTAAAATCAATAAATGGACTAAGAACATCTAAAGAAGATTGACCACTTGGCATATGTTTAATTATATTTGTGGCTTGTTGAACTATACTTTGTGATTCAGAAGGGTTTTTCTTTATAAATAAATACATACTTAATCCAGCAAAAGCAAAACCCGCCATTTTAAAATATTTTTGCCAAGACTGTAATATTTTAACATAATTTCCATCATAGTATGTATTTGCTATAAAAAATCCGGATACTACTAAAATTAATAATTCTAATTTCATATAATATTTATAAAGTTTATTTTTTAAATATTATAATTATTTTTTCGATTTGCTTTTACTTCTGCTTTTACTCCTGCTTTTACTTCTGCTTTTACTTCTACTTCTGGATTTGCTTATAATAGATGTTACTGCTCTGGGGGATTTTCTAGTTTTACTATGTTTACTACGGGATACTGTAGGTAGGACTATTTTATTATCGTAATTAATAATTTGATTTAATTCTTCAATAGCATCACATAATTTATTAATATCTATTTTCTCTCCACCATTGGAATAAATATGTTCAACTAATAAAGAACGAATGCGATTAAGATATATCTTCTTACCATCATCGTCTAAATCAATATTAGACAAATCTACTTCAAAGAAATTATAATATACAGTCATTAATCCAAATACATCACTATTATGTAAATAAGCTTCAAAAAAGTATTTTTTTAAGTCAAAATTATAATTGGAATCAGTGTATTTCATTAATATATCTGTAATATAATTTGATAAGTAGTATAGATAAAATCCATATTCAATTAGATTATCTCTCTTAACATCCGACAAAAAGGTTTCATCACTAATTCCTGGAGAGAAAATCATTTTAAATAAAATAACATTGTCATCATAATATCCATAATATCTTGCTAATTTTATTAAATATTCATTTATAACATAATTTCTAACATTTGTTTTATTAAATAATATAAGACCATCTTTAACCCGTTGTAAAAAAATATCAAAATTTAATTTAAATTCATCTGATATAAGCATTGAAGAAAATGGTGTATTAAATTGTAATGGTCGATTCATAATTTCCTTTGGAATTTCTTTATTAACAACTACTCCAGCTAATCCCCAGTCAATAATTCTAGCATCCATTTGTTTATCAACCATAACATTTCTATCTTTTAAGTCATTATGAATTACATCAGCATTATTCATAGGCTTGACACCATTTTTTAATAATTTAACAATTAATTTATTTAACAAATACATTTTATCTTTGGTAATTTTTCCATCTACTATCAACCAATCTTTTAAATCAATACCAGCATCAGGCATATTGAGAATAGTAAGTTTATTAAGTTTTGAATTAACATTTTTCTCATTAATATTGTATCTAGTGAGAGCAAAACATTTTTTATCAAAATTAAACATATCTTCCTTTGTTAATTTATCTGGATAACACATTTCAACATCTAATAAAAAGTATTTTTCGTAATTTTTAATTTTTTCTAATTTTTTCTTAATTTTCTCAATTTCTGACATTTCTTGTTTACCATATTGCTCAATTGACATTTTACTAACACCATCGATTCTTTCATTTTTATTCTTACATTTGATAGCAGGTTTAAATATACAGCCAAAACCACCAGATGCTAATGCTTCACCTCCTTTTCGACTTCTTCTTCTTTTATTTTTAATTGTTCTATTCATAATTCTCTTATATTCTAGAGAGAATTATTTTTTATATAAATAATAGCCACCACCGATTAATACGACAATAATTCCAGCAAACAACAATTTTTTCCGATACTTAATCTGTTCATGTAATATAATTTCTCTTGGTTTATAAAGTTCATAATAATTTTCAAGAGCTTCTGTGAGTGTGATTTTATCTTTACCAGTAATAACATTAATTTTATTATGAATAAAGTGAACCCATTTTAAAAAAGCATCCTTTCCCTCTAAATAGGGAGAAACTGGATATTGATCTAATAACTCACTAAACTTATTTCCTATTGGAGGATGTGGAATAAATAATGGTAGGTTGGAAATAAGATCATAATACTTTTTCTGTGTTGTATCATTAGCTTTAAGTGGATATGAAACTGCTAATGTCATTAATAAAAACCAAAAGTGTGGCCCCCATACCTTTGGATCAAACGATTTTTCTGTCATTAAAATGAAACAATATAAAAAGATACACAAATAAACATATAGCATATGAGTAAATCATTTAATTTTTGTAATAATTGTGGAAAAACCGGACATCAATTTCATTCATGTAAACACCCAATAACTAGTGTAGGATTAATCTCATTTAGGATGTTTAATAATAAATTACAGTATCTTATGATTAGAAGGAAACATAGTTTGGGATTTGTAGAATTTATGCGAGGTAAGTATCCGCTATATAATTATAATTATTTGTTAAATATATTTAATGAAATGTCTGTTTACGAAAAAGAAAAAATAAGAAATAGTTCATTTGATGAGCTATGGAATTATTTGTGGGGTGAAAATGTAGGAATTCAATACAGAGGAGAAGAGAAAACATCTAGAGAGAAATATGAATCATTAATCATCGGAATAGAAACGAAAGAATCTTATAATTTAGAATTGTTAATTAATAACAGTGAGATGGCATGGATTGAACCTGAATGGGGATTTCCAAAAGGGCGACGAAATTTTCAAGAAAAAGATTTAAATTGTGCTTTAAGAGAATTTGAAGAGGAAACAGGATATCTTAAGTCAAATGTTAAATTAGTTCAAAATATAATTCCTTATGAGGAGATTTTTACAGGTTCTAATATGAAATCTTATAAACATAAATATTTTTTAGGATTTATTGATCCTAGTATAAAAACGACAAATACCTTTCAAGAAACAGAAGTAAGTGAAGTGAAATGGTTAAATTATACAGAATGTATAGAAAAAATTAGACCCTATAATTTAGAAAAAATAAATATTTTAAATAAAGTGAATAAAGTTTTACAAGAATATAGTTTATATTAATAATATATAAGTGTTATGGAAAAACCGAAACGAAGACCTAGAAAAAAAACAAAATTATCATTAGTTGATGAACCAATATTATCTGAGAAAAATATAGAATTGTTATCTAATGAAGGTTTTGATAAAATAAATTTAGACGATAAAGCTGCTGATAGTAATTCTTTCATTAATAAACGAGAGATTTTAAATAGAAATTTTATTTCTGCTAATGAAGATAAATTTGAAAACTTATATCCATCATTAGATGATTCTGAATTTAATATTAAAATTGCTCTTAAAAAAGAATTTAATGAAACAAAATACGATGGTACAATTTTTAGTGTGGATGAGATTGAAGAACAAGCAAAAAAATTATGTGAAGCTGATTTCGAATTATCTCCAAATCAATTATTTGTTCGTAATTTTTTAAGTTTTCAGACTCCTTATAACAGTTTGTTATTATATCATGGATTAGGATCAGGTAAAACATGTAGTGCTATTAGTGTTTCTGAAGAGATGAGAGATTATTTAAAACAATTAGGAATTACACAGAGAATAATTGTAGTTGCTTCACCAAATGTTCAAGAAAACTTTAAACTCCAACTATTTGATGATAGAAAGCTTAAACTAATAGATGGATTGTGGAATTTAAGAGCATGTACAGGAAACAAATATTTAAAAGAGATTAATCCAATGAATATGAAAGGATTATCCAAAGAAAAGGTAATTAGACAAATTAAAAGAATTATTAATAATTCCTATTTATTTTTAGGATACACAGAATTTGCCAATTATATTCAAAATATTTCAAAGGTAACTGAAGAGAATCCAAAAAAGAAGAAGAATGAGGAAATAAGAAAATTAAAAAAGCATTTTAGCAATCGATTAATAATAATAGACGAAGTTCACAATATTAGAATTTCTACTGAAAAACAAGATAAGCGAATTGCGCAAGAATTAATGAAATTGGTAAGTTATGTTGATAACTTAAGATTGTTATTTCTCTCAGCTACTCCAATGTATAACAGTTATAAGGAAATAATATGGTTACTGAACATTATGAATAAGAATGATAAACGTTCAACGATTGAATTAAAAGATGTATTTGATCAAAATGGGAATTTATTAATTGGTCCAGATGGAAGTAATGTAGGTGAGGAATTAATTAAAAGGAAATCAACAGGATATGTTTCATTTGTTAGAGGTGAAAATCCATATACATTTCCTTATCGTATATTCCCGTCCTTATTTTCTATTCAAAATACATTTAAACAATTAACATATCCTGGAAAACAATTAAACGGAAAAGAGATACTTCAACCATTAGAACATTTAGATGTGTATGTAACAAATTGTGGTTCATTTCAACAGTTAGGATATAATTATATTATTGATAGCATAAAAGAAAAAGCTAGCAATAAGAAAGAAGGTTTACCCAGTTTTGAAAATTTAGATACATTTGGCTATACCATATTACAAAAACCTTTACAAGCTTTAAATATGTTATATCCAACAAAATTATTACAAGATGAGAGCCCAAAATTTGATTCTAAAATATTATTAGGCACAGAGGGATTAAAAAGATGTATGAAATGGAAGGAAACAACTAATCCTCCAAGTAGAAATAATTTCGAATATAAAAATGATGATTTTGGAAAGATATTCTCTCCTGAAAACATCGGAGAATATAGTGGAAAAATAAAAAATATTGTTGATAATATTTACAATTCAGATGGTATTGTTTTAATTTATAGTCAATTTATTGACGGAGGAGTAATACCAATGGCATTAGCACTTGAATCAATTGGATTTACACGATTTGGAAACAAAGCATCCAATTTATTTAAAACATCTCAACATCCTGTAATAGATTCCAAGACTTATTTACCTAAAGATAAAATGGATAATCCAGAAGAATTTAGACCAGCTACTTATACCCTATTAACAGGAGAGAAAGCATTGTCGCCTGATAAAGTATATGATCTGAAAAACTTGACAGATGAAGACAATAAAAATGGAGAGAAAATAAAGGTAATAATTATTTCAATGACAGGTTCGGAAGGTCTGGATTTCAAAAATTTACGACAAGTTCATATTATGGAACCTTGGTATAATTTAAGTCTTGTTGAACAAATTATTGGAAGAGCTGTTAGAAACTGTAGTCATAAACAACTGCCATTTAAAGAGAGAAATGTTGAGATTTTTCTGTATGGGACATTATTAAATAACGAAGACGACGAAGCAGTTGATTTATATATTTATAGAATCGCAGAAATGAAGGCTGTTCAAATAGGAAGAGTAAGTAGGATATTGAAAGAATCATCTGTAGATTGTTTATTAAATATTGACCAAACTTTATTTACGGAAGAAAATATGAATACTATTGTTAAACAACAGTTATCTAATAAAATGATAATCGATTATCCTATTGGCGATAAAGCAAAAACAGTGTCATGTGATTATATGGATACTTGCGATTTTAAATGTAAACCATTCAAACAGATTACAGAAGAAGAAATTAAATTAGATACTTATAATGAAGCATTTATTCTTATTAATACTGATAAAATTATTCAAAGAATTAGAAATTTATTCAAACAAAGATTTTTTTATAAGAAAGATACATTAATAAGTGAAATTAATGTAGAACGAAATTATCCATTAATACAAATAAATGTAGCATTGACATCTTTAATTAATGACAGAAATGATTATTTAATCGATAAATACGATAGATTAGGTAGATTAATTAATATTGACGAATATTATTTATTTCAACCAATCGAATTAACTAATGAAAATATTAGTGTATTTGATAGACGTGTTCCAATTGATTATAAAGCTGATATGATTTCACTTCCAATAAATATGAATGTGGAGGAGATAAAGATAGCTGATAACATTATAGACATTCCTAATGGTGATATTGAAGTTAAAGAAAGTATTAATGTTATAGAAAATAAAGAAGTGTTAGATAGAATTAAAGAAAATTATAACACAGGAACAAGTGATATAAAAACTGTTAAAAGAGGAGAAGATGATTGGTATTTGTATTTAGCGAGTATTAAAAGTAATGATATTTTAAAGAATGATGTGGGAATAGATGATGAGATGTTTGATATATTTTTATTACGACATATTTTAGAAAAACTATCATTTAATGAAAATTTCGAAATATTAAATTACATTTATTTTAAAGACAAACTAGATGAATTAGAAATAAAAATAAAAAAATACTATGATGATAAATTATTAGTTAATAAAGGGGTAAAAGGAATGATTTTATCCAAGAAAAATCTAAAATTAAATAAAAATAGTCAAATTTTATTGGTATTAGGAAGTAAATCGTGGAATGAAGGAAAACAAGAGGATTATACAGACTTAATACCATCAATAAAAAAATTAATCATTCCTCTATCAGATTATAATTTATATGTAGGATTTATGGGACCATTTAAAGACGAAGAAATAAACATTTTTAAAGTGAAAAATATGGATGATAAAAGGAGTAAGGGAGCTAGATGCGACCAATCTGGTAAAAGTGATGCTGTTAAATTATTGAATAATATAGTTGGGAAAGATCAGGATGATAATGTGAAATACACTCCCAGCTACATAAAAGGTATAAATAAAACTGAATTTTGTGTTTTACAAGAAATGTATTTAAGATATTTCAATGAAACAAATAAAAACAATAAAAGATGGTTTCTTTCACCAGAAGAATCAATAATCAATGATTTGGAAAAAATTCATTTAAATAAATAAAATAAAATTGAAGATAATTAAAGAATAAACTTCTTGTTATATAATAATAATATGGATACGCAAGTAGCGAAAAAAGACACACGCAAAAAAGCTGGTGACATTGGAGTTTATATGAATTCATTGTTATCAAGGAAAATTCATGTCCCTTTCAAGAAAGTAGGAAAGAATATTAAGGAAGTATTAGAAAATAAGATTAAAAGAGATATTGAAGGAAAGTGTTCTATTGAAGGATTTATTAAACCTGGTTCAACAAGGGTATTAACTTATTCTAGTGGACTTTTATTCGAAGATGTTATTGAATTTGATGTAGCATTTGAATGTCTAGTTTGCTGTCCAGTAGAAGGAATGAAAATTAAATGTATTGTTAAGAATAAAACACAAGCTGGTATTAGAGCTGTTATTAATGAGGAGGTATCTCCTGTAGTAATTTATATTACTAGAGATCATCATTACAACAATAAATATTTTGGTTCTGTTGAAGAAGGTGACGAAATTACAGCAAAAGTTATTGGACAGCGATATGAGTTAAATGATGAACAAGTAAGTGTAATTGGAGAAATTGTTGAACCAAAATCAGATAA
>TARA_B110000495_G_scaffold203911_1_pt1 | contig 10634 bp, 7 predicted proteins | sample TARA_B110000495 | Tara Oceans TARA_B110000495 (sample SAMEA4398219) | marine metagenome | biome: Polar Biome; feature: [MES] marine water layer (ENVO:01000295) within the mesopelagic zone...; material: water (ENVO:00002006), including particulate matter (ENVO:01000060) such as...... | reverse complement strand
ATTAAAATAAAACATCCTGAATTAAATGGACATATGATAAAATGCGATTTGGTGAATATGTTAAAGTATTTTAAAAATAAAAACTAAAAACTAAAAACTAAAAACTACATAACAATAAAAAACAATTAAAAATAATAATAAAATAAAAATAAATAAAACCCTTTTTTATTAAAAAAATTATATTTTTTATTTAATATGGTATTTTCTTCGGAATTAATTGCAGGTATATGTTGTGGAACTATTCAAAATTTAATAGGTCATCCATTAGATTCATTAAAAGTTTTATCTCAAAATAAAGAAAATTTAAAATATATTAAAGTTCGTCAATTATATAATGGGTTTACATTTCCATTATATAAACTTGTATTAACAGGGAGCTTATCGTTTGATTTTAACGAAAGAATGACAGCTAATAACTTTAAAAATAACTATTTAAATGGTGCTATAATTGGTGTTTCACTATCACCTATAGTTCATATATGCGATATTTTTAAAATAAAACAACAAACTAATTTGAAATATAATATTAGTGATTTTATAAAACCTCAAAATATTTATTTAACATTATTAAGAGAAACCTTAGCAAATTCAGTGTATTTTGGTTCATATTTTTCACTGAAAGAATATGGAGTAAATCCTTTTATAGCAGGAGGAATTGCAGGCTCACTTAATTGGACAACCACCTATCCAATTGATACTATTAAGACAAGATCAATTACATATAATTTTAATTTGAAACAGTGTATAAATATGGGGTCCTATTGGAGAGGTTATGGAATTTGTTTAATCCGTGCATTTCTGGTTAATTCAGCTGGTTTTGGAACATATGAAATATCTTTACAATTCCTTAAAAAAAATTTGAAATAAATAAATATTAAATAATATCAATATTTACACTATGTCTATGTATAACAATATGTCTATTTATAATCTACCTAATATCGGTTCAATTAAAGATGATATTATTGATATAATAGAATATAAATATAATAAAAAATTAGAATTAGAATATAATTTAATTAATAATAATTTAATATATAATACTATATATGAAGAAGTTAAATTATATGTTGATTTAATATTAGATTTTAAAGATAAATGTTCTATTTTAAATGAATCTTATATCACTAACCTTAATTCGATTGATAAATTAAACTTATTATGCACTTTTATAATAAGTGAAACATTACATGTAGATTTATACCCATATATATTAGTTAAATGTATAAAAAATCCATTATTTAGTAATTAATACATAAGGTTAGTTTAAATAAAACTATATCTTAATTTAATATCTGGCATAAATTCATAAACTTTATAAAAACCTTCATTGATTGTCATAGGTTCGTATTTTTTATTATAAATATTAAAAACAATTGTTGGTATTTTATTATATTTTTTTTCTTTATAATCTTGATGAGTGTTTGAAATAAAATATCGTTGTTTGCTTAATGATTTGGATAATTCCATAGAAGTCATTATATGGAAACCCAAAATTACATAATCATCTGTATTCACCAAATCTATAATTTCTTTTCTATTTTTTTTTGTTGGATTTTGATCATCTATAAAAATTACATTATCTTGGTCTAATCCTTTTTTAAATGCCTTCTTTAATCTAAATTTAGTATATTTTTCATTTGATAAATGTAAATAATTAGTTAAATTATTATATTTTATATATTCTTTTATAAAAGTCGTTTTACCAGATGATGGTAATCCTTGCATAATTATAACTACGCCATGGTTATAATGTTTCATATCACATATATTATTATATTTTATTGGTATAATGGGTAAATAAGGGGATGCTAAACTGATTTCATTTAAGAAAAACTCTGTATCTGTATAAAATTTTATACCAGCATTATAAGCAAAATTAATATCTTCATAACTATTGTCTTTTTTTCGCCCTGCATTATTTCCTACATAAAATATATTTTTAGGAACCCCATTTAAAGCTATAAACTTTTGATACATACCTATCATTGGTTTTCTATAAATATCTTCTTTAATTGATATAAAGTAATCTGCATAAGGAAATAAATATTTAATTTTTAAAAGTAAATCTTTAATACTTGTTTTTTTAAAATAATTTTTACGTTGATTTGTAAAAATAACTATTTTATATCCTTTATTTATAAGTTCATTCAATTTAGTTTGTATATTTTTAAATTTATATTTAAAATCAGTATTATCATTTGGAAAATTTTTACCACTTAATGTACATATTAAGGTATTATCTAAATCGAATGAAGCAATAAACTTATTAGGAATAGTGAAATTATAAATTAATTCGTTCATTAATTTATATTTAATTAAATTATAATAGTTTAATTAAATATTTCACATTTAAAAATGAATAATTCTTCCAGTGAAATAAATGAACTTGATGATACAAATGATAAAATAAAAATTAATTATTTAAATAAAAACAAAATTAATTATTTAAATAAAAACATATTTAATTATTTAAATAAAAACATATTTAATTTTTTAAATGAATCTATAAATGAATGTTTAATATGTTATTGTATTTTAAATTATAATACAATTAGTATTCATAATTGTAGATGTAAATGTTTTAACGTTGTATTAGTATGTGAAAAATGTTTTTTATGTTGGTTTATATCTAATAATAAATGTTTTATATGTCGTGAAAGTTTTATAAATGATAATAATATGTTTAAAAATTATAAATTTTACGATACATTATTATATATTAAAACAAAGAACGAAATTAAAAAAAAAACCTTACAGATATTACCATTACAATTGGATAGAAGCGTGGTTAATAATAATCAATTATTTGAAAATTCTATGAATGTGTCTATTGTTAATATGCCTAATGATGATATTCCATCAAATATAATTTCAACCGAACTACCTCATAATAATGTTAATACGTTTAATATAATATTAAATGGGTTTATATGTTTATGTTTTTCAATATGCGGTAGTCTTATATTGTATATGTTAGTTAAAAATAATAATTAAATATTATATAATATAATATAATATAAATGGTAAATGATTCAATTTTTTATACAAGAACATATGATAATGGTATATTTACCATAGAATGGTTATATGATAATGTAAAAAATAAGTTTATCGCTCAGTTATTACGCTTTCTAGATGGTGATATATATGATTCTATTAATTTAGAATCATTAAATAAATCAACGGATTTCTATATGAAAAAATTAAATAAACAATGTCATACTAATTTCAAGAAGGATTTTAATTTAAAGAATAAGATGCATTTAAATTATTTATCGAATAAATGTAGTATGAATATAACTATTAAAATAAATAACCGAACAATAAAAATTGATAATTCTTTCAATAGAATGTTTTATTTAGTGATTAATAAAAATAAATATGGATTGGTATTGAAGAGTAATAAGAAAACGATGAATACTGCTTTACCAAATAGTTCTTTACCAGCATTAGGGAATTTGAGTTCGAGATTGAAAGAAGGTGGTGATGATGGTGATGATGGTGATGGTGATGGTGATGGGGAATCGGTGGTACCAGGATCACCACAAAGAGGAGAAGAACCACAATCAGAAGGAGCAGAACCACAAAAAGGACTAAAACGTGAGCGTCAGCCCAACAACTCTAATAGTCCTGCTGCTAATAGTCCTGCTGCTAATAGTTCTGCTGCTAAACGTCTTGCTCTTAGACGTCCTGCTCTTAGACGTAAGCTGTTTGGACAAAATACAATACTTAACACTATATTAGATGTTTCTACAGATAAAAATATAAGAGACTGTTTATCTAATTGTTATGTAAATGAAACTAGCACATATTATACAGATGATATATTAACAAAAATGAATACAGAAATAGATAAAGATATAACTGCGTGGAGTAAGTTGACCACTGATGATAATATTTTGGGATTTATAACAGATGATATGGGTAAATATTTCGACTATTCAATATATAGAGATGAATATAATAAATTAACAGAACCTAAAGTTAAGAGTATTGCTGATTACGCACTCGGTAGAAAAATGGAAACTATTGTAGGCGATTATACAGAAGATGAAAAAATTTCATTATCTAAAAGATACGAAGACCTATATAATAGTTATGAACAAATAAATAGCTTATCCTCTGCTCCGTCCTCTGTGGATATAAGTGGATTTAATACGGCTATTGGTAATATTAAAATTTTACCAGAATTAAAAGATAATGTTAAATTTAATGTTAAAATTTTACCAGAATTAGAAGATAATGTTAAATTTAATGTTAAAATGAATTTATTAAATTTATCATATAGTTCAAATAAAGGAGATTGGGATATTATTTCGCAAAATGATGAGGAGTGGATAGATGATGAGGGGCTAAAGGCAAGGGAAAATTGGAGTAATGAGCGGAGGAAAGGACGGGGGGAGGAAGAGGGAACAGATGATGACATGGAGGGAGAGGGGACAGATGATGACATGGAGGAAGAGGGGACAGATGATGACATGGAGGGAAATTTAAGCAAACGTAACGTTCCTATGAATGGCCAGGGTGCAGGCAGTTTAGAAGGAGGAGTAGCACCACTAAAATTTGCGTTAAATCTATTAAACCAGAAGAATAATGGTAATGATGTTTATAAAACCACTATTGATGGCTATTCTATAATTGGTTTATTAGAGAGAGGAATTGATAGTCAGCATGATTTTGGGAGTGGAATAAAGGATAATAAAAAAATAACTTTAAATGCAAAAAAAGAATTATTTAGGGCCTTTAATCCAGAGAAAATAGATGAAGATTTTACTTATGCAGTTGCAGATTATAAGAGTTTTATTATATCTTTAGCAGTATTAGTATATAATAGTTTTAATGAAAAAGTTATAAAAGATATTAAAAAAAGTAAAAATTATCAAATAAAAACAGGTCTATCTATTCCTTTTGAACCAAGACTTACAAAGAGAGCAGAAATGGATTGGGCGCATAATCCATTTGCTAATGGAGGTTGGGAAAAGAATGCTAAATTATATTATATTGCTGGAAATACATTAGAATACAAACCATCAGTTCCAAAAATGTCAATGTCTCATCCCAACGGATATACTGGAGTGAATTTATTTGATGAGGTAAAAGGATCAAACAAAAAAATTATAATATTTCAAGATTCACAAGGGTCATCTGATGCAATATTTTCGTTTTTTAATAATATTGATATGAGACCAGGTTCATTTTATCAAAGTTTTGATAATTATATAAGAACCTTAAAAACTCCCGTACAAATAGCAACCTTTATAAACAAACTGAAATCTATTCAGGCAGAATTGGGATTTTTAGCAACTTCAACAAATTTTGACGGTGATGATATGAAAGAGGGTTTATTTAATATATTAAAGAAAAAAAAATTACAAAATTTTAATACAGGTTTTATAAATACAGGTGATAAAAGTTGGTTTATGAAAACACCAGCAACAGCATTAGATGGAGCTGGTACTGATTATTTAGATATAGTTGAATTTAAAAGAAATTTAGATGAAATAAATACAATGTGTGGTTTAACTGGTAATAATATATTAAGTTTAGAAAAAATTTGGAATCATAATGGAAATTTCGATGCTACTCTTCTTCCAAATTTAGCAAAATTTAAGGTAGATTATAGTGGGATACCAGTATTCGGCGGAACTCTTCCTGATGCAAATTTACAATCATTACATCGTTTAGTATGTATGAATACAACAACTAAAAAAAATATATTAGATGAAACATATCAGGATCATTTTGGTAAAATATGTAATAGTAATTCTAGGGTTAAACCTGTATTAAAAGGTGGTATTACTAATCCTTTTGGTTTAGAAAATGTTCATGATATTAAGTTTGAAGTAGTATTAGGAGAATATAAGGATGTTAAAGATGGAAAATATGAGGTGCAATTATGGCCAGTTTTATTAATGTCTCATTACAAAATTAACCCATCTACATCTAATAATATAAAAAAAACGGGTACTAAGTATGATATGGTTGTTAGATCTATATCTATAGAAAATTTAACAGAAAAAAATAATCTATCAAATGTACTTAATATTGCATATGATAACATGAATAAAGACTTAAATACGATACTAAATAACGCTGTGACGAAAACAAATATAGATATCGGATATCAAATTATCTATAAAAATATTAAAGAATGGGCAAAAAATACATCAATAAAAATAAAAAATAAAAATAAAAATAGTATATGGAAATCCTCTCATATCAACCTTGTATTTATAAGAGTATTATATACATTAAAGATGATAGGAGATCATGGACAAGTTAAATTTATCAAGGCTTTAAAAGAAAATGTTACAAATTTTAATGCTAATTTTGAAGTATTATTCACTACTGGTGACGCTTTAGCAAGTTTATATGCATGTGAACATAGAATTACGAATATGAGTACTATTGTGACCGACTTTCCATCTGAAGTATACTGTGTTAGTAAACCAAAAGGTATGGTTTATTATCCATCAGTATAATTTATCAGAATTAACTAAAATATCCAATAAAAAATGTCCTAAATGGGATGAGTTTTCTAAAAATTATTTTTGAATCGGATTTTTCAACCGAAAAATCCAATGAATTTTTTTTAAGGGAGTTTTATCCATTATAAAATGTCCTAAATGGGATAGTTTTCTAAAAAATATTTTTAAATCGGATTTTTCAACCGAAAAATCCAATGAATCCTCTTTTTAGGGCGTTTTATCCATTATAAAATGTCCTAAATGTACATTTAGGACATTTTATAATGGATAAAACGCCCAATATATCCATTATAATGGATTTTTCAACCAATAAATCCATTAAGTAATATATAATTTCCAATTTAGGACATTTTATATCATCTTTTAAAATATATTTTAAAAATAAATCCAATTTAGGACATTTTATAATGGATTTATTCATTAGATTATCTGTTTTTGACATTTATTATTCAGATGTTAATCTATTTACTGGATTACCATTTGATAAATATTTAAATGTATCAATATACATCATTGTATTAAAAAAATCTGGTTTTTTTTTAATAAAACTAGGAAACCATAATGCAATATAAAAATGTTGTAAAATATCTGGAATAGTATTACTATAAAATGACTTTAAATTAATATCTTTCACCTCTTTAGTAAATAATGTTATATCATCTAATATAATTTCTATTTTTTTTCCATAAATAAAACAATATTCGTTATTATGTTCTATACTTTTAATAACACTCATACCATTTAACTTTGAATTAGACTTCTCTTTAATATTTCTTATAAAAAAATTTTCTTTTGTAATAACTAATTCGTCGTCTTTAAGTTCTCTCCCAATTAAATCACTTACTTTAACTATATCAGTTTCCCATATATATTTAAGATTGTGCCATTTTTTATCATTAATTTCTATATTTTTTTTATTTAAATCAATTAAATTTTCTTCAAATAAACCTTCTGTTGATTTAAAAATATTACATCTACATTTATTATCATCTAATGATTCAAAATCAATCTCGGGATTAATTATATTTGTATTATTTATATTATTGTTTATACAATAATCTTTATTTTTAATATGACGAACATCGTCTTCATCTGTTTCTAAATAATTAAACAACCATAAGGCATTACATACACTATCGAATGGTGAAAATTTAACTCTAATATTATACTCTCCTGGTCCCATTAAATCTTTTGATTTTACCCCTCCTCCAACTCTTTGTGATTTACCAGTTTTTAATCCTTTTGGAATTTTTATTAAATTGTAATTATCACCGGTTGCTCTAATAACAAGACATTTTTTTTTAATGACATCTGAAGTATCATTTATATTAACAAAATCTATATACGAATTGTTTGCAACTACACCTTCCCCATTTTCATTTTTCCATAATTTTTCAAAATGATCCCAGTTTTTATCAAATGAATTATCTGAAAAATTATCAAAAACATTTGTAGCAAAAGTATCGAATTCCATTATGTTTAATTTTATATAATATAAATATATTATATTAAATTAAAATGAACTTAGAAGATAATTTAGTTAAAATTAAAAAAAAATTTACAAATAAATCATCTTTTATATATTCTACTTATGTCTGGAATTTTTATAAAATAAATCCAAATTCAAAAGGAAGTGATTTATATTCAACACAATTATCTAAAACCAATGACATATTAAAAGAAGTTTTTAAAGATCCTGATATAATTAAAAATGGTTTAGTAAATAAAGGTTATACATTTACAAAAACAACTGATTTAATGAAAACTAAATTAAATAACTTAGGTATTAATTTTAATATAAAAAATTTTTGGCACAAAAAAATAAGTATGCCGCTTGATACAAATAATAATGTTGCATCATGGTTTGATTTACATAGTAAAACAAAACAACCTAACAATTCGGATGCATTTGAAAAAATAATGAAAGAATTAAATATTTGTATTGGAGGGTTAAATGAAAATATAATAAAGACAAATGAAATTATTTGTTCAGGAAGGCGTTCATTATGTTTTTGTTTTGGGAAATTCAATTTTAAAAATACTACCACAAATGATAATACAAGACTTGGAATTACAGTTATATTATTAGGTCCTGGTATAAATGAAAGAAACTCTGGAAAATATTTACCAGAAGATGGACAATATGATGTAATAGTGACAATGAGAGAAAAGAAAACTTATGGTGAATTAACTAATAGATTGATTAAAAAATGCAATGAGTTAAATATGAACTATTATGTTGAAATATATTCTGTTAAAAATGATAATTATCAAAATTTAATAAATTATAAACCTAATTTTATTCATAATACCATTGATAAGTTTGATATGCCTGTTATTTATACAGATGCAGATATGTATCCAACACAATATTTAGATTTATTTGATCAGAAACACTTTGATTGTATGTTATATAATGCACGTTCTGGTATTGCAGACCAATTCCATAATGAACTAACCATGGGAAAACTATGTTATACTATAGACGAAATGAATATTTCTGGTGGAACTATGTATTGGAGCAATTCATCTGTCTCTAAAAATGCTTTAAAATTATGGGAACACATTAGTAATAATAATAAAGGTAAGGCAGATGATAGGATATTAGATGTAGTATTTAATAGCACCTATATGGTTCAAAATTTAAAATGTTATTGGTTACCTACCTCATATATTTATATAACCGAAAAATTAAATAGTCAAGGTGCACATTTACGTGATTATGTAAATAAACCAGTAATTATACACCCAGAAGATATTACAGCAGAAGAAATGATCGGGTCGTCACGTTCAAGGATGCCAGTAGATTATTATTTTTCAAGAAGTAGAGAGGCTGAAATAGATGAAAGTAATATTAACTTCAAATTTGAATGTACTGAAAATACGTATACAATTAAAGATGATTCATCAATATCTCATTATGACTATGAAAATGAATTAAAAAAAATTAAAGGGGTTTTTAATTTTTTTGAGGAAGATGAAAATTTGTTATTTAATAATGTATCCAAAAATAATTCGTTTCTAGAGATTTCGAGGAAAAGAAATAAAATGCTAGATAAATTAAATATTTGTTCTTATGTAGAATATGATTTTAATTATAAATTAAATAATATCAATATCAAATATGTAAATGAATATAAATTTATTTATAAAAAAAATAGTAAAGTAGTATTTACATTATATACTGATGATATTATACAATATGAAAAGAAGAAGAAAGAATTAACTAATCTAAGTAAATATATTAATGATGAATATTCGATATTATTTATTAAACTCGATCCTAAATGTAAATGTAAACTATTAACAAGTTATTTAATGTCTTTTAGTTTATTTGAAAAAAATAAACTTAATAATGAAAATATTAAGGTGCTTGCAATAAAGGCAAATCATTTTAATAAAGGAATGGATTTATTAAAGTCTGATAAAAGTGATGAATACTTTGATTACTATTATAAATATCATACAGTTAATTTACATATAATATTAGCTGATCCAGATAGTGAATTTCATTGTGTTAATTATAATAATTTAATTAATAAAAAAACTGGTTGTTATGATAAATATATATTAAATATTGCACCTATGTCTTTAACATGTTTTAAAAATACGCGAAATTGTAAATATTTTATTTCAAAATGCTATAATGAATTTAATAAATTATTAATAAAGGATACTAATAACATAACAGAATATAGAATTATTGATAATGTGTTTAACAGAAATATGTTAAGGATTTTTTGGAAATATCATTGGTTACCAGAAGAATATATATTTGGATATACTGCATGTGAAGATTATGTTTGTGATGTAAAAAATATTGAGGATTATAATAAACAAAAAATAACGGGTAAAGGAAAGGATTTAGAAAATTGGAACAAAATACAAGAAAAACTTATTAAATGTAATAAAACATTCCAAAGTAGTTCGTCATTATTTATTGCATATACTAAAAATTATCCTAACTTTTTAATTGATGATGATGCAAAATACCGAATTGGTGAACATCCTAAAAAAAATATTAAAAATGTAATATCTACGTCATCTGTGAGCACTATACATTCAACCCCTAAAAAAAATAAAACATATCAAAAAAAATTGGTAGGTGGTGATAATGATGGAACTAAAATTGGTAATATTGGT